>OFGD01000166.1_pt1 | contig 55941 bp, 47 predicted proteins | sample 1521671 | NCBI WGS metagenome assembly OFGD01 (sample SAMEA3504114, study PRJEB24116) | mouse gut metagenome | biome: mouse gut; feature: mouse-associated habitat; material: faeces | place: Denmark | collected 2011 | reverse complement strand
TTGATCTGCAATTTAATAAATGCAGCAACCTCTTTTGCCATAATTTTCCTTGGTTAATTATTCTTTTTCAACTTGTGTAAAGCTCAACTCCATAGGAGTCTTGCGGCCGAATATCTTCACAGATACAGTGAGCTTACGATGCTCGTTGTCGACACTCTCAATGGTACCTTGGAAGCTTGAGAACGGACCGTCCGTAACTTTGACGGTCTCGCCGACGAAGAACGGAACCTCGTTCTCCTCGTCCATTTGGCTCAACTCGTCGACACGCCCCAGAATACGGCTTACCTCCTGTGGACGAAGAGGCGTCGGATTCATCTTGCGGCTGTCCTCCTTGGTATCGCCAAGAAAGCCGAGCACATTAGGAATATTGCGAATGATAATCGGTATCTGACCTACGAATGCGGCTTCGATCAGGACGTAGCCCGGATACGAAACCTTCTCCTTAGATACTTTCTTTCCGTTACGGATCGTGTAGACCTTTTCGGTCGGAATAAGTACTTGCGAGATATAATCCTCCAAATGGCTATGACGGATTTCGGTCTCTATATACTCCTTGACCTTCTTCTCTTTACCACCGATAGCCCGAACGACATACCATTGTTTGTTAATCTCACTCATCACTCAAACGTTTCAACTAACCCAACAGATTATAGATGGCGTTCATAACACTCTCGAAAGTGATATCCATCGCCAACACAATCAAGGCGAAGATCACCGAGGCTACCATGACGACGATCGTCGAGTTCTGCAACTGCGAGAACGTCGGCCAAGTTACCTTGTTGACCAGCTCGTTGTATGAATTCTTTACGTACTTAAACATAATCCTCTCTTCTGAATTGGCAGGAGCAGAGAGATTCGAACTCCCATCAACGGTTTTGGAGACCGCTATTCTACCCTTGAACTATGCTCCTATAAAAGGGACGGACGCATCCGTCCCTGCGATTATCGAAAATTATTCGATAACCTTCAATACCTGACCTGCACCTACCGTACGGCCACCCTCGCGGATTGCGAAGCGAAGACCCTCGTTCAAGGCAACAGGATAGATCAGCGTAACGGTAATCGTCACGTGGTCGCCCGGCATGACCATATCTACGCCCTCGGGAAGAGCAACCTCACCGGTTACGTCCATCGTACGCAGATAGAACTGGGGACGATACTTGTTGTGGAACGGAGTGTGACGGCCACCCTCCTCCTTTTTCAGGATATAGACCTCGGCCGAGAACTTCGTGTGGGGAGTGATCGAACCCGGCTTGGCAACGACCATACCGCGCTTAACCTCCTTCTTGTCGATACCACGCATCAGCAGACCTACGTTATCGCCGGCCTCACCCTCATCGAGCAGCTTGCGGAACATCTCCACGCCCGTGCAGGTAGAGGTAAGGATCTTCTCCTCCAAACCGATGATCTCGACGGGATCGCCGACCTTGATGATACCGGTCTCGATACGGCCGGTAAGAACCGTACCACGACCCGTGATCGAGAATACGTCCTCGACAGGCATCAGGAAGGGCTTCTCGTTGTCACGAGGAGGAATCTGGATGTAAGCGTCGACAGAATCCATCAGCTCCATGATCTTGTCCTCCCACTGAGCCTCGCCGTTCAGACCGCCCAGTGCAGAACCGCGGATGATCGGGCAGTCTGCGTCGAAATCGTACTTAGACAACAGATCGCGAACCTCCATCTCGACGAGATCGAGCATCTCGGGATCGTCGACCATATCGCACTTGTTCAGGAACACGACGATACGGGGAACGTTAACCTGCTTTGCGAGCAGAACGTGCTCGTTGGTCTGGGGCATCGGACCGTCGGTAGCTGCAACTACGAGGATGGCACCGTCCATCTGAGCGGCACCCGTAACCATGTTCTTCACATAGTCGGCGTGTCCCGGGCAGTCTACGTGAGCGTAGTGACGCGTAGCGGTCTGATACTCGACGTGAGCCGTATTGATGGTAATACCGCGCTCCTTCTCCTCGGGGGCGTTGTCGATAGAGTCGAACGAACGAAGCTCCGACAGACCTTTCTTGGCGAGCACCGTGGTAATGGCAGCGGTAAGGGTCGTCTTACCGTGGTCAACGTGTCCGATAGTACCGATGTTCACATGCGGTTTCGAACGATCAAATTTTTCTTTTGCCATAGCTATAATAAGTATTAAGTTCTATAAAGTTACTTAAAAAAACGCTTTACAGATAAAAGTACAACACTGCCGGCGACCGTTTCGGCGGTCTGTGGCGTGCCGTACAGATATCTTTCGTGAGCGGAAGACGAGGCTCAAACTCGCGACCCTTAGCTTGGAAGGCTAATGCTCTATCAACTGAGCTACTTCCGCAAAAATACACCGTATCAGAGTACCCCGATCGATCTCTCGATCGTCTCCCGCTACCCCGACCGGCGCCAATTCTTGTGGGAAGAGATGGATTCGAACCACCGAAGGTATAAACCAGCAGATTTACAGTCTGCCCCATTTGGCCACTCTGGTATCTTCCCTTATGTCGCGTCTTCCGAAGAAGACCTATACGCTGTCTTGCCGTGTGGGCCGCCCGCAAGCGGCAACCTGCTCTGACCGGAGCCGTCCGCCCCTCGGCTTGGAGCCGATGGAGGGATTCGAACCCCCGACCAGCTGATTACAAATCAGCTGCTCTGGCCAACTGAGCTACATCGGCATTGACCGTATCGGATTGCAAAGGTACGAATAATTTTTAATTATCCAAATTTTCGAGCACGAAATTTGCAAAAAATTATTCGCATTACTCTGTATCAAAGAACCGCGATTCGCCGCTTTGATATTGACGGAAAATCGAGTGCAAATATATAACTCTTTTGCGAAATAAAAAACTATGCGACTCTTTTTTTTGCCTTGTGCGGATTTTTTTGGCATACCGGCATATCAGTCACGAAAAACTCCGCCGCACGATCGACCGCAACACCCTATCAAACGAAATATTTATATATAGGTATATACACTCTGCTACTACACCTATCATTTCAGACTCTGCTATCCAACAAAAAAAGTATGGCGATAAAAAAATCTCCATACTTTATTAACAAAGTTCGCTTCAATGCCGGTCATCACGCATTACATACAACCAGCATCCATACGGTCCATACACTCAACGTACGCATGCCCGGCTTACTTCAACTCCGCACTTACGATCGACACCTTGTAACTCTTGCCGTTGCCGATCATAGCCTCCTCTGCAATTGAGTATTTGCGTATTACCAGACGTTTGGTATCCACGAGTGTCTCCTCCCAGCCGTTTATCTCGTAAACGGCAACATCGACTACGATATCATGATTTAACTCTTTGTGATCGGCTCTGATACACACCTTTTCGCGACCAGAAACCGACTCTTTGTCGATTGTCACATAGTTGTTGACGGATTGTGAAACCCTCACGCGTTTCTCGGCATAACTCGTCACACAAACAAACATTACCGATAATATAAGCAATAGCTTCTTCATTTGTCAATAATTAGAATTATTTTAGAGGTTTGCATTGGCAACCATCGAGTTCTATTCCCCATGATAGTCCCGATTGCTTCCAGAGTTTGGAAAACCATTCGCCGAAATCGGAATACCCCAATGAATCAAACAAATCATCGTCCGTAACAAACGGACGATTCAGGGCACCGTCCGGGACAACTTTGGTCAACATGAACCAAGGAGAGTGCTTCGAACCGAGCTTGTTCTTGCGCGATATGACAGATGTTCTGGCAATACGGAATATGACTTGAAACACCATATCCTTACCCGTCCTATTGGTAACATAGATATTGTCGCGCCATTTGTGCCAGCCCTGTCTATCGATAGAGACCACCGATATTTCCAAGTTTCCGCCGCCGGATCTATTCGATCCGGTGTACTCGGTCGGGACTTGACGGCCCACCCATCTGTCGAGATCCTGCGCAGCAACATAGCTGCCCGTCAGCAAGAACAGGAAGATGGACATTAGGATAGTCTTCATAATCGGAGACTAATATCTGAGATGTTCGGGAGCAGTCATATTCCAGCCCTCTCTGAAACCTTCGTAAACTTCATCGCTGCACGACGTAGCAAACATAGCCACAACTGCCGCAGCCACCACAATCATAAATATCTTTCTCTTATTCATAATTTCCAGATTATAACTATTTAACAACTGTCCAATTACTCTTTTCAGATGTATCGCATTCATAGCCTTTTGTAGTCTCGCTTCTGACATTCCGTTCCTCCGAGACACTTCCTTTCTGGTAACCGCCTTGTGCCGACAGACTGCCGGACAACGTCCTGACAGGCGTACTCGCCTCGCCCTTGGCACCTCCGCCTACATTCCATGAGCTGTTGCTGCCCGATTTCTTATCATTGTCATTCGAATAAGTCTTCTCGACCACTCTTCCGTATTGGCCGTTCTTCTCGCAGCGGTCGCCGAGTCTGACGGGCGGTTCACCAACTGTATGCGCACCGACATTATATGCCGACAATGAAATTACACCTATGCAAATCAAAAGTTTCTTCATAATCACAGATTTAACTGAAACACATAATTTATCACATTGTCCGAAAGAATTGATATACATACAAAAAAATAGCGCGGACAAAACTCCTAAATTTGTTCTTGAGGTCTTAGACTACCTGACAACCAAATACAATGAGTAAAGCCCACGCCAAACGGCGTGAACGTCATCGCTTTACTCTTGGTTGTCAATGAAAGTGTCTAAGTTTCAAGAACAAGAATACAAGCTAAACGCTTATTTCCAATATTTTACAATGTATGTACCGACATACGTCAATGCTTCATAGGCAAATATTTTAACAAACAACTATGCAAATATACGAATAAGTGAGAGTAAAAGCAAATTCATTCGCATTTTGCCCCACGAAAGTATATTCGGCAAAGTCAAATATAATAAATTTACATAATTCGAACAATACGTCTCTACGACTCCACCAGTGCACCGGCAACGGCATTGGCCACCTCGGAGCGCAGGCGGGCGACGCTGCCGCCGTCCGACGGGTGGACACGGTTGGTAAGGATTATCACTGCAAGGTCGAGCTCCGGATCGATGACGATGCTCGTACCCGTCGCTCCGGTATGGTAGTAGCACGACTCCGACAGCAGATCGCCCGATGTGCCCGTATATCCGCGCCACGTGTCCCAGCCCGGAGTGCGGCCGAACTGCTCGTAACCGCGCGGCGCATGGGTCATGGCCTCGACGGCCAGCGGCGAGAGCACCCTCACGCCGCGCCACTCTCCTCCCGAGAGCAGCATCGCTGCGAACACAGCCAGATCTTCGGCTGTCGAGAACAGCCCCGCATTGCCCGACACGCCGCCGCAGACCTCGCGTGCGAGAGGATCGTGCACACGGCCGCACAGCTCCCCGCCGTCCGAGACCGTTGTCGGTGCGCAGCGTCGGGCGAGCCGCCCGTCGGGCAGAAAACCCGTATCGGACATTCCTAACGGACGAAAAATGTTATCCCGTGCATATATGTCGAGCACCACGCCAGTCATTCGCTCGACTATACGCTGCAAAACGATGAAGTTAAGGCAGCTGTATCGATACTCGGTGCCGGGCTCGGCCAGCCTCGGGCAGTGCGCGGCATAATCCTCCGCCACGGCGGCATCGGGCAGAGAGCGGTCGGGATATTGCGCCGCGAGCTTAGCGGGGGCGACGTATGCCGGCAGCCCCGATGTATGCGTCAGCAGATCGACTATGCGCACATGGGTAGTATCGCGCACGTTATCGGGGTTGCGCCACCCCTCGAAACCGTTTATATAGCGGTCGACGCGGTCGCCCAGACGCAGCCGCCCCTGCTCGACGAGCTGCATGACGGCCACCGTCGTGGCCGCGACCTTGGTAAGCGAAGCCAGATCGAAGATCGTATCTTCGCTCATGGCGACCGTATCGGGTACCGTCCGCCGATTGCCGTAGGCACGCACCAGGGCAACACGGCCGTGCCTTACGACACATACCACGGCTCCGGGCGTCTGCCCGTCATCAATGGCGCGTCCGACAGCCTCGTCGACCCATCCGAGGCGCACCGGATCGAAGCCGACACTCTCGGGCGCAACCCTCTCGATACGCACGGGCGCAGCATCCGCCGCCTGCGACCCTATCGGATCGCTGTCATTGCGTCCCGCCCTCAGAGGCGTTAGAAACCATATTGCGGCCGAGAGGGCAAGTGCCGCGGCCGACAGGCGCAACTTTCGCATAACTTATAAATTATAGATAATACGCATCTGCGGCTGCGCCCGCCGGGCGCCGAGCCGGCATAACCGTCTTCACACAATAGCAAAAAAGCGGGTGCCCCGAAGGGTCGACCCGCTTTCGAAATATCTGTCCGAGATATCTATCGCAGTTTGAAATCGGGATCGGCGACCGACGGAATCGGCTTGATATACTCGCCGGCCTCGAACTTGGCACGCACGGCCTTGAAGGTGTTGATCGTAAACTCGACATCCTCCATAGTGTGAGCCGCCGTAGGTATGACGCGCAGGATGATCTCGCCGCGCGGGATGACCGGATAGACCACGATCGAGCAGAACAGACCGTAGTTCTCGCGCAGGTCGTAGATAAGGTTGGTACCCTCCTGCTCGCCGCCCTTCATGTAGATCGGCGTTACGGGAGACTGGGTTACGCCTATATTGAATCCGTTCTCGGTCAAGCCCTTCTGCAATGCACGCGTGATCTCCCACAGCTTCTCCTGATACTCGGGATGCTTGCGGATAAGGTCGAGACGCTTCAAGGCGCCCATAACCATAGGCATGGGCAGCGACTTGGCATAGAGCTGCGAGCGCATGTTGTAGCGGAACAGGTTGATGAGCCAGCGCGGACCCGAAACGAATGCGCCGATACCGGCCATAGACTTGGCGAAGGTGTTGAACAGCACGTCCACACCGTCCATAACGCCGAAGTGAGCGGCCGTACCCTTACCGCCGGGGCCCATAGTGCCGAAGCCGTGGGCATCGTCCACCAGCAGACGGAACTGGAAATCCTTCTTCGCGCGAACGATCACGTCGAGGAAGCCCAGATCGCCCTTCATGCCGAACACACCCTCGGTAATGACCAGCACGCCGCCCTTCTGCTCCTCGGCCAACTCCGTAGCATGACGCAGTTGCAGACGCAACGACTCCTCGTCGTTGTGGGCATAGGTAAAGCGCTTGCCGTTGTGCATGCGCAGACCGTCGATGATGCAGGCGTGGCACTCCTTGTCGTAGACCACCACGTCGCGCGGCGTGAGCAGGCAGTCGATGATCGAGATCATGCCCTGATAGCCGAAGTTCAGCAGGAAAGCATCCTCCTTGCCGACGAACTCGGCCAACTCGCGCTCCAACTGCTCGTGATACTTGGTCTGACCCGACATCATGCGGGCACCCATAGGCGCAGCCATGCCATACTTGGCGCATGCCTCGGCGTCGGCCTGACGCACCTCGGGATGATTGGCCAGTCCGAGATAGTTGTTAAGGCTCCAATTCAGAACCTCCTTGCCGCGGAAAACCATGTGAGGACCGATCTCGCCCTCCAATTTCGGGAATGCGAAATATCCGTGCACGCTCGCCATATACTGTCCGATAGGACCGCCGGCATTTTTCGATAAACGATCAAAAATATCCGTCATTATTTATTTATGTTTGGTTAAACTTCCTATTTTTATCCACGCACCTTTTCCCGGCCACGGCGGCGCGAGCGGCTCTGCCCGCGGCATACGCGGCATATCGGGGACGTTGCGATTTAGCATACAAAAATAGAAAAATAATTCGTTCCGCCAGACTACATTATAGGATAATTCGACCTGAGGAGGCGACAAATAAGTATATATACTTACCGCCCGATGCGGCTCTGCGGCGCGGATCGAGCGCAGGCACCGCCGTAATTTGGCGGCGAGGCTAAAATTTCATACATTTGCCCTAAAACAAAACTATAAAACGATGAAGGGATTTTTAAGATTGTTGCTCGTTGCCGCCATCTCGGTTTCGATGAGCGCATGCGGCGACAAGGCCAAAGAGCCTACGCCCGAAGAGAAGGCCGCGCAATACGCCGACAGCATCTTCAAGGCCATTGAGGACAGCGACTTCGACCAGCTGGATGTCATATCCGAAGATCTGAACGGCTATATCCGCTCTATCGACGAGAGTCAGGGCGAGGCTTTCGGCGAAGAGTTCGCCGAGCAGATCTACCGATACAGCGAAAAATACGGCTACGGAGAGGATTTCGCCGACAGTTTTCTGGCGGCAGTGTTGGCCGCACTGTACTCTTCGGAGGTGCCCGACGGCGAATAGTGCCCGATGAAGACACGACGCCCCGCCCGAAGACTATCGGGCGGGGCGTCGTGTCATTACGGCCTTCGCAGCCGGCACTGCCGCGCGCCGCTGCGCTCACGGCGGAGATATCATGCCGATGCCGGTACAAGCGTTACGCTTTCGCCGTCAGGCCTCGCCTTTCGGCCCGAACGGCTCCGCTGATGCTGCGGGATATGGATCTTGCCGACGTTGCTTTCGTAACGCGTGATATTCTCCTGCAACGACAGCAGCAGCCTCTTGGCATGCTCGGGCGTAAGGATCACGCGACTCTTCACACGCGCCTTGGGCACGCCGGGCAGCACCGTCGCGAAGTCGATTATGAACTCCGATGTAGAGTGCGATATGATCGCGAGGTTGGAGTAGTTGCCCTGCGCCGTCGTTTCGTCGAGCTCGATGTCGAGCCCCATTTTCTTTATCTCTGCCATAGCGGTAGTGTTTTAACGTTAAAATTATTTCGACCTTTTCTGCGCTTCGGCAGAGTCCTCCGGCGATATCCGCCGCCGAACGAAAAGGTGCATCTTCGCTCAGCACGGCATGCGCGGAACATACGCCTGCTTCGGCAGCGATGCCGTCTTCGACCTATAAAAGTAGGCATTTCGGAGTTATTATCCAAATCTTTTGCCGATTATCTGCCATAACGGCCGCAGTCTCCGCATCCCGCGCAGCCGGCTGCCAACTCTTTCGTCAGCCGCGCCGCGACGTCCGGCGAAAGATCGGCGGCGGCGGGCACCTATTTTTCCGCGATACGCTCGTTATACGGGAAAAAGATTGTATCTTTGCCGGAGTTATTCCGCAGGCGCGCAGAAGCGCCGGGACTATTCCCGCTGCCGCTGCGTAACAGTCTCGCGGACAAGTTGCTTATGATTCTCGATGCTTTACAGATACTGCTCAGCGGCATGTGCGTCGGTCTGGCCTCGTCGGTAACGGTGGGTCCGGTGGCCGTGTTGTGCATCCAGCGCACGCTCAGCAAGGGGCGCACCTCGGGTCTTATGTCGGGTCTCGGCATAGCCTGCGCCGACACGATGATGGCCATATTCTCTTTCACGGTATACGCCCTGCTCAAATCGCAGATCGACCGCTACGACACGACCATACAGATATGCGGCGGCGTGTTCGTCATTGCCGTCGGCATCTTCATCTTCTTCAAGAATCCCGTACCGCAGATACGTAAGAACCGCGCCGGCAGGACCAACCTCTGGCAGGACTTCGGCTCGATGTTCGGCTTCACGCTGGCCAACTTCGTCGTGGTAATACCATATATCCTCGCCTTCTTCACGATGTTCAGCATCGATCTGAACTCGTCGGACGGCACGGCCGAGGCCGACGCCGCAGCCATAACCCTGCTCGCGGACGAGGACGGCTACGACGCAACAATATCCGTCTCAGCGGATGCGGCCACGAGCATCCAAGCGGCCGTCGCAGAGCCGGAGGCAACGGCTCAGGCTCATAACGGCGGCATCGGACGCCCCATGCCCCGCATCATGCGCGACGTGATGGTCATCACGGGCTTTTTCTGCGGCGCAGTGCTGTGGTGGTTCTTCCTGACGTTCATAATAGGCATGTTCCGCCGCGGGTTCCGCCCGCGCCACATGCTGACGATCAACCACGTTGCGGGCATCATCATCAGCGCACTGGGTCTTTATACGCTTATTTCGGTATTAATCAGGCATTGAATCCAATGACAGACAAAAAGATAATAATCGCCATAGACGGCTTCTCGTCATGCGGCAAGAGCACATTCGCAAAGTCCATTGCCGCCCGTCTGGGCTACGTATTCATCGATACGGGCGCCATGTACCGCGCCGTCACGCTCTATTCGGCCGAACACGGAGCCATACGCTCGGGCGTAGTCGACGACGAGGCCGTCGCCGCACTGCTCGACCAGATGTCGATCGCATTCCGCTTCAACCCCGAGCGCGGCGCCAGCGACATATATGTCAACGGCGAGCTGGTCGAGGGGCGCATACGCTCGATCGAGGTCAGCAACTGCGTCAGCGCCGTCAGCTCGATAGCGCGCGTGAGAGAGGAGCTCGTAGCGATGCAGCAGCAAATGGGACGCTCGAAGGGGGTGGTAATGGACGGCCGCGACATAGGCACCGTCGTCTTCCCCGACGCGGAGTTGAAGATATTCATGACGGCCGATGCCGAGGTGCGCGCCCGACGCCGCTACGACGAGCTCACGGCCAAGGGCGACAGCGTATCCTTCGAGGAGGTGTACCAGAATGTAATCCGCCGCGACCATGCCGACATGACGCGCGCCATATCGCCTCTCAGACAGGCCGACGACGCGATCGTGCTCGACAACTCGCATATGACCGTCGAGGAGCAAATGGCGTGGTTTATGGATAAATTCGCCGCAGCGACGGCATAACGGCAACACGCCATGGAGGTCGTCATAGATTCGGAATCGGGATTCTGCTTCGGCGTGGTACGCGCGATCGAGGAGGCCGAAAGGGCATTGTCCGAAGCCTCGGGCAAGGTATACTCGCTGGGCGACATCGTGCACAACCGCATCGAGGTGCAGAGGTTGGAGCGGCTGGGGCTTCAAAGCGTAGCGCACGAGGATATGGAGCGTCTGACAGGCCGCACGCTGCTGATACGCGCCCACGGCGAACCGCCGTCGACATACCGCCGCGCCGAGAGTTGCGGCATACGCACCATAGATGCCACATGTCCGGTGGTGGCGCGGCTGCAAAGACGCGTCAAGAAGGCATACGCGCAGATGCACGATGCGGGCGGCAGCGTCGTGCTGCTGGGCAAGCGCGGACACGCCGAGGTGGTCGGGCTGACGGGTCAGGTCGACGACCGCGTCACGGTGGTCGAGAACGAACGCGACCTCGATGCGCTCGACTTCTCGCGCCCCATATACTTCCTGTCGCAGACCACGCAGAGCATCGAGCTGTTCACGCGCATGGGGCGCACGATAGTCGAACGCGCCGCCGATCCGTCGCAGGTCACTATCGACGACACGATATGCCGCCGCGTTTCGAACCGCGAGCCGCACTTGCAGCAGTTCGCCCGCAGCGTCGACGTAGTAATATTCGTCTGCGGACGCAAGTCGAGCAACGGCCGCGTGCTGTTCGAGGCGTGCAGCAGAGCCAACCCCCGCTCCTACAACATCGAGGAGGGCGGAGAGCTCCGCCGCGAATGGTTCGACTCGGCAGAGAGGGTCGGCATCTGCGGAGCCACTTCGACGCCGCTGTGGCTCATGCGCAGCGTCAAGCAGGAGTTGGAGACGATAGCAGCCCGATAACGCCGCCTCGGACAGCGGAGCAAGGCAGCCCGCTGCGGGCAATGAAGCACGAGAAACGCGATCATTAGATTATAACACCTGAAAATCCTACTGTTATGAGGTACTTTGTCAGAGCTTTGAAATATTTCGCACTGCTGTGCGTTCTCTATGTAGCCATAGTCTGGCTGATGTATTGGAGCGGTTCGCTGCCCGAGAGGCCGTGGACGATGATGGGCGTGGTGCTCTCGACGCGGCGCGGCATGATAATGATCGCCGCATTCGTAGCTCTCGCCGCCGCCTATCCGCTGTTCGGCTTCATGCGCAAGCGCGTGGCGGGCGACATGCGCCGCGACCGCGACCGTATCGTCAATGCCTTTCTGGCGCAGGGCTTCACGCTCGCCGAGGAGGGCGACGGACGCATGGTGTTCCGCGGCGCCGGCCTTTTCAAGCGTCTCTCGACACTGTTCGAGGACCGCATAGAGGTCGTCCAGCACCCGGGACATATGGAGATAATCGGCATACGACGCTCGGTGGCGCGCATCGCCTACCGGCTCGAAGCCTACATATTCAACAGCAAGTTCGAAGAGAAGGATGACAAATAGAACATTCGCATACCGGCTGCGGGGAGTCGTTCTGGCCCTTGCCGCGGCGGCGGCACTGCACCCGACGGCACGGGCGCAGAGGACGCAGAGCGAAGATTTCGCATTGGGGCGCAACGCAGAAGTGCTCGTCAACATGTTGCGCGAGCTGTCGACGCAGTATGTCGACAAGATCGACGCCGATCTGCTGCTGCAACGCTCTGCGGCAGGCATGGCCACGGCGCTCGACCCCTATACGGAGTATCTGCCCGAGCAGAAGATGACCTCGTTCGAGATCATGACCACGGGACAGTACGGCGGTGTGGGTTCGCTCATACGGCAGAAGGGCGACCACGTGATATTCGCACAGCCATACGAGGGCTCGCCGGCCGACCGCGCGGGGATACGCATCGGCGACAGGATCATCTCGATCGACGGCGAGGATGCCTCGGGCTTTACCACCGAGCAGGTCAGCACACGCCTTAAAGGCGACCCCGATACGGATGTACGGCTGGTGGTCGAGCACTCGCTCGACTCGCGCCGCGACACTCTCACGCTGCGCCGCGAACGCATCGCCATACCGAGCGTGCCGTGGTCGGGATATGTGGCCGACGGCATCGGCTACATCCAGCATAGCGACTTTACCGAACGCAGCTACGAGCAGGTGCGCAACGCTCTGGAACGGCTGCGTGCCGAAGGGCAGCTGCGCGGGCTGGTGCTCGACTACCGCTCCAACGGCGGCGGCATCATGCAGGAGGCGGTCAAGATAGCCTCGCTGTTCGTACCCAAGGGTACGCTTATCGTCTCGACAATGGGTCGCGACTCGACCTCGCGCAGGGAGTACCGCACCGAGAACGAACCGATCGCGGCCGACCTGCCGATCGTCTTTCTGATAAATTCGTCGACGGCATCTTCGTCGGAGATTCTGGCCGGCGCATTGCAGGACCTCGACCGCGCCGCCGTGATAGGCCAGCGCAGCTACGGCAAGGGTCTGGTGCAGGCCACGCGTTATCTGGGCTACAACTCCTATCTGAAACTCACGACGGCCAAATACTACATCCCCTCAGGGCGCTGCATACAGGCCGTGAACTATGCCGAGCGCGATGCAGACGGAGGCGTGGCAACCATACCCGACTCGCTGCTGACGGAGTACCGCACCGCGGGCGGCCGCCGCGTATACGACGGCGGGGGCATAGCGCCCGACATAAAGATCGAGCCCAACTACGTGAGCCGCTTCGCGCTGACGCTATACGCTATGGGCTACATGGAGGATTGGGCGGACGAATACATGCGCCGTCACAACGGCGAGAAGATAGACGTGCGCACCTTCTCCATAGGCGACGACGAGTACGAGGACTTCAAGCGCTTCATAGCCGACAAGGAGGTCCCCTACCAGTCGCAGACGCGCCATGCCATAGCCGCGCTGCGCAAGGCCGCCAAAGACGACCTCTACGATACGACCCTCGAAGAGCACGTCGCAGCCATTGAGGCGCTGGTAAAGGACGACACCGCGTCGAATCTCGAAACATACCGCCGCGAGATCATCGACGCCCTCAACGCCGAGATCGTGCTGCGGCACGCCTACAACCGAGGCGTGATCGAGCACTCGGCGGCAAGCGACGATACGGTGCTTCGCGCCGTCGAGCTGTTGTCCTCGCCCGAGGAGTACGCCCGCATTCTGGCCGAACAGGATCCGCCCAGGCACTGAGTGCGGAGATAACGGAAATTTCAAGCATACAAGCCCATGCTCCGCCCGCTACGAAATATCAAACTCTCGCGCAGGCTCTTCACGACGCGACTGCGCACGACGGTCATAATCATAGGCCTCGTGCTCGCCGCAGCGTCGGTATTCTACACGCTCATGGTTACGGGCGAGCTGCGCCGTAGCGAGGAGCAGACGATCGAGGAGCTGCGTGCGGCCGACCGCAACGGCGTCGAGCTGTGGGCAGACATATTGCGTTCGACGAGCAACATATACGGCGAGCTGGTTTACAACTCCGATCTGTTCGCCAATCTGGTGCGGCATACGACCGTGCCTTTCGTCATCACGGACGAGTATCTCAATGTCGTGGTGTCGAATCTGCCCTCGACCATGACATCCGATCCGGCCGAACTGAGGCGCGCCATAGAGCGCATGGCCGACAGCAACAAGCCGATCATCGTCCGCTACAACTTCTCCAACCGCTACTACACGATCTGGTACGGACACTCGCGCTTCATGGCCTATGTCACCGAATCGCCCGTCTCGACGCTGATCTACTTCCCCTACGTGCAGCTGCTGATAATAGTCATATTCGCCATATTTACCTACATCGCCTTCTCGTCCACCAAGCAGAACGAGCAGAACCGCGTGTGGGTCGGTCTGGCCAAGGAGACGGCGCACCAGTTAGGCACCCCCACCTCCTCGCTGCTGGGGTGGTTGGAGTATCTGCGCAGCCAGCCCGTCGACCCCGTAGCCGTCGACGAGATGGGCAAGGATCTCTCGCACCTGATGAAGATCGTCGACCGCTTCTCGAAGATCGGCTCCGAGACGATGCTCACCCCCACCAACATCAACGAAGTGGTGGGCGACACGGTAATGTATTTCCGCAAACGCATCCCGCGCAACGTCACACTGACATACAACGGACTGGCTACCGCACCTATATGCGCCTCTATCAACTCGGCTCTGTTCGAGTGGGTCATAGAGAATCTTCTGAAAAACGCTCTGGACGCCTTGCAGGGACACGGCGCGATAGATGTCTTCATCGGCGAGAACGACACGTCGGTCTACGTCGAGGTGCGCGACACGGGCAAGGGCATACCCAAGAGCAACTGGAAACGCATTTTCGTGCCGGGCTTCACGACCAAGACGCGCGGCTGGGGTCTCGGGCTCTCGCTCTCGCGACGCATCGTCGAGGACTACCACTCGGGACGCATCGCCGTCGTGCGCTCGGAACCGGGCAAGGGCACGACCATACGCGTAACACTCAAACGCTTGCAGGACAATGAGTAGCATGACCGGACACATCGACTTCGGGCAGAGCGCCCCCAGGCACGACGCACCCCCCGCCGAGGTCTTCGGCAGGGCATCGACGCCGGGCGACGGCTACCCGCTCGCCAAGTCCGACGGCAAGCCGTACGTCATGGCTCGCGCCGGGGAGGTGTTCGGCCCCGAGAGCATCCTCGTCGACAGCCGCCCGCAGCAAGCCGGGCACACGGCCTCGCTCTGCTCGGGCGAGGCATTCCAGATCTCGGTACTGCTCCTCTCGACGGCCTATCTGACGATGCTGCTGCGCTCGTCGCACCACATGCACACCGTCGTAAGGTCGATATTCCGCAGCGGCGGTGTCGACCGCAACATAGTCGACGAATGCGGCAACGCCTCCTCGGCACGCTTCATGACCTCGGTCGGACTGTTCGGCATAGCGCTCGCGGCGCTGGCCGCAGTCAGGATCGTCGACATGCTGCTGCCGCAGCAGACCATAGTGGCACTGCCCGCGGGCATCGACCTCGCCCCGGCCGTCGCCATAGCGGCTGCGGCCGCAGTAGCCGCATGGCAGCACGCCCTGCACAAGGCCGCCGGCTGGGTATGCGCCAGCGACGATATGTCGATACTCGGACAGATATCGCGGCTCTATTTCGCGGCAGGAGCTCTTGCGGTCTTTCCGCTGCTGGCACCCGCGCTGCTGAGCTCCGGCATATCGTCGTCGATTTGGATTATACTGTCGCTTTCGGCCATAACATTACTGTTATTGCTATACCTCAAAGAGACTTTTATGTTCTTTATCGGCAAAAAAATTCATATTTTGTATTGGTTTTTGTACCTTTGCAGTGTCATAGCGTTGCCGCTGAGTTTCGTTTGCATAGTCGCGGCAAGGCTCTGAGGCCTGAACGCGGAGAGGATCCGCAGCCGCGGCCGACGAGCGAAGTGACAAGTTAATTATTTAAGGAGTTTCAAGTTGAAAGTTAATCGAATACTGGTATCGCAGCCTCAGCCGGCGATCATCGAGAAATCGCCTTTTTACGATCTGTCGCAGAAACACGGACTTTTGATCGACTATAAACCCCTGATACGCGTGGTGGGCGTATCGTTGAAGGAGTTCCGCCAGCAACGCGTCGAGATACTCGAACACACGGCCGTGATCTTTTCGTCGCGCACCACCGTCGACAGCTTCTTCCATATATGCGAGGAGGCGCGCATCACGATCCCCGAGACGATGAAATACATCTGCAACACGGAGGCCGTAGCGCTCTATCTGCAAAAGTACATCGTCTACCGCAAACGCAAGATATCGTTCGCCGACGGCACCTTCAACTCGCTGTTGGAGCTCATCGTAAAGCATAAGGACGAGAAGTTCCTGCTGGCGCTGAGCGAGCCCCACAAGCCCGAGCTGCCCGAGACGCTTACCAAGCTGCGTCTGGCGTTCCACCCCGTGGTCTTCGCACGCACGGTGGCGGCCGACATGCAGCAGCTCGATCCCAAGTCGTACGACATAATGGCAGTCTACTCGCCCTCCGACGTCAAGGCGTTGTCGGAGAATTTCGACGTGGAGTCGCTGCCGGCCATAGCCGCCTTCGGCGAGGCTACGCTGCGTGCCGCCACAGCCGCAGGCATGCACGTCAAGGCCAACGCCCCGACCCCGGCGGCACCGTCGATGGCAAAGGCGCTCGACATATTCTGCAACAACATCGCCAACGGAGTCGACCTCGACGACGTGGAGCACAAGGAGAACGCCGACCGCGAGGAGTTCATCCGCGCCCAGCAAAGCAAGCTGGCCAAGAAGAGCCGCACGCGCCACACTCCGACCACGACAAAGAAACAATAACGATACGGTTGCGCCTCAGTGCGCAGCCGGCATCATATCGCACACGACGACCCATGACCGACTTTACTCTGCCCCGCAACGAAAGACTGCGTTCGCTCTCGGCCGTCAGGCGTCTGTTCGCCGAGGGCAGATCGGGGTTCGTCTACCCTTTCCGATACGTATTCATAAGCGAACCGTGCCAGACGGAGGATGTCGGGGTGCTGTTCTCGGTACCCAAGCGCATGCACAAGCGCGCCGTGAGACGCAACCTGCTGCGCCGCCGCGCCAAGGAGGCGTACAGGCTCAACAAGCATATCCTGCATGCGGCCTGCGCCGAGGGGCGGACATTGCATCTGGCACTCGTATACTCCTCGAAAGATATTGCGGCATACAAAACCGTCGACCATGCAATCGGAAAGATTCTCCAAGAGGTTGCTGCGGGCATGTAGGCGGACGGCATCGATGCCGTTGATCCTGCTGGTCAGATTCTACCAAGTCGGCATATCGCCACTCAAACCGCCCTCGTGCCGCTTCACTCCCACCTGCTCGCAATATGCGCTCGAAGCGTTGCGCAAACACGGCCCGATCAGGGGCACATGGCTGGCCGTGCGCCGGCTGCTGCGCTGCCACCCGTGGGGAGGCAGCGGATACGATCCCGTACCATAATACCCACATACGGTCACAATCCGCGTCGCGATACGATCCACGCCGCCCGGCGGTAGAGAGCATCGACAAGGCCCCTGCAACATTTCGGCAGCGCCGCGAGCAGCCTCAACCGTCGCAGCTGCCGACGGTTCAGACGCGTATAGGAGAATGCCCGCACCGCACGCCGCGCATCCTCGTCGCCGCCGCGGACTATCTGCGTCAGCGCCTTGCCTATGCCTATGCGGGCGATATACTCGTTGAGCGTATCCGACTGCGAAGCGTCGTACAGCTCCTCTATCGAATGCCGCGTGCACTCCGAGCGGTAAATAGACGCCGAACGGTTGGACGCCGAGCGCGAGTAACGCACGAGCGACGCCTGAGAGAAGCAGAACTTCGACCCTCGCTGCATCATCCTTACCCACAGCCACTGGTCCTCGCCTATGCGCATGCCCTCGGGAAAGACCTCTCCTCCCCCGCCGACGGCGCTGCGCCGCAGCGTCGCTGTCGACGGTATGATCGCGAAGCGTCTTTTAAGAGCCTCGGCAGCAGGATCGACATATCCCTCATAGGAGGGTACCGCCGCCGCGACGCGCCTGCCGCCGTCGACGATGTCGAACGCCGTCGAATAGGCATCGGCCTCGGGATAGCGCTCTATAAGGCGGCATATCTCCGCGATATAACCCGTCAGATACTCGTCATCGGCATCCAACAGCGCGACATACTCGCCGCGGGCCTCAGCTATGCCACGGTTGCGCGCCGCACTGACACCCATATTCGCCTGCCGCACGACTCTTACCAGTGGCGAGCCGAGAGCCTCGACAGCCTCGGCCGAGCCGTCCGTCGAGCCGTCGTCCACGACAATTATCTCCGACGGCAGCAGGCTCTGCGCCAAGACCGAGCGCACGGCACGCTCCACCTCGCGACGTTTGTTGTAAAGCGGCATTACGACCGATATGCGCCGCGAAGTCGGCGACTGCAACGGCGTGGCGAAGGCCAGTATCTCGGGGGCGTGATTCAGCTGCAACTCCTCGGGCAGCCACTTGCGGATGTTGCCGTAATGGTTGCGCAGATATGTCTCCATGTCCGACGGCGCCCACAGCATCATCCCGCCGAACGGCACCAGCCGCCTGTTCTCGACAGCCTCGCGGGCGATCATGTCGCGCGGCATGCGCACGATATTGACATATCGCGTCGGACGGTCGTCGTAACGCGTCAGCTCGCGGCGCAGATGATCGTATATGCGACGCTTGCTCATCACGGCGCACACGATGCGGATCGCGGCGCACGAGACCGCGCTCTTGGGAAATACGCAGCCGTTGTTCGGTCGTCCGAACCAGCGCCACAGCCATACGCTCTTGGCAGTAAAGCAGTTGACCCAGAATTTCACTCTGCGCCGCTGCCGCCGCTCCAAGCGCGGCGAATCGGGGATGTTGTCGTAGGGAAAGATGTCGATATATATGCCCTGCTCGATGGGCAGCCCCACCCACTCGCTCTCGACGAAGCGCGTCGAGCGCCTGCGCACCTTGGCGAAGTAGAACGGCGTATCGGGCTCGGTCGAGAACTCCTGCAACACGTAATCCGAGGATAGCAGCGCCGGAGCCTCGCGCAGAAAACGGTCGTAATTATCCCGCGTCATGCCCAGATCGATGTCGTCGTCCCACGGCACGATGCCCTCGAAAAAGTGGGCTCCGATAGCCGTGCCGCCCTGTATGAAGTAGGGAATCGACGCCTCGTCGCACACGCGCACCACCTCGCGCAGCGTCTGCAAAAGCTCCTCGTGCAGACGGCTCAGTATGTCTGAATTGTATTTCATCATCAAATCGTTTCGGCGCCTGCACCAAACGCCCTTATCGCACAGCGGACAATGGCACGAAGCCGGTCGTATCATTAGCCGCTCCTTCGCATGCGGCCTGCTGCGGGATCACTGCACGAGCAGATTACAGCCGCGTATGTCGCTGCCGGCGATACGCCCCTCGATCATGAAACGGCCGTGGTCGAGCAGCCGCCCCGTGTCCTGCGTGGAGATGAATGCGCATGAGCAGATATTCGACAAGTCGATTATATCCACGCCGCCGCGCACGCCCTGCGTCAGCCGCTCGGCGGGATCGTTTATGTCGCGCACGAGGATCCTCATCCACGGCGGAGCGGCGAAGATGCCGCCGCCCGAGGAGTAGGCCTGCGACGTAAGCTCGGCCATGCCGTACTCGGAGTGTATGCTCCCGACACCGAAAGCCTCGCACAATATGGCGTGGAACTCCGACTTCGGAAGCTCCTGCCGCCGCCCCTTCATGCCGCCGGTCTCCATGACGACCGTATCGCGCAGCTTCGGCGCATAGCGCTCGGCCAGATCCCACAGAGCATAGCTCACGCCCAACAGTATCTTAGGCTTAGGGTCGGACTCCATGGCCGCCAGCAGCGCGTCGCAGTCATGCAGGTAGAACCCTCCCGAGCCGGCCTCGCGGATCAGGCGGTCGACCATATATACCAGCGAGGAGCCCTCGCGTTCGAGATAGTTGGGCAGCAGTCCGTAGATGCTCCATGCCGACGGCTCGCCGTAGAAGCGGCGGAACGCCGCCATGAAAGCCCGCTCGTAGACCGTAATGTCGGCCATCATGTGACGCGACGGCTCGCCGCCGCCGGTGGTCGACGACGTGAATATCTTCTGTGGCGGCTGCCCGGCACAATATACGTCGTGCGTCTTGAACAGCTCGATCGGCATCATCGGGATGCGCTCCGAGCGATCGACCGCCGAGATATCGCACCCTGTCAGTCGCAGCCACTCGCGATACGGCGCACACCGCTCGGCCTGATAGCGGAACAGCTCCAATGCCGCACGCTCGAAAGCCGCGGCATCCTCTATCGAAAGTATGTCGTCTATCGTAATCATTTACATATAAAGTCGATTACGGCCTCGGCGCAACGCTCCGGCTCCTCTATAAAACCCATGTGCCCCGAGTGGTCGAGCCACACGACCTCCGCCTCGGGGTGCGCCGCGACGATCGCCTCGGCCGTCTCTGTCGGGATATATCCGTCGTGCCGTCCCAGCACGAACATGTGTCTTACGGGCGTGGTGCAGAGCATCCGGTTCATGTCGCGACGCTCGATCATGCCGTTCAGAACGGCTATCACGCCCTCGTCTTCGGTCATGAGCACCAGCTCCTCCATGTCGGCTATCCTGTCCGAGAGTCGTGCGACGTTCTCGGGCGCGAAGCCCGCATGACGCACTATATGGGCTATGGTGTTCTTGCGGCCGGCGCGCACCAGCTCGATCTCGCGGCGGCGGCGTTCGCACTTCTCGGCCGTGTCGGCGCTCGGGGTCGAGCTGATGAGCACGATCGAGTCGAGGCGCGCGGCATAACGCTCGGCCAGCGACATGGCCACATATCCGCCCATAGAGTGTCCCACCACCGAATAGCGCCCGATGCCCAGATGCTCCATTGCGGCGGCGACCGTATCGGCCAGATAATCCATGGTATGAATCTCGCCCTCGACCACCGACACGCCGTGTCCGGGCAGGTCGAGCGTGACGACCCTCATCCGGTTTTTCAACAGAGGCACGAAGTCCTCCCACACGGCAAGCGACTCCAAATAACCGTGCAGCAGCACGACGCAGCGCTCGCCCTTTTGCGTGTCGCAGATATGCAGCGGCGTGCGGCCTGCCATGATAAAACGCTCGTCCATCTTCTTCGTATCTTTTCCTTGTATTACTATTAACTGCAATATTAACCAAAATTCGCGACATATCCTCCCGCCCTCCCGAAAAATATTCCCGCTCCGGAATATTATCTTTGCCGATCCGTCTTTTTTTAGTAATTTTGGCCGAATATTTCTCCGCTATCGATGACGAAACTGCAATACATAAAGTGCCACGGTTCGGGCAACGACTTCATCATGATCGACGGCGTGGCACAGGCCGACCGCCTATCGGGCATCGACCTCGCCGCACTCGCCCGCACAGCATGCGACCGCTCGAATGGCATCGGCAGCGACGGGGTGCTGCTGCTGGTATCATCCGCCGACGGCTACGGCATGCGCATGTTCAACCCCGACGGCTCCGAGGCAGGCATGTGCGGCAACGGCATACGCTGCGTGGCACGTCTGGCCGAAAGGTATGTCGGACAGAGTGAGTTCGACCTCGTGTCGGGCGGCAGAATCATCCGTGTGCGACACGCCGAGCCGATATGCCGCGGCATCGAGACATACGGCGCGCAGATCGGCATACGCACCGCAAGCGAAGACTTCGCATTCATGGCCGGCCGCGAACGCTTCGTCGAGCAGCCGATAGAGGCTCTGGCAGACGATTTGCTGTTTACGGCGATCGATACGGGCAACCCCCACCTGGTAGCACGCGTCGGGAGGATAGATCTCGAACGTCTCGACGAGCTGGGACGGCGCGCCAACGGCATGCGCGATATACTGCCCCACGGCGTCAACCTCTCGCTCTGCGAGCAGCGCGACGGGCATACGCTCTTCGTCGCGACCTATGAGCGCGGCGCGGGCATCACGCTCTCGTGCGGCACGGCGATGACCTCGGCGGCCACGGCGGCGGTACTGGCCGACCGCATGCAGGCCGAGCATGACATACGCGTCATGAACCGCGGCGGCATGGTACTATGCCGCACTCACATCGGTCGGGAGGGCATCGTCACGCGTCTTACGGGCAACGCCACGTTCGAATGGAGCGGCAGCCTCGACTTCGACGGCGAGGCTCTGCGCTACGACGTATCCGATAAAACCGACGAGCAGCAGGCATGGCTGCGCTTCGTCGACGAAATAAACGCACGCAGCTGACCGAAGAGATGAAACTCCGCATACGACATATCGCCCTCGCGGCCACGGCGGCCCTCGCTGCCGTCGCCTGCAACGTCACGCGCAAGTTGCCCGAGGGCGAGTATCTGCTGCAAAAGGTCAAGATCGAGGAGGATACCTCCGCACCGCGCCACGAGCGCATCACGGCCGACGAGCTGGACAGCTACGTCCGCCAGTCGCCCAACAAACGCATCTTCGGCATAAACTTCTACGCGTGGGTCTACAACCTCGCCGACCCCGACAAGGACAACTGGTGGAACAACTTCAAGCGCAAGATAGGACAGGCGCCCGTCGTGCTCGACATGGAGCAGACGCGCAAGTCGGTGCGCAACATCCGAACATATCTCGACACGCGAGGATACTTCTCCTCCGATGTGACATGCCGCATCGACACGCTGCCGCGCCGCCGCGTCGCCGTGACCTACTCCGTCAGGCAGGGCGAGCCGATGCGCATCGACAGCATAGGATACGAGTTCCGCGACGAGGCGCTGCGCCCGATCATCCTCTCCGACACCGCCGCGACGCTGCTGCACCGCGGCGACGTGCTCGACATAGCGCGTCTGGACAACGAGCGCGAGCGCATCGCGCGCGACCTGAACGACCGCGGCTACTACAACTTCTCGGTCAACAACATATTCTACTCCGTCGATACGCTCTCGGCCAACAACACGGCGGCAGTGAAGATGGTCGTGCAGCCGACGCTTACGGGCTACAACGAGCGGGGCGTGGCACAGTGGGAGAACAACGCCGTATTCCGCATCAGCGAGATCAACGTCTACCCCACCTACGACCCCATGTCGCGCGCACGATACAAGCAGACCGGAAGCGACGTCATCGACACGGCCTATTTCTACGGTCTCAACATCATCAAGGACCCCGACCGCAGCCCGCGCCTGCGCAACGCCGTGCTGCGCCGCACCATACCGATCTACCCCAACTACCTCTACGACGCCGCGCAGGTTACCAAGACATACAACGAGCTTATGTCGCTCGGCTTCTTCCGCAGCGCCAAGATCACATTCTCCGAGCTGCGCGACACCACCGACACCTACGTGTCGTATATCGACAACAGCCGCGGCGACGGCGGCGAAACGGTCGACACGCGCGAGGGTTTCCTCCGCTGCGACATATATGCCACGCCGGCACTCAAACAGAGCGTCAAGGTAGAGCTCGAAGCCAGCACGACATCGAGCTTCTACGGCCTCAGCGCCACGCTCGGATACTCCAACCGCAACATCTTCCAAGGCGCCGAGTCGTTCGATGCCTCCGTGCGCGTAGCCTACGAATACATGAAGGCTCCCGACGCGCGCAAGCGCAGCGCTCAGGAGGTGGGCGTCACGACGGGGCTGTCGTTCCCCCGCTTCCTGCTGCCGTTCCATGTCGCGCCCAACGAAAACATATTGCAACCGCGCACGCGTCTCGAACTCTCGTTCGACTACCAGAACCGCCCCTACTACCGCCGCAACCTGTCGAGCATACGCTGGGCATATTCGTGGTCCAAGGGGCAGGCCTCGTCGTTCGCGCTGCGTCCGATCGACATCAACTGGATCGACGTGCACAACGTCGACCAGAAGTTCCTCGACGAGATACAGAACGAATATCTGCGCAACACCTACGTCCCGCAGCTCAGCGCAGGCCTCTCGTTCTCGTATGTCTACAACAACCAGCGGACGAACATCGGCCGCAATGCGACGATGATACGCTTCAACGCCGAGACGGTCGGCAACCTGATCGACGGTCTGGAACGCCTCTTCTCGCACCATGCGCCGGGGCACGACTACTATCAGGTGCTCGGCATACGTTATGCCCAGTACGTGCGCGGCGACATCAACCTCTCGCACAATATCGTGTTGGGCAAGAACATGTCGCTCGCAGGACGCATCTTCGCCGGCGTGGGCGTGGCATACGGCAACTCGAAGGATATGACCATACCGTTCGACCGCATGTTCTACTGCGGCGGCGCCAACTCCATGCGAGGCTGGACGCCGCGCAACCTCGGCCCGGGCAACGCCCCCGAGCAGAGCGGAGCATCGTTCCCCACGCAGGTGGGCGACATGCGTCTGGAAGCCAATCTCGAATTTCGGTTTCCGATATGGGGTATATTTCAGGGTGCGACGTTCCTCGATCTGGGCAACGTGTGGTATCTGCGCGAGAACGAAAAGACCCCCTACGATCAGGTATTCCATTTCGACAACTTCTACAAGCAGCTCGGCTTCAACACCGGCGTGGGTCTGAGAATCGACGTCAAGTTCGTCGTGCTGCGCTTCGATCTCGGATTGCAGCTCCACAATCCTAACCGACCCGCCGGACAGCGCTGGATACGCGACATCCGCTGGTCGGGCATGGCGCTGAATTTCGGTGTGGGTTATCCGTTCTGATCCCGGCCCGCACACATCGCCTAAGAGCGACGGATTGCGCCTAACGATCCGCACCGCAACCGCACAGGCATCGGCACCGCCGCTATCGTCGGCCTATCCGCCGCCGGCTGCTGCACCGGTCTGCTATCGCCGGCCGCGCCCTCTTTCGCCCAGGTGCGATGATACCGCCGGATTCATCCGCCTCCCCCTCCGAGTCGCAGGCAGACTCCATAGACATATGCCGCGCCCAGCCCCGTGCGCAGCCTGCACTTAGCCTCCGGCAGCCGCAGATAATATAATAGGCACGCCGCCTCCGCAGCCCCCTTGCGCGCGCATCGTTATGCAACATCCTCTCATGTATAATCGGCGGAATAGTGTAGTCGGCGAAGGTTGAATAAATATGTGAAAAATTATATTGTTATTTTTTTCACAGAATTAAATAATTTTGTAGTTTTGTGCCGTGAAAACGTATCGGAGATTCCGGTTGGCAGAAATTGTGCAGTCGGCTATCTCGTCGGCAGGCGTCGTCCGCTCATGGGACGACCGGGCCACCGGGCTGTTGCGCCCGACCCTTTGCGGCCGACCCTCCGAGCGACGGACATGGAATTAGGTTTAATCTAATATTTGAATTATGGCAAAGATTGATTTATCGAAGTACGGCATCACCGATGTCAAGGAGGTGCTCTACAACCCCTCTTACGAGACGCTGTTCGAGGAGGAGACCAAGCCGGGTCTGACCGGTTTCGATAAGGGCGTGGTAACCGACATGGGTGCCGTTAACGTAATGACCGGCGTATACACCGGCCGTTCGCCCAAGGACAAGTTCTTCGTAAAGGACGAGACGACCGAGAACACCATCTGGTGGACTTCGGATGAGTATAAGAACGACAACAAGCCCGTGTCGAAGCAGACATGGAACGTGTTGAAGGAGCTGGCCGGCAAGGAGCTGTCGAATAAGAAGCTCTATGTCATGGATACCTTCTGCGGTGCAAACGCGAACTCTCGCTTGAAGATCCGCTTCATCATGGAGGTGGCATGGCAGGCGCACTTCGTGAAGAACATGTTCATCCGCCCCACCGAGGAGGAGCTGGCCAACTACGGCGAGCCCGACTTCGTCGTGCTGAACGCCTCTAAGGCCAAGGTCGAGAACTACAAGGAGCTCGGACTCAACTCTGAGACGGCTGTCGTATTCAACCTCACGGAGAAGATGCAGGTCATCATCAACACGTGGTACGGCGGCGAGATGAAGAAGGGTATGTTCTCGTACATGAACTACCTGCTCCCGTTGAAGGGCATGGCTTCGATGCACTGCTCGGCAAACACCAACGAGAAGGGCGAGACGGCTATCTTCTTCGGTCTGTCGGGTACGGGTAAGACCACCCTTTCGACCGATCCCAAGCGTCAGCTCATCGGCGACGACGAGCACGGCTGGGACGACGACGGCGTATTCAACTTCGAGGGCGGCTGCTATGCCAAGGTAATCAACCTCTCGAAGGAGAACGAGCCCGACATCTGGAACGCAATCCGTCGCGACGCCCTCTTGGAGAACGTTACCGTAGACGAGAAGACCGGCAAGATCGACTTCACGGACAAGTCGGTTACCGAGAACACCCGCGTGTCGTATCCGATCTACCACATCAACAACATAGTCAAGCCCGTATCGAAGGCTCCCGCCGCAAAGAAGGTCATCTTCCTGTCGGCCGACGCATTCGGCGTGCTGCCTCCGGTGTCGATCCTGACCCCCGAGCAGACCAAGTACTACTTCCTTTCGGGCTTTACCGCCAAGCTGGCAGGTACCGAGCGCGGCATTACCGAGCCTACGCCGACCTTCTCGGCATGCTTCGGCGCAGCTTTCCTTTCGCTGCACCCCACCAAATACGGCGAGGAGCTCGTCAAGAAGATGCAGGCATCGGGCGCTACGGCCTACCTCGTGAACACCGGCTGGAACGGCACCGGCAAGCGTATCTCGATCAAGGATACGCGCGGCATCATCGACGCCATTCTCGACGGCTCGATCGACAAGGCACCGACCAAGCAGATCCCCGTATTCGACTTCAAGGTGCCGACCGAGCTCCCGGGCGTAGATCCCGCGATCCTCGATCCCCGCGACACCTACGCCGATCCTACCCAGTGGGATACCAAGGCTGCCGACCTCGCAGGCCGTTTCATCAAGAACTTCACGAAGTTCACGACCAACGACGAGGGTAAGGCACTTGTAGAGGCCGGTCCGAAGCTCTAATTTTTTTGTGAAAAGCGGCATTCTGCTGCCGCGCACTCAATCTCCCGAACGGGACGTACGTCAGTACTACCCGTCCGGGAGATTTTCGTTTGTGTGGTATAATAACGCTTTTGACAAAAAATACGTGAAAAGGCGCCATGTCCTGCGCCTCGTTCGAATGCGCCAATGGGACGTACATCAGTACTACTCGTCGGAGGGGTTTTCACGTGCGGCTGGTAAATAGCTCCTTTTGACGAAAAAAAAAGAGTTGTGGTGTTTAGGCTGTTTTCTCGAAAAGCAATCATTTACTGCTGCGCCTTGTCGCTTGGCAATGGGCGGTACGTCGAGTACGGCAAAATACCTCTCCTCCGACCAGTCGTCCCATACGGTGCGCGCCTTGCGCTCCTAAAAAAGTTGTATGATATGCTGCCGCGTTATGGCTATTTTCCGATTTGGCTTTCGTAATATGCGATACGGTCGCGACATACCTTTTCGACGATGTCGCGGAGCTGTTCGACCTTGGGGATAAGGGCGTCGATGTCCTCTTTCGTAACTTCGAAATCGGGATTGTAACGTGATTCTATGTAAGCGCGCTGCAATAGGTCGAATAATCGTTCTTCTTCGGGCGTATTGCGTGGAAATATCTTGCACAATTCGGTTGTGAACGATTTATTGTTCGTAATTAAATCGTCAAGATCGTGATTCTTTGGACTATATAAAATATGTACTAACGAGATTGTCCGTAAGAAATTTTCAGATGCTTGATGTAATTGGAACGAAGCCAATTTAGGCCAACCTTTTGCAGAATTGAATTCGGCTGTTTCTCTAAAATGATCCGCTGTATAAAATTTATCATCGTAATATTTCTTTGCACGTTCCATAATTTCTATAAAATTAAGTTTTCGCCGACGTGCCAGTTTATATGCACCTGAATCGTATAGAATGATTCCGTCGCGCTTGATCTCCGTCTCGAAGTAATGCGCTTTCGAAAGAGCGTAGTTGAAGTCGTCTATTCCGTAGTTTACGAACTGCGGGTGGGTATGAAACGGTCGGTTCTTGTCTTCAAAGAAACAATCCTTTATTTGGGAGTAGAGCGAGAACCTTACTGCCCCAATTGGCTTGCGTGTTAAAATGGCTATATCGTAATCGCTCATGTAGTATGTCGGCGTACCGAACTCCACGCGCTGGTCGTAGTCGACGTATTTGTTCTTGGCGTAGCTGCCGAACAGAATAATCATCTCGACCTGCTTTACATTCTCGCGGATCAACTCTGCGAGCTGCTGCAAATCCTGACGTTTGCGCGGCGGTAAAAATCGGGTGGTTCGTTTCATAATGACAAAATTATGAAATTTTCCGACAATGCGTTTTGCAAAACCCATAAAAACAACTATATTTGTTTATCGTTCTGCAAATAATCTGCAAAAGTTTCCGACGGAGGCGGCAGGAGCCGCTTAAAAGAAACACAGCAGATTATGAACCGGAATTATCATAACTCGGCATAGGCCGACGGACATAACACATTATAAAGGGTAAACAACTCTTTATACCTATTCGTAAACTTGGGGCCCTCTTCGGAGGTTGTTTGATTCAGGTATAATGGTTGTCAGTCCTTGTTATGTCCCGTTCAATCATGGGCGGGACGGACAAGGGCGCAGGACAGCTTCTGAATCATGGTTCCCAAGACCTACGAATAGGAGCTGCTAATGCGCCCATTTTTTATTTTCTGCGGGCGCATCCACCAATACCTCATATGTTATGCGCCGTACCGAATACACAGATATACGATATATTGGATTCCCGCAACCGCATCGGGCTGCGGAGCGAGTACACTATACCCCTATTAGGTTTTATTACGAAGGAATCTGGTAACGCCGTCCCGCCGTCATCGGGCGGCGGGGGATAGGTCGTGCGATATTTCGGCCGCAGAATCAACCTAAGGCCAAAGTTTTACAGATAACAGCAACGACCGGATATCGCACTTTCTTATACGGACAGTGCGCGGTATATATTCAGGGCACAATACTGCCGTGTCAGGCCGCCGCGTTTAGTCCGTTATTTTCAGCCACTCGCCTTACGGCGCACGGCGACCGTTGGGCAGCCGGCCGATATGTCCGGTCGGGATCACGGTTGACTTTAAGAGCTGAAAACCGAAATCTCGAACAGCCGTTGCAGCAGGTAATGACGAGTACGATATAAATGGAAACTGATTTGAATGAGATGTATACACGGACGCTTTACACGAAGGTAGCAGCATGACGGCTTAAAGCACAATGCAGCGCCGGCAGGTGCGCACCGGAACCATTGCCGATGATCCGACGCGATTCAACGATTGTAGTCGCGGAACCGAGTAAATTCCGGCGGCGCGCCTGCTTTTTATTATTTCAGTGAAAAGCGACATTCTACTGCCGCGCCTTGTCGCTCGACAATGGGAAGTACGCCAGTACTGCCCGTCCGGGAGATTTTCGTTTGCGGCTTGCCATAACGTATTCGTTAGGCCGAAAGCCGAAGAAAATATTCCGCTATGCCGAGACGAAGCAATAGCGCCATTGGCTTCGACCCAGCCGCTGAATCGCACGGAGCATGAACCGAGCGCATCTCCTCTCTGCCATGATTTCATGCCGGACAGCATACAAGGCCGGGCGAGGCTTATCCCCCCTCGGCAAGCGGCATCCCGCCCGACGGTACGGGATCGATTATTGTCGGCGGAACGCAGCACAGTCGATAGTCGGGGGCATTCTCGTTTAGACGTTTCATCTGAATCGGCCGAAGCAAGCGCAAGATAGACATCATATCCCTCTGCATCTGAAATGCGCATACGGACAATGCACGGCAACATGCACGACAACGATAAGTCAGGCGGTTAAGCAGGAAGTAGTGAGAGGCATACAAAAAAAAGCAACTCCCCATTCGGGGAGCTGCCTGAGTCGTTCTTAGGAACGAATTTATTTGATGATCACGCAACGCTGGATCTTCGGCTGCATGTCGGGGTAAGCCGTAACGGTGTCGCCCACGCCCTGACCCTCGGCCGAAGGCTGGATACGCGAAGCTGCGATGCCGTTTGCAACGAGGTAGTCGGCAACAGCCTTTGCACGCTGCTTAGAGAGCTGCATGTTGCGAGCCTGGCTACCGGTCTCCTTATCGGCATAGCCGGTAACGGTAAACTTGGCGTCGCTATCCTTAACCGTTGCGATGAACTGATCCAACGAAGCCTTTGCATAATCGCTCAGCTTAGCAGAACCGATAGTGAAGAATACCGAAGTCTCGGGCAGGATAGGAGCGGCAGCAACCGGACGGTTCTTGCGGCACTTGTCCAGATCGTTTCTCAGACGTGCATTCTCGGCATCTGCGTCGTTGATACGCTTGTTGGCGTCGCCCAGACGGTCGTTGGCGTTGTTCAGGCGGTTCGTCAGATCGCCGATAGCAGCGATATAACCGTCGACATCATCCTGGCTGTAAGCACGGTTCCAGTCACGCTTGTTGAAGCGGTAGGTAAAGCCGAGCGTTGCGCTCAGACCGTACATGTAAGCACCGTCGAACTTGCAGGGAGCGATACGTGCAGGAGCGAACAGACCCTTGAATTCGAGGTCGATATCGAGCTGCTTGCATACGCGGAACTTGTTCAACAAACCGTAAGCGAAGGTAAATGCCTGACCCGAAGCGGCGCGGTTGTCGATCTGGCTGTTGTCGGTAAAGTTGACAGCCATGTAACCCAAACCGATATAAGGTACTGCATAGTATACGCGATCCTCGCGATAGCCGCCTACCCAGTTAGAGAAGTTGACCATGATGTCGCCGTGTGCGAACAGGTAAGGCCAATCCATCTTGCCGTTTGTGGGGTGGAAGTTGTTGAACCAACCGCCCTGCAACTGGCCGCGGATACCTACGATCGGGTGTACCCACTTGGTCAGCGAGAAAGTACCCTCGAAGCCGATACGCTCCGAACGCTTGCCGATATTGCTACCGTTAGAGAACGCGGTGTTGGCACCTGCGCCGATAGAAATCTCCCAGTTATCCCAGAACTTATTCGTCTCGTGGCCCTTCCAGCGGAGCTTACCGCCCTGCTCCTGAGCCGTCACGCCAGCCGACAACAGAGTGCTGACAATCAACAATGCGGCAAATAAACTTTTTTTCATAATCATTTAGTTTTGAGAATATAATCTTATGTTATGCTATCGTTTCAAATCATTAATCGTCGAACCGCTGCTTACCGTTCACGACCCCGGCGGGCGGTAGGACTCTATTGCTAATGACAACCTAAGCATGTTTCATGCACAACAAAGGTTAATCGCCGGCAAATATACAAATAATATACAAAAAATCTCGCCGACGACGAGATTTTTTGCATAAACTTATATTTATTAGCCCATTATCCGCACTTGGAATATCCGCACGACATGCACGTAAGGCATCCGTTCTGGTAGGCCATGTTCTCCTGACCGCACTGCGGGCACTTGCCCTTGCCCTTCGTTCCGTCCGCGATATACTGTTTGAGGGCGCGCTCGACGCCGTTCTTCCACGTGTTGATAGTCTCGCTGTCGAGGTGGAGTCCGTCGATGAGCTGGACAACCTTCTCGATCGGCATGCCGTAGCGCAGTACGCCCGAGATGAGCTTGGCGTAGTTCCAGAACTCCTCGTCGAACAGACGCGATATGCCGCCTATGGTGTTGGTGTAGCCGTAGCGGTCGACATACTGGAAGTCGTAACGCTTCGAACCGTCCTTCTCCGATACCTTTATTATAGAGCCGCTGGTAATCTTGCGCGGGATATACATGGCGTCCTCCTCGATCTTACCGGTAAAGATCTCGTAGGGGCGGTCGTCCTGCTTGCCTACGAAGGCTATCCAGTCCTCGTTGCCGTTCTTGAATCGGACGATGTCGGCCGGAATCGACTCTGGGCGCTTGATCGACTGGCTGTCGGGGAAGCTGTCGTTGTTGCGCTTCTTGCTCTTTATGTCGAGCAGCACGCCGTCGCGGCAGCCGTCGCGATAAACCGTCACGCCCTTGCAGCCGCACTCCCATGCGGTGCGATATACCTGTGCCACAAGCTCCTCCGAGACCTCGTTGGGCAGGTTGACGGTAACCGAGATCGAGTGGTCGACCCACTTCTGTATCGCGCCCTGCATCTTCACTTTGGCCACCCAGTCGATGTCGTTGGCCGTGGCCTTGTAATAGGGCGACGCCTGCAACCACCTATCGAGCTCCTTCTCCGATATGGTTTGCAGCTTCGATGTGTCGTATCCGTTGACATCGAGCCACTTTACGAAGTTGTGATGATAGACGTAGTATTCGATGAACTTCTCGCCGGTCTCGTCGACGAACATCGCGCGGCGATCCTTGTCCGAGGGGTTGATCTTGCGGCGGCGCTTGTACACGGGGCGGAATACCGGCTCGATGCCCGATGTCGTCTGCGACATGAGCGACGTGGTGCCCGTCGGGGCTATGGTCAGCATCGCGATGTTGCGGCGTCCGTACCTGACCATATCTTCGTAGAGCGCCGGATCGGCCTCGCGGATACGGCCTATCATCGGATTGTTGCGCTCCTTCTCGGCATCGTAAACGGTAAACGCGCCGCGCTCCTTGGCCATTTCGACCGATGCGCGGTAGGCCTCGACGGCGAGGGTCTTGTGCACTTCGACGGCGAACGCGATAGCCTCCTCCGATCCGTATCTGAGACCCAATGCCGCGAGCATGTCGCCCTCGGCAGTGATGCCCAGACCCGTGCGGCGGCCTTTGAGCGCCATTTCGCGGATCTTGACCCACAGGTCGTGCTCGACACGGCGTACATCCTCGTCCTCGGGGTCGTCCTCGATCTTCTTTATGATAAGCTCGACCTTCTCCAATTCAAGATCGATGATGTCGTCCATCATGTGCATGGCCTTGCGGATATGGTCGCGGAAACGGTCGAAGTTGAAGTGCGCCGCACCGGTAAACGGCTCGTCGACATAGCTCAGCAGATTGATAGCCAGCAGTCGGCAGCTGTCGTACGGGCACAGCGGAATCTCGCCGCAGGGGTTGGTCGAAACCGTCGTGAAGCCCTCGTCGGCATAGCAGTCGGGGACGCTCTCGCGGATGATCGTATCCCAGAACAGCACTCCCGGCTCGGCCGACTTCCATGCGTTGTGGATGATCTTGTCCCACAGCTTGCGGGCATCGATCTCCTTGCTGTAAAGAGGCTCGTCGGCATTTATGGGGAATTGCTGGCGATAGGTGCGCCCCTCGGCCGCGGCACGCATGAATTCGTCGTCGATCTTTATAGAGACGTTGGCGCCCGTGACCTTGCCCGTATCGACCTTGGCGTCGATGAAGTTCTCGGCATCGGGGTGTTTTATCAGCAGCGAGAGCATCAGCGCACCGCGTCGTCCGTCCTGCGCCACTTCGCGCGTCGAGTTCGAATAACGCTCCATGAACGGCACGATACCGGTCGAGGTAAGCGCCGAGTTGAGCACGGGACTGCCCGTGGGACGTATGTGCGACAGATCGTGTCCCACGCCGCCGCGGCGCTTCATCAGCTGCACCTGCTCCTCGTCCATGCGGAAGATGCCGCCATACGAGTCGGCGGGGTTCTTATGCCCTATGACGAAGCAGTTGGACAGCGACGCGACCTGGAAATCGTTTCCGATACCGGTCATCGGACCGCCCTGCGGAATGACGTAACGGAAATGGTCGAGCAGCTCGAATATCTGTCGTTTCGATAACGGATTGGGATATTTGTTCTCTATACGCTCCAATTCGCGGGCGATGCGCTCGTGCATCTGCGCCGGCGTAGTCTCGTATATGTTGCCGAACGAATCCTTCAAGGCATACTTGCTTACCCACACCGTAGCCGCCAGATCGTCGCCGCCGAAGTACTCCTTCGACGCGGCCACGGCCTCGTTGTAGTCCACCTTGGGCAATGATTCGGATGCAGACTTTTGTGTCATGACTCTATAACTGGTTTTACTTTAATATATTCGGTTTCGCAATGTCGACACGAAACAACGGCCTCCCTGCGAAAGAGGCTGTTTCGACGTTGCAAATTTGGTAAAATTTTATTCGAGATCGAAATTTATCGCATAGAATTTTATCAACACTTTGTCTACATACGTATGCCGCAATAAAAAAACATGCGCCGTAGCTCCCTACGACGCACGCTCTACCTTTTGCCGGAGATGCCGGCACGATTATTTCGCCTCGCCCTCGGGCAGCGCCTCGAAGATAGCGAGCAGCTCGCCGTTCGACAGGAGCAGCATCTGCTCTCCGTCCATCTCGTAGTGCGTCACGCGCGAAAGCATTTGCAGGAACTCGTCCTCCGATGCCTGATCGGGGCACATCATTCTGGTCGAGGCGGGATACTCGAACGTGAGCTTGCGGCTGTCGTCGGTCTTATACTCCGACATCAGACGGTTGCAGTCGCCCACACCGTTCAGACGGCCGTCCTGGCCGAAGGTAATGGTATAGCTGTCGGCAGGCTTCTGCACGTCGCGACCCATAATCTGAACCAGATGCCAGTCGGTACCCACCAGAGGCTTTACCTCACGGCTGCGCGAGGTGCAGTTGCAGCATCCCGTTATTGCAACCAATGCTGCGGCGAACATGATTAAAAAAGATCTTTTCATCTTACGAAACATTTAAATTCTTATCTTTGCGAAAAGTTAGTTGCAAATATAGTACAAAATAACCGAAACACTATCAATTATGAAAAAAGTAATCGCATCGCCGCTGGCCCCCAAGGCCGTCGGACCCTACTCTCAGGCTATCGAACACGACTCGAAGACGCTCTACATATCGGGGCAGCTGCCTATCGACGGCGCAACCGGCAAAATGGCCGAGGGCATCGAGGCGCAGACACGCCGCTCGCTCGACAATCTCGGACATATCCTCTCGGAGGCCGGATACGGCTTCGGCGACATCGCAAAGACCACCGTGCTGCTGGCGCATATATCGGACTTCGCGGCCATGAACGCCGTATATGCCGAGTATTTCCCCGGCGACAAACCCGCCCGCATCTGCTTCGAAGTGGCGGCACTGCCCATGGGAGCGCTGGTGGAGATCGACGCCGTTGCCGTCAAGTAATCCCTTCGTCGGACAACGCCGCAATCATCGGGGCGGACGGGTGGTACATCAGTACGCTCCGTCCGCCCCGATTTCATGCCGTCGCCTCCCCGTCCGAGCACCGATCTTCCCGCATCGTAGAGACAGCGATTGTGCAGCGGCCGGGGCCGCACCGAAAGCCGGCCGCGACGCGTCATTCTCCTGCGGCGCATACGCCTGCCGGAGCGGCGGCCGCCAGCCCGCGTTATTTACCGTTCCAGAGTTTGTAGCGCGAGGGCGATACGCCGACACGCTGCTTGAAGTATTTGCCGAAGAATGACTGCGAGGTAAAGTTGAGATTGTCGGATATCTCGCCTATGCTCAGGCCCGAGTATTTGAGCAGTCGTTTGGCCTCGTAGACCACCGCCTCGTCGATCAGCTTCGAGGCATTGCGGCCGCTCTTCTTTTTCAGAATCAACGACAGATATTTGGGCGTTATGCCCATCTGCGCGGCGTAGAACTCGACGCTGCGCTGCGTGCGGCAGTGCTCTCTGAGCAGCACGACGAAGCGGTTGAACAACTCGTCGGTGCGGTTGCTGACATCGGCCTGCCCAACGAACGTATGTTTGGGTATTATGCCCATGACATAGTGGAACATGGCGGCGAAAAGCGCGGCCAGCACGCGGTCGCGGTTGGCCGTCGTGGCATCGCCCGCGAGGGTCGCACGCATCAGCTTCGATAGATCGTTGATATAGCTCGCCTCGTCGGGGTCGACCGTAATGCAGGGCTCGCCCATGAAGCCGTGGTAGATCGATATGACGTCCTGCGTATCGACATGTATGCGGTTGAGATACGAACGCGAATAGGTCAGCATGTAACCCGACGAGCGGATCGAAGCCTTGACCTGCTCGATGACCGTGTTCTCGTTGAATATGAACAGCGTGTTGGGGCGCAGCTCGTAGGGCTTGCCGTTGATGCGCAGCCTCGTCGTGCCGCTCACGGTAACGCCGATCGTAACGCCCTGTATAAGGGTGGTTATGTCGTTGAGATTCTTCAACGACATAAGCGGCGTGATGACTATGTCGCCCGAGCGGTACGAGGTGCCCGACAGCAGCTTCAATCTGTCGATCGAGGTGCGTTTTATTCCGTCGTTGTTTTTCATTACCGGAGTTTTTTCGTATCGTCGCTCCGGTGCGGCACGGGTGCCAGAACTTCGATTCCGGAGCCGTGGCAGACGATCGACAGCGGGAAGCGCTCGCCCTTCTGTCCGTCAACGTCGGTGGCCTCGTCCAGCGTCGAGGTCATCTCCAAGGCGCTGCTCTTGAAGTAGCGCACCGAGCGCGGGCTGCCGCCCATAAGGTAGCGTATCATGTGCCAGCACGAGACGATCGGATTGCGTTTTTCGAGCATTATGCAGTCGAACACGCCGTCGTCTATGCGCGCCGTGCGGGCAAGGCGGAACCGTCCGGCCGTCTCGCCGTTGAATATCAACACCATGAGGGCATTGAAGTCGAACTCGTCATCGTCGCACTTCACATGCAGCGGTATGCCGTGCAGATGCAGCAGGTCCTTTATGCCCGTGAAGATGTAGGCCAGCTTGCCGATCTTGTGTTTGAGCCGATCGGACGTATGCTGCGAGGTTGTGGTAAAGATGCCGAAGCTGAATATGTTGATGAAGTAGAGCCCGTTGACCATGCCGCAGTCGACACGCCGCACCTGTCCCGAAACGATCTGGCGGGCAGCGCGCATTATGTCGCTGTCCATGCCCAGCGCACCGGCGAAGTCGTTGGCCGTGCCTGCGGGTATGACCGCTATGACGGGCGAGAGCGACTTGCTCTTCATCGAGTTGACGACATAGTTTATAGTGCCGTCGCCTCCGCATACGACGGCAAGATGGCAATCCTCGTCGCCGTCGAAGGGGTTCTGCCCGAACTCTATGAGTTTGGGGCGGATGTCGTATCCCGCCTGGCGGAATATCTCAGTCAGAGCGTCGACGTTGCGGGCTATCTTGCCCCTGCCGGCCTTGACGTTATAGAGTAGAAGCGATTTTTTCATCGATCGTCAGTTTATTGCGCATCGGCGAACATCTCTTCGAGTCCGTCCGAGCAGACTACGCGGTACTCGCCCTCGGCCTCGCCCGCGAATATGAAGTATACGAGCATGCCGTCCAGCTCTTCGGCCAGCGCCTCGGCATCGTCGGAGCCTGCGGCGAGCAGCATCGTGCCCGCCGCATCGGCCTCGGCGCATGTCGGTGCCACGACGGTCACGGAGAGCAGCTGCGAAACGGCGCTTAGACCCGTGCGGGGGTCGATCGTATGGGCTATCTTGCGCCCCTTGTCGTCATACCAGAAGCGGCGGTAGTTGCCCGACGTGGCCACGGCGGCATCAGTAACCGATATTATCCGCTGTATGTCGTCCATGGCCTCGTTGCCGTCGTAGGGCGTCTCGATGCCGACCCTCCACTTGTCGCCCTCGCGGTTGCGCCCCTTGCAGCGCACCTCGCCGCCGATGTCGACTATGTAGTCGCTGCATCCGTGCGATTCGAGCATCTCGCCGACCATGTCGACCACATACCCCTTGGCTATCGAGTTGAAGTCGAGCTGAACGCGCGCATCGCTCTTGACCAGACGCTCCCCCTCGACGGCGATCTTGTCCATGCCGACGAATTGCAGCAGCGAATCCAGATCGGGCTCTACGTCCCGGTCGGGCTGCTTGCGCACGAACCCCCACGCCTCGGTCAGGGGCTTTACCGTCACGTCGTAACGGCCCTCGCTGAGATCATGGAAACGGCGCGCGAGCGCTATGTTGAATGCTATGTGCCGGTCCACCGAGTCGGTGCGGTTGTCGTTCAGGCGGCTCAGGCGCGAGTTCTCGTCGAATATCGACATCGAGCTTTTGGCCTCGGCGTCGATCCTCTCTATCTCGCGCGCCAGCTCTTCGGCCGTCATATCGGTGCAGGCTATCACGTGCACGAAAGTGCCCAGTGCCGCGCCGTCGACCCGTATGTAGCGGCTCGGCGTCGAGCCGCTGCATGCGACGGAGACGACCGACATACATATCATCATGAACGACAGTAATTTGAGAAGGTGCTGTTTCACTTTTCCGAATTAATGTATCCGCAGGCAAAGGTAGTCTATTCGATTCAAATCTGCAACAGTTGCCGACAAAGTTTTGCATCCTCGGCTGCCGGCGCAGACGGAGGCAGGCCGTCGCCCCGATCCGACATGCGTAAAAATATGGTATGATTACGACGAAAAGCCCCTGCAAATATTTGCAAATAGATATTTTTAGTCTAACTTTGCCACACGCTCTGGCAGGATCACGGTAAGGGTGATTTGTCGTAGAGTGGAACCCGCGGCGCCGGTCTCTGGAAAATGCGGCCGCCGTCGTATTAAAATTTTAATTTTATGGCATACTTGACACCTGAGAAAAAGCAGGAGTTATTCGGTCAGTACGGTAAATCGACAACCGACACGGGCTCGCCAGAGAGCCAGATCGCGTTATTCACGTACCGTATCAACCACCTTACTAATCACATGAAGAGCAACAGACACGACTTCGGCACGCAGCGCTCGCTGCTGCGTCTGGTAGGTAAGCGCCGCCAGTTGCTCGAATACTTGAAGGAGGTCGACATCGAGCGCTACCGCGCAATCATCAAGACCCTCAATCTCCGCAAGTAGAAGTGAGTACGACGATGAAGGCAGCCGCGCGTTGCCTTCATCTGCGTTGACAACAATGAAAAAACTATATAGATAAGGACGAAATTAGTAGAGATTTTTTGAAGATTTATGGAAGAAAACAAGTTGTACAATGCCGTGCGTAAAACGATTACGCTGATCGACGGCCGCGAGGTCATTATCGAGACCGGTAAGCTCGCGAAACAGGCCGACGGCGCCGTTGTCGTTAAGATGGGCGATACCATGCTGCTGGGTACGGTCGTTGCCGCCAAGGAGGCCAAGGAGGGCACCGATTTCATGCCCCTGCAAGTAGAATACAAGGAGAAGTTCGCCGCATGCGGCCGCATCCCGGGAGGTTTCATGAAGCGCGAGGGCAAGGCCGGCGACTCGGAGATTCTGGTTGCACGCCTTATCGACCGCGCGCTGCGTCCCCTCTTCCCTGCGGACTATCACGCCGAGGTATTCGTTACGGTCAACCTCATATCGGCCGACAAGGATATCCAGCCCGACGCTCTGGCAGGTCTGGCCGCTTCGGCGGCGCTGGCTTGCTCGGACATTCCGTTCGGAGGTCCGATCTCGGAGGTACGCGTGGCACGCATCGGCGGCGAGTACGTCATCAACCCCGGATTCTCGCAGATGAAGGAGGCCGATCTCGATATCATGGTAGGCGGTACGATCGACAACATCCTCATGGTCGAGGGTGAGATGAAGGAGGTCTCGGAGGAGGTCATGCTCGGCGCAATCAAGTTCGCGCACGAGGAGATCAAGAAGCAGTGCGCCGTACAGATCGAGCTGTCAAAGGAGTTGGGCAAGGATGTAAAGCGCACCTACTGCCACGAGGTCAACGACGAGGAACTGCGCCAGACGATCATCGCGGAGCTGTACGACAAGGCATACGCAATCGCCACGAGCGGCACGATGAAGCACGAGCGCGAGGATATGTTCAATGCGTTGGAGGCCGAGTTCGCATCGCGCTACACCGAGGAGGAGCTAGTAGAGAAGGCTCCGCTGATCCACAAATATTTCCACGACGACGTGCAGAAGAAGGCCATGCGCAACATGATCCTCGACGAGGGCAAGCGTCTCGACGGCCGCCGCACGGACGAGATACGTCCTATATGGTGCGAGGTGGGCTATCTGCCCGCAGCTCACGGCTCGGCGATCTTCACGCGAGGCGAAACGCAGTCGCTGACGACCGTTACGCTCGGCACCAAGCTCGACGAGAAGATGAAGGACGAAGTACTGGTGCAGGGCAGCGAGCAGTTCGTGCTGCACTATAATTTCCCGCCTTTCTCTACTGGCGAGGCACGCCCCACGCGCGGTCTGAGCCGCCGCGAGATCGGCCACGGTCATCTCGCATGGCGTGCGTTGAAGCCTATGGTGCCGCTGGGCGAGGAGAACCCCTATGCCGTCCGCGTAGTATCGGACATCCTCGAATCCAACGGTTCGTCGTCTATGGCCACAGTCTGCGCAGGTACGCTCGCGCTTATGGATGCCGGCGTCAAGCTGAAGAAGCCCGTTTCGGGTATCGCCATGGGTCTGATCTCGGACTCGGCCACCGGCCGCTGGGCCGTGCTGTCGGATATCCTCGGCGATGAGGATCATCTCGGCGACATGGACTTCAAGGTCACGGGTACCAAGGACGGTATCACGGCCACGCAGATGGACATCAAGGTCGACGGACTCTCTTACGAGGTTCTGGCCAAGGCGTTGGAGCAGGCGCGTCAGGGTCGCATGCACATTCTGGGCAAGCTGACCGAGTGCATCGCCGAGCCTCGCGAGGACTACCGTCCGTTCGTACCGCGCATCGTACAGATTACCATTCCTCAGGATATGATCGGCGCCGTCATCGGCCCGGGCGGAAAGGTAATCCAGGATATCCAGAAGACCACTTCGACGACCATAACCATTACCGAGGTCGACGAGAAGGGTATAGTCGATATCTTCGGTCTGGACAAGGACTCTATGGATGCGGCGCTGGCACGCATCAAGGGCATCGTCGCCGTTCCGGAGGTCGGAGAGGTATACACCGGCAAGATCCGCAGCATCGTCGCTTTCGGCGCCTTCGTCGAGATCCTGCCCGGCAAGGATGCCCTGCTCCACATCTCGGAGATCGACTACAAGCGCTTCGAAACCATGGAGGAGACCGGCCTGAAAGAGGGCGACATGATCGAGGTCAAGCTCATCGGCGTCGACTCTAAGACCGGCAAGCTCAAACTCTCGCACAAGGCTCTGCTGCCCAAGCCCGAGGGCTGGGTCGAGCGCGAACCCCGCGAGCGCAGACCGCGCGAGGATCGCGGCGAGCGTCGCGACCGCCCGGAGCGCGGAGAGCATCGCGAAAGACGCGACCGCGGCGAGCGCAAGTAATCGCCTGCGACGAAAGAAATATTCAAGTGTGCAAACGGAAAATATTTACTTAATTTAATTATCGTTATGAAAAATCTTTTTAGAGTAAGTTTGGCTTTGGCAGTCGTAGCTCTGACAGTGTCTGGCTGCAACTGTTTCAAGAAGATGGCCAAGAACAGAGATGATGTGAAACTGACATGCACTCCCGAAGTTCTGGTTCTCAACAACGGCCGTATCGACGCCGACATCACCGTGACCTTCCCCGAGAAGTACTTCAACAAGAAAGCTGTCGTGAAGGTTACTCCGGTAATGGTATTCGAAGGCGGCGAGGTAGCCGGTACCACCCAGTATCTGCAAGGCTCGAAGGTCGACGACAACTACACCGTCATCGACAAGACCAACGGCGGACGCTACACGCAGCACGTGTCGTTCCCCTATGACGACCGCATGCGTCAGAGCGAGTTGCAGCTGCGTGCCGAGATCAAGTGCCCCGGCGGCAAGTGCAAGGAGTTCACGCTCGTCAACCTGAACAACGGTGCCGTTCCCACCAAGGAGGAGGCTGCCGTGCTGGCTGCCGGCGGTGCCGAGGCCGACGCCTTGAAGCGCGCATTCGGTCTTACGATCGCCGTGGGTGTCAACACCATGCAGAAGGATATCGACTATGCCGAGGCAATGCGCCTTATGGATTCGGGTTATAAGAACGTAACCACCGAGGTCACGAAAGCCAACTACATGTATCAGATCAACTCTTCGAACCTTTCGAAGAAGGCTGCCGATACCGAGGAGGTACGCGACTTCCGCACCAAGGCCGAGTCTCAGAAGGACAACGACCGCATCAAGCAGAACCTCTATGTAAACGGTTACGCTTCGCCCGACGGTCCCGAGAAGTTCAACGACAAGCTGTCGGCCGCCCGCAGCCAGTCTGGTAAGAAGGCTGCCGAGAAGCTGCTCGCCGACATCGACCTGTCGCTCGACGCCGCATTCTACGGCGAAGACTGGGAGGGCTTCAAGGAGCTGGTAGAGGCTTCGGACATCGAGGACAAGCAGATGATTTTGCAGGTGCTCAACATGTACTCTTCGTCGTCTGAGCGCGAGTCTCAGATCAAGAACATGTCTCAGGTATTCGAGTCTTTGAAGAAGGATATCCTGCCGCAGCTGCGTCGTGCACAGCTGGTCAACAGCTCAGACATCACGGGCAAGACCGACGACGAAATGGTCGCTCTGGTACGTGCCGGCAAGCTGGGCGATCTGAACGAGAAGGAGCTTCTGCACATCGCAGAGTGCGACAAGCTCGACGCCAAGGAGCAGGTTGCCGTTTTGGAGTATGCTGCCAAGACCTACAAGACCCCGACCGCTTACAACAACCTCGGTGTGGCTTATGCCAAGGCCGGCGATGCCCAGAAGGCTGTCGACTCGTTCGACAAGGCCGTTAAGGCCGGCGGCAACTCTGCCGAGATCAACAACAACATCGCTTTGGCCAACCTCATGGCAAGCAACGTCGACAAGGCCAAGCAGTACGCAGCCGGCAGCTCGGCTCAGACCAAGGCTCTGATCGAGGCCGCACAGGGTAATTACAGCGCGGCTCAGGCCCAGCTCAGCGGCTACAACGCTGCCGTAGCGAGCGCCATGAACAACGACTACACCGCAGCTAAGCAGCATATCGCAGCCGACAAGTCGGCCAAGGCCGATTACCTGCGTGCTATCATCGCCGCTAAGGAGAACGATATGGCTACGTCGGCAGCTCAGCTCAAAAGCGCTATCGCCAAAGAGCCTGCTTACGCAGAGCGCGCCAAGACCGATGTCAATCTTCGCGAGCTTGTCAAGAGCGGTTCGCTGACTCTGTAAGAACGACTGTCGGGCTATCCGATACTATACGGCACTCCATTCGGGGTGCCGTATTTTTTACTGCACAGCACTACGCCCGCCCATATGCAATATCACCAATCGTCCGTCCGGGCAGCACGGCCATAGCCATCGTCACATTCGCCCTATCCCGATGCCTGAGACATATATTATATTAAGGTATAACGCCTCCGCGGCGGCATCCCTCACATCCGCTTAAATGCCGTTCGACGACGGCACCCGGTTTGCGATAACCCTCAGTGCGGCCGTCCGCCACGGTTGCCGACCGCAGCGGCCACGGGCTTAAAAATCGATTTTGCGGTTGCTATATCGGAATATTTTCGTATATTTGTACTACAAACACTGATACAATTATGGATTACTCGAAAGAGCTTGAACAATATGCGCCCGCCCATACCGAAGCGCAAGTAGCAAAGGAGGTCGCCAAGATCAAGGTGGCCGCCAACCGTAACGAGAATAACGAAGTCTACAAATTCTGTTACTCGGCTATCGATCTTACGACCCTCTCGTGCAACGATTCGGTGGAGTCGGTATCGACATTCGCGCGCAAGGCCGTCGAGTTCTACGAAAAATATCCGCACATACCCAACGTCGCATCGATATGTATCTACCCGTCGTTCGTCGAGACGGTTGGTCTGGCCGTCGAGGGTACGCCCATGCGTATCACGAGCGTTGCCGGCGGATTCCCCGCGTCGCAGACTTTCATCGAGGTCAAGGCGTTGGAAGTGGCTATGGCCGTCGAAAACGGCGCCGACGAGATCGACGTGGTAATGAACGTCGGCAAGGTCCTCACGGGTGCCTACGACGAGGCCGCCAGCGAGGTCGAGCTGCTGCGCAACGAGGTGCGCGACGTGGTATTCAAGGTCATCATCGAGTCGGGCGCATTGAAGTCGCCCGAGCTGATCCGCAAGGCATCGCTGCTGTCGATGCTCGCGGGAGCCGATTTCGTCAAGACTTCGACCGGCAAGACCGATGTCGCCGCCACTCCCGAGGCCGCATTCGTCATGTGCCACGCAATCAAGGACTATTATAACGCTACCGGCCGCAAGGTCGGCTTCAAGGCCGCCGGCGGTGTCCGCACCCCGTCCGATGCCGCCCTCTACTACACCATAGTCGAGGAGGTCCTCGGCAAGGAGTGGATCACTACCGATCTGTTCCGCATCGGCGCCTCTTCGGCTGCCAACAACATAATATCGGCTATCGAGGATAAAGATATTAAATACTTCTAAGCCTGCATCGCAGCGGCACCCTGCTGCCACGCATATCCATGGAGCCGGACGGTATCCCGTCCGGCTCCATATCGTTTGCATACCGCAAGCACGATCGCCGCACCCGCGAAAGAGTACAATAGGCGAGGAAAGAACCGCCACCTGAATATATGTCATTATGTATCGGTACCGAAATGAAATCGCAACAGACGTGTAAATACTGGCGGTACGTCCCGTTCGGGAGATTGAGCGAGCGGCAGCAGAATGCTGCTTTTCATGAAAAATCCGTATCTTTGGGGATTATTAAATCAATGTATGGACAATAAATCGATCGATATAAACCTCTACGACTATCCGCTGACGGACGAGAGGATAGCCAAGTATCCGCTCGAAGAACGTGCGGCATCGAAACTGCTTGTATATAAGGGCGGAGAGATTGTGCAGAGCCGTTTCGGAAATGTGGGAGAGTATCTACCGGAGGGGTCGATGCTCGTCTTCAACAACACAAGAGTGGTCAGGGCGCGTCTGATAATGCACAAGGCATCGGGTGCGCGCATAGAGATATTCTGCCTCGAACCGCATGCGCCGGCAGACTACGAGCGTGCGTTCGCAGTCAGGGGGGCGGCAGAGTGGAGCTGCATAGTCGGCAACCTGAAAAAGTGGAAAGAGGGGGAGGTCGGCATCGACTTCCGTTACGGCGACTGCGACCACAGGCTTTCGGCCAGGATCGTCGTGCGCGGCAGCAGGGAACATATCGTGCGTTTCGAATGGAGTGCCGACATGACCTTCGGGCAGCTGCTCGAACACCTCGGACGCATACCTATACCGCCGTATCTCAACCGCGAGAGTCAGGAGATAGACAACACGCGCTACCAGACCGTATACTCGCGTATCGAAGGTTCGGTCGCCGCACCGACGGCGGGTCTGCACTTTACCGGCGAGCTGATCGACCAGTTGCGGGCGCGCGGCATCGAGACCGATGAAGTAACACTTCACGTGGGTGCCGGCACGTTCCTGCCCGTAAAGGAGGAGGATGCGACCAAACATGCGATGCATACCGAGCACTTCGAGGTAACGCTATCGACGATCGAACATCTCGCGGCCAAATACGGATCGATCGTGGCTGTGGGCACGACGTCGGTGCGCACGCTCGAATCGCTCGCAGCACTGGCATGGCGCATACGCCGCAGCGGCGACCCCGAGCAGGAGCGGGTCATAGGACAGTGGGAGCTGTACGATCTGCCGGAGGAGTTTACCGGCCGGGAGGCGCTCGCCACGCTGGCCGAGTATATGCGCAGCAGTGGTCTGGACCGTCTCAAAGGCTCGACGCAGATCATGATTACGCCGCTGGGCTACCGGTTCCGCATCGTGCGCTGCATCGTAACCAACTTCCACCAGCCCAAGTCTACCCTGCTGCTGCTGGTAAGCGCATACGTAGGCGGCGACTGGCAGCGCATATATCGCTATGCGCTCGACAACGATTTCCGCTTCCTGAGCTACGGCGACTCGTCGCTGCTCATCGCCGACGAGAGATAAGCGCCCCGGCGTGGTGCGGTAATTGCAGCTGCGGCATGCGAACAAACACGTCATGCCATGAAGATCAAACGCATCACGGCACGCGAGATACTCGATTCGCGAGCCAACCCGACCGTCGAGGTCGAAATCGAAACCATGTCAGGCGACTGCGCACGCGCCTCTGTGCCGAGCGGAGCGTCGACGGGCGAAAACGAAGCGCTCGAACTGCGCGACAACGACCTCTCGCGCTACGCCGGGCGCGGCACGTTGAAGGCCGTCGAGAACGTCAACTCTATAATCGCCCCCGCGCTGACGGGATACGACGTCGGCGAGCAGGCCGCAATCGACGCCGCACTGATATCGCTCGACGGCACCGAAAACAAATCCGTCCTCGGAGCCAATGCCATACTGGCCGTCTCGCTGGCCGCGGCACACGCCGCCGCCCGCAGCTATCGCATGCCTCTGTACCGTTATATCGGAGGCATCGGCGCACGTACGCTGCCCGTGCCCATGATGAACATCATCAACGGCGGAGCCCACTCTGATGCCGCCATAGCCTTTCAGGAGTTCATGATACGCCCCATAGGCGCCCGCACATTCGCCGAGGCGCTGCAAATGGGTGCCGAGGTGTTCCACTCGCTGAAAAAGGTGTTGCGCGAAAAGGGATTCTCGACAGCCGTAGGCGACGAAGGCGGCTTCGCGCCTGCGCTGAGCAATATCGAGGAGGCGCTCGACGCAATACTGACAGCGGTGGAGGATGCCGGCTACCGCGCCGGCAGCGACATCACACTGGCGCTCGACTGCGCCGCCTCGGAGTATTACCGCGACGGCATATACAACTACTCGGTCTTCGAGGGCGAACGCGGACAGCAGCTTACGTCGCAGCAGCAGATAGACTATCTCGAACAGCTCGTCTGCCGCTATCCGATCGACTCGATCGAAGACGGCATGTCGGAGAACGACTGGGAGGGCTGGCGCATGCTCACAGAGCGTATCGGCGGTCGATGCCAGCTGGTGGGCGACGATCTGTTCGTTACCAACACCCGCTATCTGAGCCGCGGCATAGAGGAGAAGTGCGGCAATGCGATACTGGTAAAGGTCAACCAGATAGGCACTCTGACCGAGACGCTCGACGCGATAGCTATGGCGCAGCGCGCATCATTCTCGACGATCATCTCGCACCGTTCGGGCGAGACCGAAGACACGACCATAGCCGATCTGGCCGTCGCAGTCGGCGCAGGTCAGATCAAGACCGGTTCGCTCTCGCGCACCGACCGCACAGCCAAATACAACCGTCTGTTGCGAATCGAGGAGCAACTCGGCGATCAGGCGCTTTTTCCCATGGGAGGAGTGATGAAGTAGAGACGACGTAGTGCCGGAAGAGGCAGGCGGCAGGCGTAACATCTTTGTCGCCCGCCCGCTTCGAGCCGAGCGTCAGGCGAGCCTGCCGGACTATGCCGAGGCCGTGCGAAGCCGCATCCGGATGAAATGCTCACGCCTTTCGCACTCCGCCTGCCGATACCTAAAACGAGACGAGCGTCTGCATTGCTGCAAACGCTCGTCTTCGTAGCGGGAGAGAGACTTGAACTCTCGACCTCATGATTATGAATCATGCGCTCTGACCAGCTGAGCTATCCCGCCGGAACTCAAAAGCGAGGGCAAAGATAGGGCATTTTTTGATTAGAACAAAAAAAATCGCAACTTTTTTCGCCGCCCGCCCGATTTTTCCTCCGTTAACGGTACTCGGCCGTGATGATGTCGTCCTCAGTGAAGAACTGGCTCCACTCCTTGCATGCGTTCTCGTCGCTGTCCGAGCCATGTATGGCGTTGCACTGCAACGACTCGCCGAAGCGGCGGCGGATAGTGCCCTCGTCGGCCTTGGCCGGGTCGGTAGCGCCGATCAGGCGGCGGAACTCGGCCACGGCATTCTCATGCTCGACCACGCCGACATACACCGCACCCGAGGTCATGAAGTCGACCAGTTCGTTGAAGAAGGGCTTGCCCTTGTGCACGGCATAGAAGCGCTCGGCCTGATTGCGGCTGAAATAGGTAAGACGCAGAGCGATGATGCGGAACCCGCCCTCGATGATTGCGTCGATGATCTTGCCGGCATTGCCTGCGGCTACGGCGTTGGGTTTGATGATTGTGAATGTACGATCGGTCATAATCTGTTATTCGTTTATATTGCGTAGTGCGAAGATACGAAAAAAATCGGAATGCGGATCTTCCGGCCACACGGCTTGGCGAAAATTTCTCGCGGCCGCATGCTATTCGCACAGGTATGACTATCTTTGCAGTGTAACCAATGACAGTGGTGCGATGCAGACAGAGGAGCAGAAGCCCGGCGAGGCGATGAAGACCATATTCAACTACGACGACGTATTTTTCAGTTTCTTCTACGACGGAGGCGATGCCTGCGTGCACCGCTCGCGCGAGTATGCGATGAACTATGTCCTCTCGGGAGAGATGGTGCTCGACAACGGCGGCCGGCAGACTCTCGTAGGCAAGGGCGAGTGCGTATTCATCCCGCGCGACCACCATATAACGATGTGGAAACGCTCCGCAGGCGGCGAGCGGTATTGCGGCATATTCATGATGTTCACGCGCAACTTCCTCAGGGAGGCATACTCCGAGCTGCCTGCGCATATCGTGTCGGCCGATGCGCCGCGGCTCGATCCCAGCGCAGTGAAGCTGCCGCCGAGTGCCGAGATAACGAGTCTGTTCGAGTCGATGACGCCGTACTTCGACCCGGCGGTCGTTCCGCGCGACGATGTGATGAAGTTGAAGATGCGCGAGGGGCTGCTCGCACTGCTGCATCTCGACAGCCGGTTCGCGCCCACGCTGTTCGACTTCAACGAACCGTGGAAGATCGACATACTCGCTTTCATGAACGACAACTATATGTACGAGCTCTCGATCGAGGAGCTGGCGCACTACACCGGTCGCAGCCCGGCCACGTTCAAGCGCGACTTCCGCAAGATAAGCGACCTGACACCCGCAAAGTGGATCATGCGCAAACGCTTGGAGGCCGCTCACGCGATGCTCGGCACGCGCGGGCGCAAGGTGGCCGACGTATATCCGGCCGTCGGGTTCAAGAATCCGTCGCACTTCTCGACCTCGTTCAAGCGACGCTACGGCATCTCGCCGGCAGCATTCGCCGAGCGCCGACAGTCGGTCGCGGGCGAATAGCCGATCGGGGCGGTACGACTTTTTGCCTCTGCCGCTCCGGGCGTTGGCATCGGTTTTGCCGCTGTGCGCGGAAAAATCGCAATCATGAAATCTGCCGAACGCCTCAACACGCTCACGCTCTTGGCCAGCATCGCACTGATAACGGCCCTCTCGATCGAGATCATCCCCTCGAAGGGGCATGTCGTCTTTTCTGACGGTTATCTATGGACGCTCTTTGCCGTGTGCATCGTCTACATGGCCGACTTCTTCGTGCGCATGGCCTCGGCGGCATCTCCGTCGCGCTACCTGCGACGCAACATATTAATACTGCTGCTGTCGATACCATATCAAAACATCCTTCACTGGGCGACAGGCGGTGCTGTCGGCCACGACCTTAGCATCGTGCTGAGCGCCGTAACGCTGCTGCGCGCATTCCTCGCGCTCTACATGATCGTGCGCTGGCTCGTGGGCAGCTCCGTGGGACGCCTCTTTGCGGCATATATCGTCACGCTGGTGGTCTTTACCTATCTCTCGGGATTGATTTTCTACGAATACGAGGCTCCGGTAAACGACCGTCTCGACGGCTTCGGCAACGCACTGTGGTGGGCATGGATGAACGTTACCACGGTAGGCGCCGCGATATTCCCCGTAACGGCCATAGGCAAGGTGGTGTGCGTGCTGCTGCCGATGCTCGGCATGGCCATGTTCCCGATATTTACGGTCTACGTCACGGATCTGTATAACATACATGTACGTAAGAAGGAGTAATCAACACGGATCGGTGTATCTGTTGCCCGTATGGTTTGCATCCCGAACGGTCGTAGCTACGGCTTGCGCCGTTATACAATTTATACCCTCCCCTAAATCCCCTCCTCGGAGGGGACTTTTGTCGCTCGTTTCACTCGCTCCGGGCAGAGCCCGCAGCCGGTCTGCAAATATTTCGATTGCAGCCAGCAAGACTTCGGAGGCTATTTTTGGCTATGCTTCAAAACGTAGATAAGATGCGCGCTCCGGGCAGAGCCCGCCGCGTCTGTCGGCATCATATCCCGCAAGGGCGTGCATAAATCACGGATGCCGAAAAAAAATTGCGGGCAAGGCGAGCCTGTCCGCAATCGGTCGTTCGAGCATCCGCGTCGTGAAGTCGGCCTATCGCTTCTCCTTCAACAGATCGCGTATCTCCGTCAGCAGCTTCTCCTCGGCCGTAGGCTCCGGAGCGGGTGCCGGTGCGGGCGCCGCCGTCTCGGCCTTGGCACGTTTGCGGCTGAGCGAGTTGATGAGCTTGACGAACATGAAGATGCAGAATGCGATGATCGCAAAGTCGATGCACGTCTGAACGAACGCGCCCCACTTCCACAGCACGGCCTCCGCCGCAGGCGTGGTCTCGGTAGCCTCGACGGCCGGTTTGAGCATTACCGACAGCTCCGAGAAATCCTTGCCGCCGAGCAGCAGCCCGATAGGCGGCATCAGAATGTCGTTTACGAACGAGGTCACGATCTTGCCGAACGCACCGCCGATGATCACACCGACGGCCATGTCCACGACGTTGCCTTTGAGGGCGAACTCCTTAAATTCCTGAATCAGTTTCATTGCTTGTATTCGTTTAACGGTTAAATATTATTCTGCGCATTATGCTGCAAATTTACTAATATATTCATCACGGGCAATCGTTTACGTGCGATTTCGTCGTTTGCCCCCAAATTTGGCCGCCGCAATTTTGGTATTTATCCAAATAGACTTATCTTTGCATCGCAATCAATTTAAGACGGCGACATGAAGATCACGAGGCAGGCAGTCTCTATCCACGATCGATACGACGCATCGATCCCGACTCTCCGTAAGGGGGGGGGAAGCATTACATCCGATAACCCGGCCGCAGGCGTAGTGCCTCCGTGCGAAAAAGTGTAAAGTGAAGCAGTCCGACGGACAGGCTTCACTTTTCGTTTTCATATACGACGCCCGACACCCCGTCACGCACTGCTCCGAGAAACCGATAAAATCTATACCAAACTCATTCATTAACTATTAAAACCAAATCGTATGAAGAAATTTTGCTTCTTGATTCTCTCTGTCTTCATGGTCGGCGCCGTCTCGGCCCAGACCTCGAAGACGAGTGTGAGCGGAACGGTCGTCGACGAGACCGGCGCGCCCATGATCGGCGCGACGATTACCGTCCCCGGAACATCTCTGGGCGAGGCGACCGACGCAAGCGGTAATTTCGTTCTGAACGTTACGCCCGGCACCGAGCGTGTCGTAGTATCGTTCATCGGCTACAAGGACGTCGTGGTCGATATCGCCAAAGGCAAGAGCACGAAGCTCGGCACCATTACCCTTGTGACCGACTCGAAGATGCTCGACGACGTCGTGGTCACGCAGTCTATCGCCGTGCAGCGCAAGACTCCCGTGGCTGTGGCTTCGGTCGACTTCGACTACATCGAGGAGAAGCTCGGCGGACAGGAGTTCCCCGAGGTGCTGAAATCGACCCCGGGCGTATACGCCACCAAGGGCGGCGGCGGCTACGGCGACTCGCGTATCAACATGCGCGGTTTCGAGTCATCGAACATCGCAGTAATGATCAACGGCGTGCCTATCAACGACATGGAGTGGGGCGGCGTATACTGGTCCAACTGGGCAGGTCTGGCCGAGGTAACCCGCTCGATGCAGACGCAGCGCGGTCTGGGTGCCTCTAAGGTCTCGGCGCCTTCGGTGGGCGGTACGATCAACATCGTTACCAAGAGCCTCGACGCCAAGGCCGGCGGTTCGTTCGCCTACGGCATAGGCAACGACGGAGCCAACCAGATGACCTTTACCATATCGTCGGGCGTGACCGAGAACGGTTGGGCCGTGACGGTTCTGGGCGGCCACAAGTGGGGCAAGGGCTACATTCAGGGCACCGAATACAACGGCTGGAACTACTTCGTCAACGTATCGAAGCGCATCGGAGCCAACCACCAGCTCTCGCTGACGGCTTTCGGCGCTCCGCAGGAGCACTGGCAGCGCAACAAATACGACGGTCTGACGATCGAAGGCTGGCAGCGCATGAAGCAGTACATGGGCGACGACAAATCTCCCTACCTCTACAACGCGACCTACGGTTTCGACAAGAACGGCCAGCGCCGCACTTCGGCTTTCAACAAGTACCACAAGCCTCAGATCTCTCTGAACCACCAGTGGCAGATCAACGACCACTCGTCGCTCTCGTCGGTTATATACGCCTCGATTGCGAGCGGCTACGGCTATGGCGGCGACGGCACGTCGGAGTATTCGGGCTCATGGTACGGCTCGAACAACGGCGTTCTGAACATGCAGTTCCGCAAGGCTGACGGCACCTTCGACTACGGCGCCATTCAGGAGCTCAACGCAGCAAGCGCAACCGGCTCGCAAATGGTCATGGCCAAGTCGATCAACGACCACCAGTGGTACGGCATGCTCTCGACCTACACCAACCAGCTTACCGACAACCTCGAACTGAGCGCCGGTATCGACCTGCGCTACTACGTGGGCGAGCACACCAAGATCATTACCGACCTCTACGACGGCGCTTACTATATCGACCGCTATCGCCAGAACGTACAGGCACGCTACAACTCGGCCGCAAACGATCCCGAGTGGGTATACAAGAAGCTGGGCGTAGGCGACAATATCTATCGCGACTACGACGGCAACGTATTGCAGGAGGGTCTGTTCGCTCAGTTGGAGTACTCGTCGCCGCGCTGGACGGCCTTCGTATCGGGTTCGCTCTCGAACACTGGCTACTGGCGCTACGACCGCTTCTACTACGACGCCGACCACGCCAGATCGGAGACCGTCAACTTCCTCGGCGGTACGATCAAGGGCGGTGTGAACTTCAACATCGACCGTTACAACAACGTCTTCGCCAACATCGGCTACATCTCGCGTGCGCCCTTCTTCTCGGGCGGTGCGTTCCTCAACTCGACGATCAGCAACGCCACCAACCCCGACGCCGTGAACGAGAAGATCTTCTCGGCCGAGATCGGCTACGGCTTCAAGTCGCCCAAATTCGCCCTTAACCTCAACGCATACTACACCATGTGGATGGATAAGACGATGACCGCATCGGGCAAGGACTACCAGTACGAGCTCGACGGTGTGACGGTTACCGACCGACCCAAGATCAACCTGCAAGGCGTCGACGCCCGCCACATGGGTATCGAGCTCGACTTCGTCGCCAAACCCGCCAAGTGGCTCGACATAAACGGTATGTTGTCATGGGGCGACTGGCAGTGGAACAGCAATGCAACCGGTTTCTGGTATAACGAGGCCGGCCAGCCCATGGCCGACACCAAGGGCACGATCGCTACGGCTACGGGCGTGACGGAGTGGACTCCCGAGATCGGCGACCTCTACGGCGTTACGCAGGACAAGTTCAAGCCGCACGCCGTCACCAAGGTCAACCTCAAAGGCGTGAAGGTCGGCGACTCGGCTCAGACCACCGCCCTTATCGGCGCTACGTTCAAGCCCTTGAAGGGCATGCGCATCGGCCTCGACTGGTCGGTATTCGCCCGCAACTACGCCAACTACGCCATAAGCAATCCGTCGATGAACGACACCGCCAACTACAAGACTCCGTGGGAGATTCCGTGGGGCAACCAGTTCGACTTCAACATCAGCTACGGCTTCAAGGTCGGCTCGTGCCGGGCTACCGTATACGGCAATATCAACAACCTGTTCGATCAGGAGTATATTACCGACGCATACGACGGCGCCACCCACGACTGGGATTCGGCATACCGTATATTCTATGCGTTCGGCCGCACGTTCACGGTTCGTCTCAAAATCAATTTCTAACGCATATTCAATCACATAATATCAACAGCGAATATGAAGATAAAGAATATTTTGGCGCTCGCGCTCATCGGAGGTTTCGCTCTTACGGGCTGCGACTACAATATGGATAACTTCGAGGGGTTGGATAGCAAGGTCGAGCTGAAAGACGTCCAGACACTCGAATACACCCTTACCGACGAGGACTATACGACGCTGGCAGGCAAGGCTTCGTCGATGTCGTCGGACAAGGAGATAGCCGCTGCGCTGGCAGCCGCAGGCAAGGCCAAGGCCTTCTCGGCCGATTACCCCGCGTCAGTCTACTTGCCCTATTTTCTGGCATATAAGGGCGGACGCTTCTACACCCTTTCGGACGGTTCGTCGATAAAGGTTACCTATAACAACAGCATCGATGCTCCCGCCGTTCTGGCCGAGATGTCCGCCGCTACCGACTATACGGTTACGGCCGAGGACTACATGGCCGTCTGGGGCGACGAGGAGAAGTTCATTCAGGCCGTGACGCCCGCCACCGAGAGCAAGCTCGCGTCGGTCATCCCGACCGAGGGTCTTGAAGAGGGCGCATACGTCGCCGTATCGTACAACTATGCCGCTACCGAGCCGTCATTCGACGGGGGCGGCGATACGACCGATCCCGAGCAGGGCTATACGAGCGTTCTGGGCTCGGCAGCGCTGGACGAGGCCGTCGAGGTCAAGGGTTATGTATCGGCCGTCTGCACGCAGGGTATCGTCCTGACGGACAAGACAGGCTCTGTCCTCGTCTACAAGGCTTCGGGTCATGCCGTAGGCGACGAGCTGACCGTATCGGGCACTATCTCGGAGTACAACAAGGGATTCCAGATCGACAACGGCAAGGCGACGATCGAGAAGACCGGCACGACGACCGTCTCTTATCCCGCCGCTACGGTGCTCGACCCCGCTACCATGACCGCCGTTATCGCCCGCACCCAGAGCGAATACTTGCAGTATGTCACTGTAACGGGCAAGATGTCGGTAAGCAGCGACAACAAGTACTATAACATTCTGGTCGACGGTGCAGCCGATTCGGATTGCAGCTTCTACGGCATTACCGACGAGCACAAGGCACTCGTGGCCGACGGTCAGACAGTGACCGTTACGGGCTGGCTGTCGTCGATCTCGGGCGGCAAGCACATCAACATCATCGCCACCGACGTTCGGACCGCCGCTGCGGCTTCGTTGAAGGCTTTCGCCGCACCCGCCACCGAGAAGCGTTATGCCCTCTACCGCTGGGACGGCAGCAAGCTCACGGCCGCCGAGGCTGCTGTGCTGCAACCGGCCGACTATAAGGCCATGGGTCAGGACTACGGCAATCTTACCACGCCCGACGCATATCTGCCCGCATATCTGAAAACGACATTCCCCTATGCTCAGGCCGACGATGTGAAGAATGTGGTATACCGCCTGTTCGCCGACTCTCAGACCGTATGGGCAGCCGAGCAGTATCTGTTCGACGGTGCCGCATGGGTCAAGAATGCCAACGTCGAGGTCGTTACCGACCAGTTCGTCCGTCAGGGCGGCAAGTGGGTGTACAACCCGTCGGTGGTCATCACGCTTACGCCCGGCAAGGGTCAGGCGCTGTCGGCTCTCTACTTCCAGGCCGTTACCGACTGGGTGTTGGAGAATGTCGACAAGCCTATGGGCGCCGAGAAGGGCGGCACCTACTTCGTTACCTCTTACGGCAATAACGAGTACTATACGGGTTGCTCGGCTTATCAGGGCAATGTCGACATGCGTCCCGGCTCGGCACGCAGCCAGTACGGCGGCGAGTCGTATCAGGGTCAGGAGCTCGTCGAGGCCGGTGTCGCATTCGCCGGCGACGGTTATACCGACATGAATGACGGTGCGGTCGTGGAGCTTATGACCAAGCGTCTGCAATATGTCATGGGCAAGGTGCTCACGCAACTGCATGCCGACGCCAAACCCGTCGAGGGCATCGACGTTACCTACACGATCAACCTCGGCGTATACGAGGGCTTCAACCTTTCGAGCTGCACTCACCAGCTCATCTATAAGGTCGTCGGCCCCGCCGAGTTCGAGTTCGTCGAGATGAAGAAGCTCTAATCGCCAGTCTTCTGTAAACACCGCGCCCGGGTCATCGAGACCCGGGCGTTTTTTTGCGATAAGGCCGCTGCCGGCCGAAACCGCTTATGCGACTCCCGTGAGTGCAGCATACGTCATCCGCCGCTGGGCATAAAGAAAAGCTGCGTGATCCGAAAATCGGATTCGGGCATACGGGAAGCCGGCCGCATATCTGCACGACACTCTGCTGCAACTCCCAAATAAACTGCCACAAGTCGGTTCTATATACATCCTACGTGGGATCGACGCGATTAACATAATAACGTGCAAGCGGCCGCACCCCGAGAGACAAGCAAAAAAACGAGGTGCGCAAACGGAAATACTCGGTTGCCGCGACAGTTTCATCGTTG
>OFGD01000154.1_pt1 | contig 58276 bp, 45 predicted proteins | sample 1521671 | NCBI WGS metagenome assembly OFGD01 (sample SAMEA3504114, study PRJEB24116) | mouse gut metagenome | biome: mouse gut; feature: mouse-associated habitat; material: faeces | place: Denmark | collected 2011 | reverse complement strand
ATTGACTATTTACTCAAGGTTTTTAAGGAAAGTTAAATCTCATGCGCCAGCCCTGGATTCAAAATGAAAGATATTGCGGGAATTCTCTGATTTCGCTAACTTTGCGGAATGCGAGAGGAATCAGGTTTTTTCAGTCCGGAAGAGTTTGACAGCCGCCCCGACGTCAACGACGGGCAGTTTCATGATTTTCGGTTGCTCTATTCTTCGGCGAGAGGGTTCACAAGGGTGTTTCTTGCCAAGAAACAGGGCCGCAATTTCATCGTCAAGACTTTGCGCGAGGAGTTTCGCAATGATGCTGCCGCGCGGGCTGCGTTGCGCAAGGAATATGACAGCGGTTTCCCCGTTGATTCGCGTTTCGTGACACGAACGATAGACCTGACGGTCTTACCGGATTACGGCCCGGCGCTTATAACGGAATATTGTCCCGGACAGACCCTTGCCGAAATCATCGACTCCGGCGCGGCTCTCGACGATTCGGACATCGGGCGCATCGTTAACGGTCTCGCGACGGCTCTCGATGACATTCACTCTGCCGGAATAATCCACCGCGACATAAAACCGCAGAATGTCATCTATTCCCGGCCGACGAGGTCGCTGAAAGTCATTGATTTCGGATGTGCCGATGCCGAGAGGTTCTATCTGCTTCACGTCGCCGCGGGCACTGAGCGCTACACACCGCCGGTCAGTGATTCAGCCGGCGCAAACGGCGCAGATCTCCACAACGATTTCTATGCCGCGGGCATGACCCTTTCCGAGCTGGCTCTCGTTGCGCCCCGTTCATGCGTCCGCGCTCTCGAGGCGACGGCCTCGGCGATGATTGCCCGGCGACTGTCCGACGGTTATTCCGTCGCTGCATTTTATCGCTCGGAGCTTGCCCGGCGCCGCAGGCGATGGATTCTTCCGTTGGCGCCGGTTGTGCTTGCAGTCGCCGTTGCTGTTTCTTTAATGGTGCTCCACTACGGCAGGCAGCCGGAGGAAAAGATGGCCGAACCGTTGCCGCACGCAACAGCCGATTCCGTTAAGCCACGGATGTCCCTCGGCGCCGATACGGCGCCCGTCGCTGTTGCGCCCGTCGTTTCCGGCTCGGTTCGGGAAAAGGTCACTGACCGTGTTGATGAAGATACCGTAGTCTGTTTCGGAAACCGGTCGGAACTCGTTAAAAACGAATTCGGAGTTTCTCATGCCGAGGCCAAATATCTTGCTAATTTCAGCAAGAATAAATTTGACAGGTTCATTGTGGAAAGCACTGACAAACAGATGACCTCGTTCACCATTCTGATAAACAGTTCTTCCGTCGGAGAGGAGGAGCGCGCCTGGGCGGCCGCCGGTTACAACAGCCTCGACTCCGTCGCGGGAAAAGTCATGGCTGAAGCGGCCCGGTATTTCAGCGAAGGTTTTGACCGGCGACGGGCCAGGGGGCTGATCAAGGAGCGCCACGCTTTCTGGCTTGAAGGATATCGGCCCCCGTTGCTGGAACTGCACTACGGCAAGTCGCCACAATGACAGCGCCCGCTGACCGTGGGGTCATGCGGGCGCCGGGAATGTGGGGTCAGGCGAGTTATTTCTCGCGCATGTATATGTTTATCGGAGTTCCGGTGAAATCCCAGTTCTCGCGGATCTTGTTCTCCAGATAGCGGCGGTAGGGTTCCTTGACCCACTGCGGCAGGTTGCAGAAGAAAATGAATGTGGGTATCGGCGAGCCTTTCAGCATCGTGACATATTTGATCTTCACGAATTTGCCCTTGTTGGCGGGTGGCGGATAGGCTGCGATGGCCTCGAGCATCACGGTGTTGAGCTGCGACGTCGGTATGGTGCGCTGACGGTTTTTATAGACTTCGACCGCTGTTTCGAGCACCTTGTAGATTCGCTGTTTCGTCAGCGCCGAGCCGAAAATGATGGGGAAATCGGTGAAGGGGGCGAAACGCTCGCGGATGGTGTCGCGGAAATGGCGGATGGCCGCTTCCGATTTGTTCTCCACGAGGTCCCATTTGTTGACGCAGACAACAAGGCCTTTCTTGTTGCGTTGGATCAGCGAGAAGATGCTGACGTCCTGCGCCTCGATGCCTCGGGTGGCGTCGATCATCAGAATGCAGACATCCGAAGCCTCTATGGCGCGCACCGAACGGATAACCGAATAATACTCGATGTCCTCGTTGACCTTGTTTTTTTTGCGTATGCCGGCCGTATCGACGAGATAGAAGTCGAAGCCGAACTTGTTGTAGCGCGTATAGATGCTGTCGCGTGTGGTGCCGGCTATGTCGGTCACAATGTTGCGTTCCTCGCTGATGAAGGCGTTGACGATCGATGATTTGCCGGCGTTCGGACGCCCGACTATGGCAAACTTCGGAATGTCGTCGAGGGTGTTGGCCTCGTCCTCTTCCACCGGAGGCAGTTTCTTGACGACATCGTCGAGCAGATCGCCCGTTCCGAAGCCGTTGACGGCCGAGACGGGGTAGGGATCGCCCAGGCCGAGACCGTAGAATTCGGGAACGTTGTAGAGCCAGTCGTTGCTATCGACCTTGTTGGCGACCAGAAGCACCGGCTTGCGCGATTTGCGCAGAATCTCCGCCACATGGTCGTCAAGGTCAGTGACGCCGTTCATGGCGTCAACAACGAAAAGAATCTCGTCGGCCTGCTCTATCGCGAGCTGTACCTGCTTGTTGATTTCCGATTCGAAGATGTCTTCCGAGTTGACAACCCAGCCGCCGGTGTCGATAATCGAGAATTCGCGGCCGTTCCAGTCAACGTGGCCATACTGGCGGTCACGCGTCGTTCCCGCTTCCTCGTTGGTTATGGCCGTGCGGCTTTTTGTAAGTCTGTTGAAGAGGGTGGATTTCCCTACGTTGGGGCGCCCCACTATGGCTATCATCTGTGACATGTCGTTTCTTTTCTTTTATTCGGAATAGAAAGGTTTCTGCAAAGTTACGAAAAAATATCCAAACGCCGGCCTGCCGGAAGAGGCAGGCGGAGCGCTTACTCTATGTAGCCGAAAGCGCGAAGCTTGTTCTCGCGGTTGCGCCAGTTGGGCTCGACCTTGACAAAGAGTTCGAGGAACACTTTCTTGCCGAAGAATGTCTCGATATCCTTGCGGGCCTGGGTCCCGACTTTTTTCAGCATGGCGCCCCCTTTGCCGATGAGGATGCCTTTCTGAGAGTCGCGCTCCACATAAATGACGGCCATGATGTGGATGGCTCCCTCTTTCTCGTCGAATTTCTCGACGATGACTTCCGTCGAATAGGGGACCTCCTTCTGATAGTTGAGAAGGATTTTTTCGCGTATTATCTCCGTGACGAAGAATCGCGCGGGCTTATCGGTCAGCGCGTCCTTGCCGAAATAGGGGGCGCTTTCGGGCAGCAGGGCCACTATGCGCTCCATGATGGACCGGACGTTGAAGTGCTCGAGGGCCGATGTCGGGAAAATCTCGGCGTTGGGCAGCAGCTCCTTCCAGCGGGCCACGATCTGCTCGAGCTGCGCCTGGTCTTTCAGAAGGTCTATCTTGTTGATGACCAGAAGCACGGGGACGGTCTCTTTGGCCACTCTCGCGAGAAACTCGGAGTTTTTCGTCGGATCCTCCACCACGTCTGTGACATACAGGAGGATGTCGGCGTCGGTCAGCGCGCCTTCGGAATATTCGAGCATGCTCTCCTGAAGTTTATACTTGGGCTTGAGGACGCCCGGAGTGTCGGAGAAGACGATCTGATATTCCGGGGTGTTCACTATGCCCATGATGCGGTGGCGTGTGGTCTGTGCCTTGGATGTTATGATGCTTATGCGCTCGCCGACGAGGTCGTTCATCAGAGTGGATTTGCCTACGTTGGGGTTGCCTACGATATTGACAAAACCGGCTTTATGATTTTCTGCCATAGTTTGTTGAATTTTTGGTTACGTGTGTCAGGCGGGGAGTCCGCCTGTAAATAAAAACACAGATAGCACCGAAAAAGATGCTATCCGTGGAAAATATTTTCTTGAAGCCGGAAAATCAGATGTCCCAGATCACGTACATCGCACCCCATGTGAATCCGGCGCCGAACGCGGTCAGAACCAGCTTGTCGCCTTTTTTGAGGCGGTCGGCGTTTTCTGCGATGCACAGCGGAATGGATGCGGCTGAGGTGTTTCCTCGGTATTCGATGTTGACCAGAACTTTCTCCGGAGCTATTCCGGCGCGCGAGGCAACGGCCTCGATGATGCGCAGGTTGGCCTGATGGGGGATGAGATAGTCAACCGATTCCATCGTCAGATTGTTGCGCTTGCATATCTCGAGGGTCGATTCGAGCATGTCGGTTACGGCGTGCTTATAGACGAAGCGGCCGTCCTGATAAACGTAGTGGTCGCCGGCATCGACGGTTTCGTGGCTTGCGGGATGCACGGAGCCTCCGGCACGCATCAGAAGATGGTCGCGTCCTATGCCGTCAACATGAAACACTCCGTCCATCACTCCGGTCTCTTCCTCGGTGGGTTCGAGAAGCATGGCGGCGGCGCCGTCGCCGAAGAGCGGGCAGGTAGTGCGGTCCTTGTAGTTGACCATCGACGACATCATCTCTGCGGCCACGACAATGACTTTCTTGTTGAGGCCTGAGCGGATATAGGCGCTGCCGTCCTGCAGTGCCACGATGCAGCCGGCGCAGGCGGCCTGGATGTCGTAGGCGTAGGCGTTCTTGAGACCGCAGCCGTGGGCTATGACGGAGCCTGTCGAGGGGAAGCGGTAGTCCGGATTGGAGGTGGCGCAGATAAGCAGTTCCACTTCCTCAGGCTTGGTGCCTGTCTTTTCAAGAAGGGCGTTCACGGCCTGGATGCCGAGATATGACGAGCCTTCGCCCTCTTTTTTCAGTATTCGCCTTTCTTTGACTCCCACGCGGGTGGTGATCCATTCGTCGGAAGTATCCACCATCTTCGACAGCATTTCGTTGTCAAGTATGTCTTCCGGAACGTAGGAAGCCACTCCGGCTATTCTTGCATGTAACATTTCGTAAGTTTGGTTGTTTGGTTATTGCAGATTCCGTCGGTGAAAACATTTCAAGGGGGGATTCTGCTGTTTGTGTCATCTAATTCGTGCAGCCCTCAGTCGGTACTGACGGCATGCGATAAAAGATTATCGGGCGGCGATTAACTCGAATCACCGCCTGCTAAATCTTATTGCCGCTCGGACAGGCTTTGCATCTGCTGCGCCGGCCCCGGCATGTGTCAGGCCATTTCAGCTTTCTCGATGGCAAGCTTGCCACGATAGTAGCCACATTCGCCACAAACGGTGTGATAGATGTGCCATGCTCCACAGTTGGGGCAGATAGCCAGAGTGGGGGCTACGGCTTTGTCGTGAGTGCGACGTTTGGCTGTGCGGGTCTTGGATTGTTTGCGTTTAGGATGTGCCATTGTTCTGTTAAGTTATTTTGATTTATTGTTTTTTTTATTTTATGTCCGGGCCACAGAGAGAACTTGACGCGGATATCTTTTTTTCACTCGTTGACGTTGTCTCCACCGTCGCTTGCAAGACCTTTCAGAGCGTCCCAGCGAGGATCTGACGGGCGCCCGGTGTCATCTGCCGGATCATCCATTGTCTCCATCTCTTCGATCAGCTGATCCTCAAGTTCGCTGTCCTCGTCGGCGGGACGGGCGCGGTGCTTGCGGAGCATCTGGCTCATCTGGCGGTTGCATTTCCCCATGGGATGCACGTGTTTCATGGGAATCGTCAGCGCGACAGTGTCGTAAAGCATATAGGCCACATTCAGGTAGTTGTCGCTTTCCGGAATGACAAGCATGTCGTCGGCTTCGTCGTTGTAGTCGTCGCCATATTTGACATTGATGTGGTAGGTCGTATCGACCGGCATCACCAGATCGTCCAGACAGCGGTCGCAGATGAGAGTGATCGTGCCGGTGATGGTGAAGTCAAGCGTATAGATGTCACGTTTGCAGGTGACAGCCAGCCCTACATGAAGATCCGCGTCATGAATGTCGGCGCTCTCCATGTTCTCGAAAAACTTCTTTCCGAGGTGGAAATCATATTGATGCGTTCCCTCGGGAAGGCTCTTCAGCTGAATCTTGAATTCCGTAAATTTTCCCACTGTTCTGAATATGGTTGAAAAAACTTCGCAAAGTTACAAAATTAAATTCTTTCATGCAATTTTTTTCTACATTCCTGATCTTCATGATCTCTTCGCCACCCCCGGATTCCCTTTTCAAGAGATAAATTATCAGCCAAATCAGCCAAATTAGCCCAATTGGACCAATCAATGCGGTTGAGTTAAGAAATCTATGTTATGTTTTCCCATCGGAGCCCGTCAGGGCGTGCTGAAAGTAACCGGCCATGGAGCGAAGCGGAGTGGTCGGATAGACAAAGATACATAGTAATTGAGTCGCGGAGGGACGATTCTGTGGTATCTACCGCAGAGGCATCCCTGCGGGACGCCGAGGGGGGATAGGGCAGTCTTTGTCCGTGCACTCCGCTTCGCTCCATACACGGTTATAACATAGCGCGTCCTCCGGACTTGTCCATCAAGTCTTTTCAGCTTAACTCAACCGTATTGATTTGACCAATTGGACTAAAAAAGAAGGAGAACTCAGCGAGTCCTCCTTACTGATTGTATTTATAAACCTTTAGGGGTTTAGTCGGCGAGTTTGGCTTTGATGAATTCGCGGTTGAGGCGTGCGATGTTGCTCAGAGGAACGTTCTTCGGGCATTCGGCAGCGCAGGCACCGGTGTTGGTGCAGTTACCGAATCCGAGCTCGTCCATGCGGCGCACCATGGCGCGTGCGCGACGTGCGCGTTCAACCTGACCCTGGGGCAGCAGTGCGAACTGGCTGACCTTGGCCGAAACGAAGAGCATTGCCGAGCCGTTCTTGCAGGCAGCCACGCATGCGCCGCAGCCTATGCAGGTGGCGGAGTCCATGGCCACGTCGGCCACTTCCTTCGAGATGGGAGTGGCGTTGGCGTCGGGAGCGCCGCCGCAGTTGAACGACACGTAGCCGCCGGCCTGCTGGATCTTGTCGAAGGCGTTGCGGTCAACCATGAGGTCGCGGATCACGGGGAATGCGGCCGAGCGCCAGGGCTCGATGGTGATGGTGTCGCCGTCGTTGAACTTACGCATGTGGAGCTGGCAGGTGGTGATGCCCTGGACGGGGCCGTGGGGATGTCCGTTGATGTAGAGCGAGCACATGCCGCAGATGCCTTCGCGGCAGTCGTTGTCGAACACTACCGGCTCCTCACCCTGCTCCACAAGCTGCTGGTTGAGCATGTCAAGCATCTCCAGGAACGAGCTTCCGGTCGATACGTTGTCAAGGTGATAGTTGACGAACTGACCCTTTTCTTTAGGACCACGTTGACGCCAAATTTTTAAGTTTACGCTTATTGTAGTTTCCATTGTTTCTATAAGTTATGAAAAGGGTGGGTGATTATGACTTGTAGTTGCGGGTCTGCACCTTGATGGCTTCATACTTGAGCGGCTCCTTCAGAAGGATGGGCTTTTCGTCATCACCGGTGTATTTCCAGCAGCTGACATACATGTAATGTTCGTCGTCGCGGGCTGCTTCGCCGTCGGCTGTCTGATATTCCTCGCGGAAGTGTGCGCCGCACGATTCGTTGCGGTGCAGGGCGTCGATAGCCATCATCTTGGCCATCACGAGGAAGTCTTCGAGACGGAGAGCTTTCTCGAGCTCGGTGTTGAGGTCGTCGGCTGAGCCTACGATGCGAAGGTCGGTATAGAATTCCTTCTTCACTTCCTCGATTTCGCCGATGGCTTTCACGAGGCTCTGAAGTGTGCGGCCCATACCTACGAGGTTCCACATCACATGACCCAGACGCTTGTGGATTTCGTCGGGGCTCTTGGTTCCCTTGATGGCCATCAGACGGGCTATGCGGTCGCGTACACCCTTCTCGGCTTCGTCAAATTCGGGAGCGTCCGTGCCGGGATGCTTAACCTTGATCTGGTCGCTCAGATAATTCTGCATGGTGTAGGGGAGCACGAAGTAGCCGTCGGCAAGACCCTGCATGAGGGCTGAAGCGCCGAGGCGGTTTGCGCCGTGGTCGGAGAAGTTGCATTCGCCGATTGCGAAGAGGCCCTTGATTGAGGTCTGAAGCTCGTAGTCAACCCAGATTCCGCCCATGGTGTAGTGGGAAGCGGGGAAGATCATCATAGGAGTCTCGTAGGGGTTGTCGTCGGAAATCATCTGATACATGTCGAAGAGGTTTCCGTAGCGGTCGCGGACAACGTCGGCTCCGAGACGGTCGATTGCATACTTGAAGTCCAGATAAACGGCGTTGCCGGTTCCAACACCGTAGCCGGCGTCGCAGCGTTCCTTGGCTGCACGCGAGGCGATGTCACGGGGGCAGAGGTTACCGAAGGCGGGATAGCGGCGTTCCAGATAGAAGTCGCGGTCCTCGTCGGGGATGTCGGTAGGTCTCTTCTTGCCGGCGCGGATAGCTTCGGCGTCTTCTTTTTTCTTCGGAACCCAGATGCGGCCGTCGTTACGGAGCGATTCGCTCATGAGGGTCAGCTTCGACTGGTCTTCGCCGTGGACGGGAATACAGGTCGGGTGGATCTGGGTGAAGGCGAGGTTCGACAGGTAGGCGCCCTTCTTGAATGCCTGGATGGCGGCTGAGCCGTTGCAGCCCATGGCGTTGGTCGAGAGGAAGAACGTGCGTCCGTAGCCGCCGGTTGCGAGAACCACGGCGTGGGCGGCGTAGCGTTCCAGTTCGCCGGTCACGAGGTTGCGCACGATGATACCGCGGCAACGGCCGTCAACGATGACGATGTCGAGCATCTCGCGGCGGTTGAACGAGCGAACCTGACCTTTTTCAATCTGGCGGTTGAGCGATGCGTAGGCGCCGAGCAGCAGCTGCTGGCCGGTCTGGCCTTTGGCATAGAACGTACGGGAAACCTGAGCGCCGCCAAACGAACGGTTGGCGAGCAGGCCGCCGTATTCGCGGGCGAAAGGAACGCCCTGCTGAACGCACTGGTCGATGATGTTGTTCGACACTTCGGCCAGACGATAGACGTTGGCTTCGCGCGAACGGAAGTCACCGCCCTTGACTGTGTCATAGAACAGGCGATAAACCGAGTCGCCGTCGTTCTGATAGTCCTTGGCTGCGTTTATACCGCCCTGTGCGGCGATTGAGTGGGCGCGGCGGGGCGAATCCTGGATGCAGAAGTTCCACACGTTGAAGCCGAGTTCGGCGAGGGTGGAGGCTGCGGAAGCGCCGGCAAGACCGGTTCCCACGACTATGATGTCGAGATGACGTTTGTTGGCGGGGTTTACAAGCTTCTGATGGGCTTTGTAGTTGGTCCATTTCTCTGCGATAGGACCTTCGGGGATTTTTGAGTCAATCTGATACTCGGGAAGTTTTGAGCTCTCGATGTCGGCAAAATCCTTCATGATGGGGGTAGAGTCTATCATACCCTCGAGATTTTTTAAATCGGCCATATCTGTGAGTTTTATTTGTTTACGGAATCAGTTGTGTTGGTGTTAACGGCGGGAGCTTCGACCTCGGTCACTTCCTCGGCCGCGCTTTCCTCAACTTCTACGGGTGCGCCACCCATGTTCTGGGGCTGCGCTGCGCCGGTCATCTGCTTCACGGCGGGAACCATCTGCATGAGCTGCTGCAGCTCCATGCCGGGATTCACGTCGGGACACTGCTTTTCGAAGGCGTCGATGATTGCCTGGCCTTTCTCTACGAAGGCGGGGCCGGCTTCACTGATGTATTTCTGCTGGATCTGCTGGTACTGGCTCTGGAGCGCCATCATGCCGGCCTGGTTGCCGGTAGCCTGCAGTTCCTTGGCCTGTGCCTGGAGCGGAGCCATTTCCTTGGCGAGACCTGCCGAGAAGTCTTCGCTGAGCTTGGCTGCCTCTTCGTTCCAGCTTTCGGCATACTGTGCCTGAAGTTCGGGGCAGTTGAGATATGATTTGTTCTGGGCCTGTACGGTGAACACGACAGCCTGGGCGATGAACAGAAGCACCACGATGCTGCTCCACCAGAGACCGATCTTTTTCAGACGGTTGATCCAGATATCGTTATCCCAGCCGCATGACTGGAACATCGACCAGAAACCATGGTTGAAGTGGAACCAGAGGGCCACGAAACCGATGATATAGACGATGGGAGTCCATATCTGGGAGAATGCCATCTGCAGGAAGAGGGTTCCCATTGCGGGCTGCGCGGGAACGCCCTCGATCTGGGGCAGAACGGTGAGGTCGGAGTGGATGAGCTCCTGAAGCTGCATTTTAGCCCAGAACTGGATCAGATGGACAACGAGGAACGCGAGCACTACGAGACCGAGCACAAGCATGTTCTGTGACGACCATTCTACCTGAGGGGGCTTGGAAACCACATTGTAGCGGTCGTTGCCGCGGGCCTTGCGGTTCTGGATTGTCAGCCAGATGGCATAAATGATGTGGATGATGAAAAGGACAGCGAGGCCCATGGAGGCTATCAACGCATACCAGTTGGCGCCCAGAAATTCACAGACGTCGTTGTAGGCAGCGGGGTTGAACAGCGCTACAGCATTCATCACCGCGTGGAAGGTTACGAATAGGATCAGACAGGCTCCGGTGATTGACATCACGAGCTTTCTACCTACGGATGAACATGTTAACCACATAGCAGTTAGGGGATTTGTTATTAAATTTGTTTGTAAATATGATTCTTTGGATTAGATTACCTGCAAAATTAAAATAAATTAACCGTTTCCGCAAATGTTTTTTCTCTTTTTGCTCACAATAAACTCCAAAGGCATGGAAACGGGGATGCATGCTCGTGAAGGCGATGCATCCCCGGTTTTGATTTCGTAGTCGGCAGTCCGGATCAGATTTCGATTTTTATGACCCGGCTGGAAATGATGTGGGGTTTTCCCAAGACCGTCTTTTCTGTCTGTTTGTATTCGGAATAGACTGCCTCTTTACCATCTATGGTGACGGTTGTGTGTATGTCGGGCTTTCCCTTTTTCCATCTGAAAGTGTGGTTTATGTGTATGGTTATTTTGCGGTTCATGGAAGGAATTGTAAGGGTCAGGTTCTTCTCCATGTCTGTCTCGCTTTGGAATTCTCCGAACCGCAGCCAGCATGTCCCCGAAGGGATGTAGGAGGGAAGCTTTCCGGTTTCGTCGGAGTGTATGATGCTGAAGGAGCTATGGACGGGATGCAGCCCTCGGAATAACGCAAGACACATGCGTGATTTGGCCCATTGGTCAGGGATCCCGAAAGGACTTGCATCCCAGTCGCTTATCTCAAAGGCTTTGCCATCGAATTCAGCTATTATTCCTTTCCCGTAGAGACCGTCTGAACGGTCCGGGTCAAGATAAGTGGCCCCTTGTGCATCCACAAAGTCGAAATCTATGGAGTAAGGAGCGAAGTCCCAGATTATGTCGGGATCGGGGAGATCTTCGTTTCCGGAGCATGAAATGCAGAATAGCGAAGCGAAAGCCGAGAGGAGGATCGGCAGTGAGCGGAAAGAGAGAAAATTCATGATTTTGGGGATGTGATAATGATTTCCGGCAAAGATAACTGGTTATTCCCGCTAATTATAGGTTTTTATGTTAAGGATGGTTAATCTCCCTCTTGCTTGTATCTGTGGGGCTGGCTAATATGGCTATTGTGGCTAAACCTGTTAAGGCTATGTAAAAAAAGAATGAGTAATGGAAACCGAAGTTTCGCGATTACTCATTCTCCTCTCTCCTCAGCGGTGCGTACGGGACTCGAACCCGTGACCTCCTGCGTGACAGGCAGGCATTCTAACCAGCTGAACTAACGCACCATTGATTTTGATTTTCAAGCGGCTCTCTTGCCGTTTTGCGGTGCAAAGTTAAGGCGAGTTTTTGAATTGTGCAAATTTTCGAGCAAAAAAATAATTGAAAATATTTTATGTTTTTATGTAACTTCAATTGAATCAGCGGTTTCGCTTTCAAAATTTTTTATTGAAAAAATCGCCCTTAATCTCTCACCGGTTTAAGTCGGTAAAATCTGCTTACAAAAAATCGACAACGGCTGCCTGATGTCTCCTTTTACCGCGCTTTCCTGTTGCAATTGGTCGTAAATTGCCAAATTTGTGGTCTGTTTGTCTATATTTAGGAATCTTGGTGTGTAAATTTTGCCTATTTGTAATCAGATTTCGATAAAAAACATTACATTTGCGCAAATTCTAATATCCCTTATGACCTCCAAAATTTTTTCTCCCGATCCGTCAAATCTCCAGCGCTATTCATCGCAATTCAGCAGCCTGGGAAACGACTATGTTTTTTCGCGCATATCGAAAAACCAGAGCATAACGGAGATTACTTCTCATTCCATGCGGTTAGGAGGCATGACGCTTGTTCTCTGTCTTAACGGCTCCATAGAGCTTGACGTAAACCTGGAATCGTTCAAGTTATGCCCCAACGACCTTATTATTGCGGGTCATGACAGTGTGTTCAGTGTCCGAAATGTCGATTGGCATAATCTTGACGCCTACGTGTTCATCATATCTTCGGAGTTCATACGGGACATTAATTTCGAGCTGAATCTCGTGGCCACGATGAGCCTCACCTCGAGCGCGCCTCCTCTGATCAGACTGACCGACGAGGAGGTCAAGCTGATGTCGAGATATTTCAAACTCATACATTATAATACAGTGGAGAACAGTGACGCCCGCTATGTGCGTTCGATATCGCGTTCGCTGATCGCTGCCGCCGTCTATCAGCTCATGCAGTTCTTCTCGGCGCGCACCGACCGCGACGATGCGCCGACTCTGTCGCGCCGTGCAAGCTATGTCCGCGATTTTCTCCAGCTCGTAAACATACACCACCGCAAGGAGCGCGGAGTCGCTTTTTATGCCTCGAAGCTTTTCATATCTCCAAAATATCTTTCGTTGATTCTGAAAGAAAGCACCGGCCGCTCCGCCGCCGAGTGGATCGACGACTATGTCATCCTCGAAGCCAAGAATCTGCTGCGTTTTTCGGGCAAGAATGTGCAGCAGATAGCTTATGAGCTGAATTTCAGCAATCAATCGTCGTTTGGAAAATATTTCAAGCACTTGACGGGTATGTCTCCCACCAAATTCCAGCGATCGTAATGAAAAAGACATACAATTTTAGTTAAAAAATATTTAGATATTTGGTTGAAAAAAAATAACATGATAATTTTGTGGCGTGTTCAGAGAATAACTGTTGAAAAGTGATAAAGGTGAAGTCTTTCTTATATCAGTATCAGCATGTAAATTTTCAGACACGCAGGCAATCCGGCGAGCCTCTTTATTGGCTTTAACCGGTGCCCACCGGAAGTAGCAGACGTACAATAGTTGTTTTATAGATAATTGTGTATTTGAAGCTAAAGGGAAGTCGTGAGACTTTCCTTAGTTTTTTATATACACTTTAAAATAGCGCGGGGAGGATTTGTGAAATCGGTCAATTAATAGTAAATTTGAACCCATGAGCGAGAAAGGAACCAAAACCGGGCTTGTGCTCGAGGGGGGCGCCATGCGTGGCCTCTTCACGGCGGGAGTCATGGACGTGATGATGGATGCGGGCATTGAGTTCGACGGCATTGTCGGCGTCTCCGCCGGTTCGAGTTTCGGCTGCAACTACAAGTCGCGTCAGCCCGGACGCGTTATCCGCTACAATATCCGCTTCCGCAACGATCCGCGCTACATGGGGCTGCGTACATTCCTTCGCACCGGCGATCTCGTGGGAGCCGATTTTGCCTACCATGTCATGCCTATGGAGCTTGACGTGTTTGACAGCGCGACGTTCGAGAGCAATCCGGCCGAATTCTGGCTTGTGACAACGGATGTGACTACCGGCGAGCCGGTCTATTACCGGATGGACCGCGTCACTCACGAGTCGTTCGAATGGCTCAGGACCTCCGCCTCCATGCCTGTAGTCACCCGGCCGGTGAGGGTCGATGACGGGCGCCTGATGCTTGACGGCGGCATATCCGACTCTATTCCGCTGAAATTTTTCGACGAAAGGGGCTATGACCGGAATGTGGTGGTCCTGACGCAGCCGCGCGACTTTCTCAAGAAGCCCGCGGCTATGTGGCCTTTCCGCCTCTTCATGAGACGCTATCCGCGCATTGTCGAGGCTATGGAGCGGCGCCACGAGATGTATAACGCGCAGTTGCAATATGTCGCTTCGCGTGCAGCAGCCGGCAAAGCCTTTGTGATCGCTCCCGACCGGCCGCTCGAGATTGGGCGCGTGGAGATGAACCTCCGGAAAATGAAAAATGTTTATGAAGCGGGGCGCACGGCCTGTCGCCGCGTGCTTCCGGCCTTAAAGGAATTTTTATGCGAAAGTTAGTTTTTATTGCGGCGCTCGCTGTGTTTGCGGCTGCCGATGCCTACGTTGTAAAAGTGGAAAACCTTCCCGCGAATACCGAGGGATATAAAGTGAGGCTTTCTTCACGAAAAACTGGGGCGGTGCTTGATTCCGCCGTGGTGAACGGTCCCGGGGTCATCCTGTCGTCCTCCGGAGGCACGGGGGAGTGGTGCGATATCGGCTATTCTTACCCAATTGATGGCGGAGTGAGAACGGATTATGTGGTTTTGTTCCCCGACGCCGACACCATTACAGTGGATGTGGCCCCAGGACATCTTGCTGCAAAAGTGACAGGCGGACCGCTCAATGATAGCATGACTCACTTTAAAGAAATCACAGCCAATCTTCCGAAAAAGGCGGATGGCGTTGTTGATGTATATGAAACGCGACGACTGTTCCTGAATGAGATAGACGGCAATCTCGGCAATGCATACGGCGCATACGTGCTCCAGTCCATAGAGGGAATCATGGCAGATTCCGTCTGGTTAGACGCATTCGGTCGTCTTACCCCTGAGAACCAGACATACCCCTCCTTGCAGAAAATAAAGCAAATAAAGCTTCAGAAGATGGCCAACACCGCCGGCAAAAAGTTCTCCGACCTCAAAGTGCTGACTGCCGAAGGCGACACCGCACGCATGTATGACTACGTGGGCCGGGGCAAGTATGTGCTGGTCGATTTCTGGGCCTCATGGTGCGGCCCGTGTCGCAAAGAGGCTCACGAGACTCTTGAACCCTTGTATGAGAAATACAGGAACGATGACCGCTTCATGATTCTGGGTGTGGTGACGGCCGAGCAGCCCGAAAACGCCCGCGAGGTCGTGGCCGGAAAACCCTATCCCTGGATGCAGGTCATTGACATTGACAATCAGGCTTCTGCAACCTATGGCTTCTCAACCATTCCGCAGATAATGCTCATAGGGCCTGACGGCACGCTTCTTTACCGCGAGATCCGCGGACAAGGAATTTTCAAAGCCGTGGAGAAATCCCTGCGCTGACACAGGCCGAAAAGACCGGTCGCTTGAGGCAGGGGCGCGATTCCGGCGCCTCTGCCTGCCGTTTTTTGCATGCAGTGGAGTGTCAGGCGAAAATAATCGCCGGGAGAGTCGTGTCATTTCGGTGAAAAATGATTAATTTTGCAGTTTAGACGTGAAATCAAACAACATGTAAGTAAATAACCTCTAAAGATATGGAAAAGAAGTTCAAACGTACGCTCATAACCTCCGCTCTGCCCTACGCCAACGGACCTGTCCACATAGGTCATCTGGCCGGTGTATATGTCCCGGCCGACATCTACGCCCGCTTCCTCAGAATGCGTGGCGAAGAGGTGCTTTTTATCGGCGGAAGCGATGAACACGGAGTCCCCATCACAATCAAGGCCCGCAAAGAGGGCGTCACTCCGCAGGATATCGTTGACCGTTACCACAAGATAATAAAAGACTCCATGGAGGGGCTGGGAATTTCGTTTGACATATATTCGCGCACCACGTCCGACATCCATTCCGCCACTGCGTCGGAATTCTTCCGCCGTCTCTACGACAACGGCCGGTTCGAGGTACAGACCTCGCTTCAGCCCTACGACGAAGAGGCCCGTCAGTTCCTTGCCGACCGCTACGTCGTCGGCACCTGCCCCCACTGCGGAAGCGACCGCGCTTACGGCGACCAGTGCGAGGCTTGCGGAACGTCGCTCAACGCTACGGACCTGATCAATCCCCGCTCGAGTCTTACCTCGGCTCCCGTGACCATGCGCGAGACCACCCACTGGTATCTGCCGCTTGACAAATGGGAGGGAAAACTGCGCGAGTGGATTCTCGAAGGCCACAAGGAATGGAAGACCAACGTCTATGGCCAGTGCAAGTCGTGGCTCGACCTCGGACTGCAGCCCCGCGCCGTCAGCCGCGACCTCGACTGGGGTGTACCCGTGCCCGTGGAAGGCGCCGAAGGGAAAGTGCTTTACGTCTGGTTCGACGCGCCGATCGGATATATTTCCAACACCAAGGAACTTCTGCCCGATTCGTGGGAGAAATGGTGGAAGGATCCCGAAAGCCGTGTCATTAACTTCATCGGCAAGGATAACATCGTGTTCCATTGCATCGTGTTCCCCGCAATGCTGATGGCTTACGGCGACAACTTCCAGCTCCCCGACAATGTCCCCGCCAACGAATTCCTCAATCTGGAAGGCGACAAGATCTCGACTTCGCGCAACTGGGCTGTCTGGCTCCATGAATATCTGGCCGACTTCCCCGGCAAGCAGGATGTTCTGCGCTATGTGCTGACCGCCAACGCGCCCGAGACGAAAGACAACGATTTCACATGGGCCGATTTCCAGGCCCGCAACAACAATGAGCTCGTTGCCGTGCTCGGTAATTTCGTCAACCGTGCGATGATGCTGACCCACAAATATTTCGAAGGAAAAGTGCCTGAGCGCGGCGAACTCGCCGAAACGGACATCGCCGCCTTCCGCGAGATAAACGCCGCCGCCGACCGCCTGACGTCCGCCCTCGAGACATTCCATTTCCGCGAAGGCCTGAAAGAGGCTATGGAGATTGCCCGCATCGGTAACCGTTACCTGCAGGAGACCGAGCCTTGGAAAGTGTCGAAGACCGATATGGACCGCACCGCGACCATCCTCAACATCGCCATGCAGATCTGCGCCAACATCGCCGTGGCCTTCAAGCCGTTCCTGCCATTCACGGCCGACAAGCTCGCACTGATGATCGGTCTCGGCGAGCAGACATGGGATCAGCTCGGATCCGACAACATCATCCCCGCCGGACAGCAGCTCGCCAAACCGGAGCTCCTCTTCGAGAAGATTGACGACGCGACCATACAGGCCCAGCTCGACCGTCTCGCCCGTATAAAGGAAGAGAACAAGATAAAGAATTTCAAGGCAGCCCCACAGGCTCCCGACGTGGATTTCGACACATTCATGAAAGCCGACATCCGCGTGGGAACCGTGCTCGAATGCCGGAAAGTGCCGAAGGCCGACAAACTTCTGCAGTTCCTCATCGACGACGGCCTTGAAAAACGCACCATCGTTTCAGGCATCGCGAAATATTACGCTCCCGAGGACCTTGTCGGAAAGCAGGTCTGCTTCATAGCCAACCTGCCGGTACGCAAACTGCGCGGAATCGAGTCGCAGGGCATGATCCTCTCGGCCGAGAACGCCGACGGTTCGCTCGTGGTCATTGGCCCGACCGCTCCCGTGGTTCCCGGCGCGCAAGTGAAGTGATGCACCGAACAGATTTTTAGAGGTTGTTTAAAAACAAATGTGAAAGCCGGAGTCCATTCTCCGGAGGTGGATTTCGGAATGAATTGAAGGAGTAATGCTGTAGCATTATGACTGAAATTCAGTACGAAAGACGCCCGGGAGAATGGATGCGAAGAAGCATTTTAAACAACCGCAAAACCGAAATTTAAATGTATAAAAAAGAAAAATTGTGTTACTATAAGTCGCATGGATGCCTTTTTGGCTCCCCTGTCCCTAATCTTCAGTCACAGTGCCACAGCACTGCTCCTTCAGATTATGAACAGGTTAGCTCAAAAATCCATCCACTCCGGCTTCACATTTGTTATTAAACAACCTCTTAACTTAACCTCAATCCAACCGACATGAATACACCGAGTGCCCACAGGCCGCGCATATTGCTGATATATACCGGCGGAACCATAGGAATGATAGAGAATCCGGAGACGGAGGCTCTGCAGCCTTTCAATTTCGACCATCTGATAGATAATGTGCCGAAACTGAAGATGCTCAACTATGTGATCGACAACGTCTCGTTCAATCCGCCAATCGACTCCAGCGACATGAGCCCCGAACACTGGGAGGAGATCGCCCATGTGGTCGAGAACAGTTATCATCTCTACGACGGCTTCGTGGTGCTCCACGGAACCGACACTATGGCCTATACCGCCTCGGCTCTATCTTTCATGCTCGAGAATCTCCGCAAACCGGTGATCATCACCGGTTCGCAGCTTCCCATAGGCGAGGTCCGCACCGACGGTGAGGAAAATCTGATAACCGCCGTGCAGATAGCGGCCGCCATCGACCGTCACGGTGATCCGATGGTTCAGGAAGTCGCCATCCTTTTCGAGAACTATCTCTGGCGCGGAAACAGGGCCACGAAACGTTCGGCCGATAATTTCAACGCTTTCAAAAGTCACAATTACCCCGAACTCGCCAAGATAGGTCTTGACATAAACTACCACGAGGACGCCCTTTACCGCCATCATGTCCATGAGCCGTTCAAGGTCAATTACGGTCTTGACAAGTCGATCATCGTCATTGACCTCTTTCCGGGTCTGCGCGAGGATGCCTTCCGTCACGCGCTCCACACTCCCGCCACCAAAGGCGTTGTCCTGCGTTCGTTCGGCGCCGGCAACGCTCCTACCGCTCCCTGGTTCTTCGATGCCCTGAAGGAGGCTATTGACGGCGGACTGGTCGTGTTCAACGTGACCCAGTGTGTCGGCGGCAGCGTCCTTCCCGGACGCTATGCGGCCAGCGACGCCCTGGCGGCCGCCGGGGTTGTGGCCGGAGCTGACATCACCACGGAGGCAGCCATCGCGAAGATGATGTTCCTGTTCGGCCAGAATATCCCGGCCCATGAGGTCAGACGTCGTCTGACCCACCCCATCTGCGGCGAAATGACTCTCCCTTCTCCCGGAGAGTGAACTTTCCGCTGATTTCGTAATTTTCTAACACTACTGCATAATGCCGCTTAACATACCAGAAATATCACCTGAAGTACAGCAGGCCAAAATGCGGTTCGGCATTGTCGGCAACGCGCCGGCTCTGATCGCGGCTGTCAACAGGGCCATTCAGGTGGCCCCCATAGACCTGTCTGTGCTCATAACCGGCGAGAGCGGTACCGGCAAGGAGTTTTTTCCGAAAATCATCCATGCCTACAGCCCTCGCAAGCATGCCCGCTATATTGCCGTCAACTGTGGCGCCATTCCCGAAGGAACAATCGATTCCGAACTGTTCGGCCATGAAAAAGGATCGTTTACAGGCGCCGTCTCAGCACGCAAAGGTTATTTTGAAGAAGCTGACGGAGGAACGATTTTTCTCGATGAGGTTGCCGAGCTACCGCTGACTACTCAGGCGCGACTGCTCCGCGTGCTCGAATCGGGGGAATTCCTCAAGGTAGGATCATCCACTGTCCAGCGGACCAACATACGCGTTGTCGCCGCAACAAATGTCGATATGCTCGAGGCGGTCCGTTCGGGCCGTTTCCGCGAAGACCTGTTCTACCGCCTCTCGACGGTGCAGATTTCCGTGCCCCCCTTGCGTGCGCGCGGCAACGACATCACTCTCCTGACCCGCAAGTTCGCTTCCGATTTCTCCGATCGCTATTCCATGCCCCCGGCGACTTTCGAGGATTCCGCCCGCTCCGAGATGCTCCATTACCGCTGGCCCGGAAACGTGCGCCAGCTCAAGAACGTGGTCGAACAGATCTCTCTTTTCCATGCCGGCGCTAAAGTCGATGCCGAGACATTGCGCCCCTATCTGCCCGATGCCGGAATGAACTATGCGCCCGCGCTCTCCCATTCGGCCCATCCCTACGAACAGGAGCGTGAACTGCTCTTCAACATGATATTCAGGCTCCAGTCGGAAATAGACCGTCTGCGCGCCAAGATCGAGGATGAGGAACCCCATCGGCCCTCGGCCGCTACCGTGCAGCAGCCCGTGGAGGTCATAGAGGTCCCGACAAGCCTCGTCAGATATACCGAACCCCACTCCCGCTTCCCGTCGGCCCCGGTGGCCGATGCCCAGCCTGCCGCTTCGGCCAAGACCCTCGAGGAGACCGAGCGCGAGACTATACGCCAGGCGCTTGAAAATAACGGAGGGCGTCGCAAGGACACGGCTCGCGAACTGAATATATCGGAACGTACCCTCTATCGAAAAATCAAGGACTTCGGTCTTGAATGAACCTTTGAATGAACTTCGGAGTTTTCAAAAATATAAACTGGAATATGAAGAGAAAAGTATTTAAAATGGCTGCGCTGGCCCTCATGATTTCGGCTGCAGCGCCGGCTTTCGCGCAATTCGATCTCGGCCGCGCTCTCGGCGGTCTGGTAAAAGCCGGACAGGCTTTGACGGTATCCGACAGTCAGATGGCGGAGTATGTCAAGGAATCCGTTGCGAAGATGGACAAGGAAAATACCGTGTTGCCTGACTCCGATCCCTATTCCCAGCGCCTGGCGCGTCTGACCAAAGGCATAAAGGACGCCGACGGCATTCCCTTGAATTTCAAGGTCTATAAGAAGGACGAGATCAACGCGTTTGCATGTCCCGACGGCAGTGTGCGCGTATATACCGGCCTGATGGACATGATGACCGACGACGAGCTTCTCGGCGTCGTGGGTCATGAGATAGGCCACGTTGTCAAGCGCCATTCCAAAAATGCCTTCAAGAACCAGCTTCTCACCGGTGCCCTCAAGGATGAGCTCGCGGCATCCAGCGGAAAAATAGCCGCTCTGACCGACTCGCAGCTCGGCACGCTCGGCGAGGGTCTGATAAACGCAAAATATTCCCGCAAGCAGGAAAACGAAGCCGACGACTGCGGATATGATTTCCTCGTCAGCAACGGCCGCAACCCCTACGGCATGGTCATGGCATTCGAGAAAATGTCGGCCATGGAGCAGAAGGGCGGAGCGTCCGCCAATTCCTATATAGCGAAGATGTTCTCCTCCCACCCCGACACCCAGGCACGCATAAAACACATGTCGGAACGCTGCACTAAGGACGGCTACTCCCGTCCGGTCGTGACCACGACAAAAACGACTACTACAGCGAAGAAATCCACAACGTCCAAAGCCGCTAAGAAAACCACTGCAAAGAAGACCGCCAAGAAAACCACAAAAAAACGCTGATGCGTTGATATCGGGCTGATTGGGCTAAATGATCCAATAAAAAATTGAGGGTGAGCCGGGAGTTGCCGGGCTCACCCTCTTCGGTCAACGATTGATGACCTCGGGAAGAAAAATCTTTATTTTTGCCGTGCCATTTTAGGAAATGTCCGGATCCGATGCATACATCAGAGGCCTTTTCCTTTCTCGATCATAAACTTTTCGACCCGCCACGTAGGTTGCCTTCACTGTAAGACCGGGAGCTATCGCTGACAGAACGAAAAGTTTTTCGGTAATGGATTCTGCAAAATTCAACCGCCATGCGGCGAACCGATCCGGTTTCAGATCCAGAACGGTAAGATCGGCTTCGTAACCTGAAGCAATCGAGCCGATCGTGTGTTCAAGATGAAGGGCTTCCGCCCCTCCTCGGGTTGCCATATACAGACTTTTCATAATGTCAAGACTCCGTCCGTGCATCATCGCGACTTTGTAGGCTTCTCCTATCTGCCTGAGAATGGAAAGACTGGTGCCTCCGCCAACGTCGGTTCCCATGCCGACGCGAACCGGACGTGATTGTTCCTTAGCCTCCCAGTATTTGAATTCGCCGTCGCCGAGGAAAAGGTTTGACGAAGGACAGTGGGCCACTCCGCATTCATTGTCATGGAGCGTCTGCCACTCCTCTTCGCGCACGATGCAGCAGTGGGCCATGACCGAAAGTCCTCCCACAAGTCCGAAGTGCTTATAGACTTCCGTGTAATTTGGCTGGTCGGGGAAAAGCTGTGTCACCCAGTCGATTTCGCTCTGGACTTCGTCGAGATGGGTGTGCATATATACGCCCCGGTCCATGTAGCGCTGATAAAGTTCGCCGGCGAGTTCGAGCTGACGGGGCGTTGATGTGGGCGCGAAGCGCGGAATGATGGCATAGAGCTGACGCCCGCGGTGATGCCATTTCTTCAGCAGCTTCTCCGTCAGGAGAATGGATTCTTCGGCCGACTCGTCTTTAAGAGAGTCGGAGATATTCCGGTCCTGAAGGACCTTTCCGGTGATCATGCGGGTATTGTAGCGTTCCGACTCCTCGAAGATAGCGTCAACCGATGTTGCGAAGGTCGTGGAGAATACATTGGCGGTCGTAGTGCCTTGGGTCAGCATCTCTGCCATGAATTCGCGGGCAACTTCGTCGGCGAATATTTTGTCGCGGAAGCGTGATTCCATGGGGAACACATAGCGGTCAAGCCATTTCAGAAGAGTATTACCGGAAGAACCGATGACCGGAGCCTGAACATAATGGGCATGACAATCGATGAATCCGGGTAAAATCAATGCATCGGAGTAGGTGTCGGTTTCATTCAGTCCGGGATATCTCTTTATTGTCGTGCCATAATCGCCCACATCGATAATGCGGCCGTCCTGAATGACTATGAGCCCGTCTGACAGATAGTCATGACACTCCCCTTCGCGACAGAGAAACGGGTCGGCCTTGAAGGTCAGCAATTGTCCCCGGATGCCTTTGCAATGGATTCCGCAAGAATTGGTTTGAGTGACGGTCTCGTTCATGAATGACTCTGATATGGTATAGATTTTCCGGCCGGAGGGGGAGAAGCAGTGTTCTTTTCCTTCAGACGATGAAAATACCCTGTTTATAACATAACGAATTTAACTGAAAAAATGTTCCTGGAAAATGAAAAAAATAAATAAGGGTCTGATTACATGTCTCATTTGCCGTGAATTTTGTTTTGTCCGGAAATAAAGTTGTGATATAGGCGGATATTTCCTAACTTTGTGGCAATAGAAGAATAAACATAAGATTAAACGATAAAAACATGCTCTTGACCATGAAGAAAACAGTTCATGCCCTACTTGCCGGTGTAGTAATGCTTGGCGCTTTCGTAATGCCCCGCCCGGCCGCTTCCCAAGTTCCGCTTTCATATAAGGACGGCGACAGAATCCGTTCGCTCGTGATGGACGGAGGTGACTATAATTCCAAGTTCTATCGTATTCCCGCAATTGAAGTTCTCCCCGACGGCACTCTGATCGCTGTCGCCGACAAGCGTATCGAGACAAGCGCCGACCTCCCCGGCAAAATCGACGTCGTGGCGCGTCGAAGCACCGACGGCGGAAAGACCTGGGGCCCTTACATCACTGTTGCTGAACACAATGAGGATGGCGGCTACGGTGACCCCGCCATAATCAGAGACCGCCGCACCGGTGACCTGATCGTTATATCCACCCATGGCAACGGCCTCTGGAACAAGGCTCCCGGCCGCACAAGCATCTCCCGCAGCCGCGACGGCGGTCTCACCTGGGAAAAGCCCGTCGATGTGTCGGATCAGATCTTCACCACCGACCCCAACGGCAAGCAGCCCATCAAGATGACAGCCGGTTTCGCATCGTCGGGCCGCGCCCTTCAGCTGAAAAACGGCCGTATAATGTTTGTCCTTGTCACCCGTCAGGAAGGTGTCGATCCTTTCCCCTGCTATGCCATCTACAGCGACAACGGCGGCAAGACATGGAAAGCCAGCAAGATGCCCGCGACGCTTGACGGCGACGAATCGAAAGTGGTCGAGCTCCCCGACGGCGATGTCCTGATGAGCATCCGCGCCCGTTTCGGCAAAACCCGCAAGTTCGCCATCTCGAAAGACAAAGGCGAGACCTGGAAAGAACTTACCGATTACAATGACCTTCAGGATGTTCGCTGCAACGGCGACATCATCCCTGTAAAGTATAAAGGCCGCGACGTTCTCCTTCAGTCGCTTCCCGCAGGACCGGGCCGTAGCAACGTGACGATCTATGCCAGCTACGATGGCGGCAAGACCTGGCCCCGCAAGTGTGAGGTTGTCCGCGCTCCGTCGGCCTATTCGTCAATGGTCCTCATGCCCGACGGAAAAACCATCGCTATCCTGACCGAGGAGGAAGCCCACAACACCGACTGGAAGAATTACGGTTACAGAATATGGTTCACTTCCATCCCCCTCTCCGAGATTCTCGGCGAATGAACAGTCGCCATAAAGAAATTGTTAAAGGGTTACGCAATCTGATGTGTAACCCTTTATTTTGATTTGATATGGATGTTGAAAAACTGAATCAGCTGAAAAACGATGCCGGTGTGACTCTTGTGGAATTTTATGCCACATGGTGTCCCCATTGCCGCAAGATGATGCCCGTGATGGAAGACGTTAAGGAACAGGTCGTTTCCCATGTGAACGTATATCAGTTTGATATAGACAAAAACGGGGAACTTGCCGACGAACTCGGCGTCCAGTCTATACCCACATTTATCATATACGACAACGGGAAAGAATTGTGGCGTCACACGGGCGAGACCACCGAAGCCGTTCTTCTCGCGCGACTTGACGAAGCAACCCGCTGATTCGTCGCGACTGACTGTCAGTCAAGACAGTCGTCGAGAAGGCGCGTGATCTCCTCCCGGTCCATTCCCCGGCCTATGAACACGAGTTTCTGCATGCGGTCGCCGTAGCGGTCGTCCCAGTCGCGCATGAGACCCGGTTCTGAGGCCATGAGCCGTGCAAGTTCTTCTTCGGGCGCGGTGGCATACCATTGGCCGCATTCGGTCAGTTTTTTCTGCACTCCGGCCTGCTCGAAGAGATATGACATGTCGGTGTTTTCGGAGAAATAGCATATTCCTTTGGTGCGGATTACGCTTGATGGCCACTGCTTTGCAACGAAATAGTCGAATTTGTTGAGCGAAAGCGGACGGCGCCGGTAATAGACGAAAGTCCCTATGCCGTATTCCTCCGCTTCCCCTTCGTCATGATCGTGGGGGTGGTGATGATGATGGTGGCCGTGCTCATGCTCGTCGTGGTCATCATGTTCGTCTTCGTGTCCGTGCTCATGTTCATGTTCATGATGATGGTGGTGGTGCTCCTCCTCATTCTCTATTTCCGAGAGCGGTTTCTCGATCTCGCGTATCCACGTGGCTGAGGTGGCAACTTTTTCGAAGTTGAACAGCCGCGTGTCGAGAATTTCCTTGAAGTCGATGTCGGCGTAGTCGGCCTCGATTATTTTTGCCCTTGGTTGCAGGGCGCGCACGGTCTCCTTGATTTTTCCGCGCTCCTCTTCGCTCACCTCGGAAATCTTGTTGATGACCACTATGTTGCAGAATTCTATCTGCTGCACTATGAGGTTCTCTATGTCTTCTTCGCCGATGTTTGACGCGGTCAGCGCCGCGCCGGCGCCAAACTCGCTCTGCAGGCGAAGGGCATCCACCACGGTCACTATGCAGTCAAGCCGCGGCGAACCGAAACGGTTGATCTGCGGTCCCATGGTCGGTATCGAGCATATTGTCTGGGCTATCGGTTCAGGCTCGCAGATGCCGCTCGCTTCGATCACTATGTAGTCGAAACGGTCACCCTCCATCAGATCGACCAGCTGCTGGACGAGGTCCATCTTGAGAGTGCAGCAGATGCAGCCGTTCTGCAGCGCCACGAGACTGTCGTCCTGCTGCCCGACTATGCCGTCACGCGCAATCAGATCCGCGTCGATATTGACTTCGCCTATGTCGTTGACGATTACCGCGAACCGGATGCCGCGGCGGTTTGAAAGCATGCGGTTGACAAGCGTCGTCTTGCCGCTCCCGAGATAGCCTGTCAGCAACAGAACAGGTGTTTCTTTCTTTTCCATGTCTTTAGTGTATAAAAATCTTCGACAAAATTACTAAAAATCCCCTTGCGTTGTCTTCCCCGGCCCTAAAATCTCATCCCGCCCTCCGGATAGCCTGATTCTCCCCGGGCGTTAATTATAGTTAAGGCGCTGAGGGCTATTTGCCGGAAATAGGAAAGGATTACGTAACTTTGCACCCATGAATTCTCCGCATAATCGAACTTTCGGTCGTTGGTGTAAACGTTATATCTCACTGAGTCTTCTGATCACGGTGGGTATAATCGTCTATATACTCTTCTTTTCCGATAATTCCGTGTCGGAGACCTACATGTATGACCGACAGATCGATTCGCTCAACATGGCCATACGTCAGGCCGGGGACTCCCTTGACTATTACCGCGGCCTTGAGGAGCGTCTGAACACGGATCCGTCGGCCATGGAGCAGGTCGTGCGCGAGAATTACCACATGCAGCGTCCCGACGAGGATGTCTATGTGGTCGAATAGATTTATGTGTCTCTAAGAGTTTGTCTAAAATCAAAAGAATGTCAGAAAGAAAAGAACGGCCTGCATCTTTCATGCCTCGCGCCGCATGGCTGATAGCCGTCAACATAGGGCTTTTGCTCATTGTCGTGGGCACCGCCCTCCCTCTGCTGCATGTCACCGGGCTGGTCACGAAGATAATTTTCAGCGTGGGAGCCGCCGTTGTCCTTCTGGGACGCCTTTTCGCCCCTGCGGTCAAGGGCCTTTCGTTGCGTGCTCGCCGTCTGAGCCGTCTTGAGATTTGGGTCGGCATTATTTTCTGTGCCGGCGCTTTCTTTATGTGGTTCACTCCCGAAAGGATGGACTGGCTCGCTTTCACCATGGCCGGCGCCGCGGTGCAGGTATATGTGTCCATGGCCCTTCCAAAAGCCATAGCGGCGGCAAACGGCGATAAAACCGCTCAAAAAGACGTTAAAAAATAGCGGTTTGCTAAAAAAGCCTCTCTGAGGGATGCTCAATTGCTTAGGAATTACTAAATTTGCCACTGAATGTCACTGAATCTGACCATCGATCAAGGAAACTCGGCCGCAAAACTGGCCCTGTGGCAGGATTCCACAATGGTTTCAAGCTGCATCGAGACTTCGTTAACTCCCGATGCGCTCGGCCATTTTCTTTCCCCTTACGGAGGAAAGGTCGATAAGGCCCTCTATTGTTCGGTCCGCGCACGCGGAACGGAAGTGATGGCCATGCTCTCCACTTTTGCCGGAAAGATGCTCAGGCTGAGCAGCGATATGCCGCTCCCCATAAAGATCGACTACGGCACCCCGGGATCGCTCGGGGCCGACAGGATAGCAGCCGCTGTTGGCGCCGCGACTGTTTTTCCCGGAAAGATGCTCCTTGTGGTCGATGCCGGAACGGCCGTAACCTACGATGCGGTAAGTCCCGACGGCCATTTCCTCGGCGGAAACATCGCCCCCGGAATGAACATGCGCCTGGAGGCGCTCCACCGTTTCACGGCCCGCCTGCCACGGGTGACCGTGCCCCGCGAGCTCCCTCTCGGCAGGGTGTTCGGCACCGACACCGCATCCGCTATGATACTCGGCTCCGTTTTCGGAATCATCGGTGCCATAACTTATTACAAATCACAGCTGACGCCGGATCCTACGGTGGTGATGACCGGAGGATGGGCCCATCAGCTCAGCCGCCTCTGTGATTTCGAGGTCAACGTGGAGCCTGATCTCGTCAGCATTGGTCTTAACCGAATATTACAGTACAATGAAGCTATATTCTAAAATTTCTCTCGTTTTACTCGCGCTGGCGGCTTCCGTGGCCGCGCAGGCGCAGAACACCGTTTCCCCCTATTCGAAGTTCGGCTACGGACTTCTCGACAACAACGCTACTGCGGCCCAGATGCAGATGGGCGGTGTCGGCTACGCCATGAGCTCAGGCCGTCAGATAAATGTGATGAATCCGGCCAGCTATGCCGCCGCCGACTCGCTGACGTTCCTCTTTGACATGGGCCTTGATTTTACCAACCTCAAATCCTCTGAATTCGGTGCCGACGGACAGAAGATAAAGGATTCGCAGTTTGGAGGAGGGCTCAACTATATAACCATGCAGGTGCCTCTCGGCAAGCGCATGGGCGCCAGCTTCGGCCTTCTTCCATATAGCTCCGTGGGCTACTCTTTCGGTTCGGAAATAAAGAACGGTCTGAACGCACGTCAGGGACAGGGCGGTCTCAACCAGCTTTATCTCGGTCTGGCCGGACGCGTGTTCAAGGGCTTCTCGGTCGGATTCAATGTCAGCTATCTTTTCGGCAACATCGTGAACGATGTGACAATAGCCACCAACACGGGTTCACAGTCGCTTTTCGAGCAGGTGATGGAGGTCCGCGACTACCGCTTCCAGTTTGGCGCGCAATATAAATTCAATGTCAACGCCGACAACCGCGTGGGACTCGGCGTGGTCTATTCTCCCGCAAAAACTCTTCTTGGCAATGCAAGAGTCATAAAATACGACATAGACGCCGATACCAAGCCCGACACGGTAGGTTTTGCCAAATTGCGCCATAACGCTGAACTCGCCGCCTCCTATGGCGGCGGTATCAGCTGGGAATGGCAGCGCAAGCTCCTTGTCGAGGCCGATTTCACATATCAGCCCTGGAGCAAGGTGAAGTCCATGAAAATGGAGAATTTCGAAACCACACGTTTCGCCGACAGCTACCGCATGGGCCTCGGCGCCTCCATCACCCCGAAGGAGCGCGGCGGTTTCTTCCAGCGTGTCTCATATCGTCTGGGCGGATTCTATAACCGCGACTATACGATGGTCGGTGACAATCATGTCAAGGAGTATGGCGTAGGTTTCGGATTCGGACTCCCGGCCTACGGGCAGAAGACCGTCGTGAATCTCGGATTCGAGTATCGTCACCGCGCGGCCACCGACAAACGCCTGCTTCAGGAGAACTATTTCAACATCCGCCTGGGCATCAACTTCAACCAGCTCTGGTTCTTCCAGAACAAGATCCAGTAATTGTCTCCCCGTAGCTGTATTTTTCCCGAAAACAAATGCCTGTTTCATTCCGGTCATCCGATTCAGCCTCGCCGATGCGTGTACTGCCGCTGCTTGCGGTCAGCCTGGCGATGGTCATGAACCTTTTCGCCTGCAAGGAGAAGGAGAAGGAAATGATGAAGGGTAATTTCGATCCGGAGCATTTCGCCACAATGACCACCACCGATGTCTCCACCCTGATCTCCGACTCGGGAGTGGTGCGCTACAAGATCGAGTCGCCGCTCTGGCTCGTTTTCGATCAGGCCAAGGAACCCCGCTGGGATTTCCCGAAAGGGATTCATCTGGAGAAATACAACGACATGTTCCGCGTCGAGGCCGAGGTCCGCTGCGATTCCGCCCGGTATTTCCAGAACAAGCAGCTATGGCGGCTCGACGGATATGTCGAGATCACGAATATCGCCGGCGAGAAATTCCTCACGCCCCAGCTTTTCTGGGACCAGCGGCAGCAGAAGCTTTATTCCGATTCTTTTATTCACATCGAGCGTCAGGGACGTGTCATCGAAGGCTATGGCTTCAATTCCAACGAACGCCTGACCCAGTATGAGGTGCGAAAGGTGATGGGTATGTTCCCCGCTTCCGATTTCAAGCCCGGAATGCAGAGCCCTGATTCAGTATCTCACGCTCCGTCGCCCGTGCCTGTCGCTCCCGATTCAACACATAAGCCATGACCGTCACCACCTGGATCATACTTGCTGTAGTCTCTCTGATTTTCTCGGCCCTCTTTTCGGGAACCGAGATCGCTTTCATAACCTCCGACCGCGTGCGTGTCGAGCTCGATGTCAAGCGCGGCGGACTGATGGGACGTGTCATGAACATGTTCTTCAAGGATGAGGACCTCTTCATTTCAACGATTCTTGTCGGCAACAACATAATGCTCGTCATCTACGGTATGGGTGCCGCGTTTCTGATAGAGCAGTGCTGGCTTGTGAACTATAATCTTAACGAAGCGGTAGTCCTCATTATCTCCACTCTGATATCCACAGGCGTCATTCTTGTCACCGGAGAGTTTTTCCCGAAGACCGTTTTCCGCATCAATCCCTATACCTCGCTGAAGGTCATAGCTTTCCCGCTGATGATCTTCTATATTCTCCTCTGGCCTGTCTCGATGTTCACCACATGGCTCTCGCGCACACTCATGCGTCTGTGTGGCATCCATTCCGACTCCCAGAAAATGGGGATGCTTTCCGTCGGCGATCTTAACCGCTATCTCGAAAAAAACATCGACGAGATAAATCCCGCGAGCGCAACCGTGGAAAACGAAGTGAAGATATTCCATAACGCTCTCGATTTCTCAAACACTCATCTGCGCGACTGCATGCTTCCGCGCAACGAGATCGTGGCCGTAAATCTCGCCACGACCACTCGCGAGACTCTCAGCGAGCTTTTCACCCGATCAGGCCGAAGCAAGATCGTGGTGTATGCCGACGATATTGACAATGTGCTCGGCTACATCCATGTCAGCGAGCTTTTCGATCCGCAGAGAGACTGGAAACAGCACATCAAGCCTGTCATTTTCGCCCCCGAAGCGCTTATGGCCAACAAACTGATGCGCCGGCTCCTTTCCGAAAAAAGGTCCATGGCCATAGTGGTCGATGAGTTCGGAGGCACCGCCGGTCTGGTGACTCTCGAGGATCTCGTAGAGGAGATTTTCGGCGATATACGCGACGAGCACGACACAACCTCCGATCTTGTACGCGAGGTTGAGCCGGGCGTTTTCGAATGTTCCGGCCGAGTGGAGATCGAGGTGCTCCGCGAACAGTATCATATCGACATTCCCGAGGACGACGCCTATCAGACTCTTGCGGGATATATCCTGACTTCCACAGGCATAATTCCGCAGCAGGGTGATGTCATGACTCTCGACGGACTCGAGATGACAATCCTAAAACGCACTGCCTCGCGTCTGGAACTCATATCCCTCCGAAAAGCCGACACCAAAGACTGATGGGCGATTTCCAGCTAAATATCCTCGGATGCGGTTCGGCCACTCCCACCCCCTTGAGAAATCCTTCCGCTCAGGTCCTCCGCTACAAGCGCCGCCTGATGATGATTGACTGCGGCGAGGGAACGCAGGCCATGATGCGCCGGATGAATCTGCCGTTCAACCGTCTGACGCATATTTTCATCTCCCATCTTCATGGCGACCACTGTCTCGGGCTCCCGGGACTCATTTCCACCATGTCGCTCCATGAGAAAGGCGACAATCTGACCGTGGTCCTTCCGGCCGAAGGGATAGACATGATGAGGCGAATGACTGAGTTTTTCTGTCGCGACGCATCTTTCAACATTGATTTCATTCCCGCCGCGCCCGGAATCGTGGCAGATATCTCGGGCCTCACTGTCGAGGCTTTCCCGCTCTATCACCGCATGCCTGCTTTCGGTTATATTTTCCGTGAGAAACTGAAAAAACGCCATATCCGGGGCGAGATGATGGACTTCTACCGTGTTCCTCTCTGGCAGCGGCAGGCGATAAAGGAGGGCGCCGATTTCATAACCGCTGAGGGCGAGACGGTGCCGAACAGCCGTCTGACCACCGATGCCGACCCTGCACTCAGCTACGCATATTGTTCCGACACCGTTTTCGACCCCCGCGTTGCTGAAGCTGTCAGAGGAGTCGATCTTCTCTATCATGAATCCACCTACGATTCCTCGCTTGAGGCAAAGGCACGTCAGCGCGGACATTCGACGGCCGCTCAGGCGGGAAAGATTGCGGCCATGGCCGGTGTCCATACTCTGATTCTCGGACATTTTTCCCAGAGATACAGCTCGGTTGACATCCTTGTCGAGGAAGCCTCTCGCGAATTTCCGAATGTTATAGCGGCCCGTGACGGCCTCAGAATAGATATTTGCCGATGAACGAATTTTCCTCTTCCGACGAACGCTTCATGCGCATGGCCCTCGAAGAAGCCCGTGCGGCCGCTCTTGATGACGAGATTCCGATTGGGGCCGTCGTGGTCAGTAGGGGTCGCGTCGTGGGCCGGGGCCATAACCTGACCGAAAAGCTGACCGACGTGACCGCCCACGCCGAAATGCAGGCCATAACCGCCGCTTCTCAGACCCTCGGCGGAAAATATCTGACCGACTGCACGCTTTACGTCACGGTTGAGCCATGTCTCATGTGTGCCGGAGCCCTCGCTTGGAGTCAGATCTCCAATATAGTTTACGGCGCATCCGATCCGAAACGCGGATATTCGCGTTTTACCGACGCGCCTTTCCATCCCCGCACGGTGGTGCGCGGTGGCCTTATGGCCGGGGAATGTGCCGCGCTTATGACGGATTTTTTTGCCCGCAAGCGCTAAAAGTGAGGCGCGGAGCCCTGATAAGTCGCGAAAAATTGCTACATTTGGACTATGATTGACAAACTGCTCCGCGTCGGCCGCATAATAGTTTCATTAGCTGCGTCCTGCATCCTGACATGCGGACTCGTCTGTCCGGCGCTGATGTTGCCGGGCGTAGGGCCGTGGCTCGAGAAAATACAGCTCGGGCCGGCTATTCTCGGTTTTTCGCTTTTCATATTCATTGTCTGGCTCCTTGTCACTCTCGCTTTCGGCCGGATATATTGTTCGACAGTCTGCCCCCTCGGCACCCTTCAGGACATCTGCGCGCGTTCACGCCGCATGGTCCCTCTGGTGAAACTCATCGATACTCCGCGTCGCTATCGTTATATGCGCCCTGCCACCGCAGTGAGATATTCCGTCCTCGTCATTGTCCTTCTCTGTATTGTCCTCGGAATCTCCGTGGTCACGTCGGTTTTCGAGCCGTTCTCGGCTTTTTCAAGACTTTGTGATGATTTCCTCCGGCCCGTTGTCATTCTTGTGGCGAAAGGGCTTGCGAGCATCGGGGTGGAGACCCCCGCAGCCTCCGTCATTCTCACCGCCAATGCCGGCGCCTGCATCATAGCGACGCTCATAGCCGCCGTGACCGTATTTGTCTCGGCGCAGTCTGGCAGAACCCTCTGCAACACCATCTGTCCTCTCGGAACGGCGATGGGATGCGTAAGCCGCTATTCAATCTATCAGATGGATATCGATACGGATCTCTGCATTCAGTGTGGCCGTTGCGAGGCCGTCTGCAAGTCCTCGTGCATAGACCTGACTGACCACGTGGTCGATGGCAGCCGCTGCGTTGTCTGCTTCGACTGCGTGAACGTGTGCCCCAACTCGGCCATCCGTTACACCTGGCGCCGCAAACAGCTTTCCACTCCGATGATGACCCGTATAAGCGACTTCGGCAACTCGCCCGAAACGAGCGTCGATTCAACTTGTAAACCAATCCGCAATAATGAAACAATATCTGACCCTGCTTCGCGAAATCCTTGACAACGGTGTCGATAAAAGTGATCGCACCGGCACCGGCACCCGATCCGTTTTCGGCTATCAGATGCGATTCAATCTGGCCGACGGCTTCCCCTTGCTCACAACCAAGAAAGTCCATCTCAAATCTATAATCCATGAACTCCTCTGGTTCCTGAAAGGCGACACGAACGTCCGCTATCTTCAGGAAAACGGTGTCAGGATATGGAATGAATGGGCTGACGAAAACGGCGATCTGGGCCATATCTACGGCTATCAGTGGCGTTCGTGGCCCGACTACCGCGGCCGTCACATTGACCAGATAAAAGAGGCTGTCGAGACGATAAAGAACAATCCCGACTCGCGGCGCATAATCGTGAGCGCCTGGAATGTGGCCGATCTCGACAATATGAATCTCCCTCCGTGCCATGCTTTCTTCCAGTTCTACGTCGCGGGAGGACGTCTGAGCCTGCAGCTCTATCAGCGCAGCGCCGACTCGTTCCTCGGTGTCCCCTTCAACATCGCTTCCTACGCTCTGCTGCTCCTGATGATGGCGCAGGTGACAGGTCTCGAAGCCGGAGATTTCATTCACACTCTCGGCGACGCGCATATCTATAACAACCACTTCGAGCAGGTCAATCTACAGCTGCAGCGCACTCCGCGTCCGTTGCCGCGAATGGTCCTCAACCCCGATGTCAAGGATATATTCGGTTTCCGCTACGAGGACTTCCGTCTGGAAGACTACGATCCGTGGCCCGCAATCAAAGGAAAGGTTTCAGTGTGATGGATATGCCTGTGATTAGCATGATAGCGATTGTGGCGCGTGACGGCGCCATAGGCCGCGGAGGTGACCAGCCCTTCCACATTTCGGCCGATTTCAAGAGGTTCAAGCAGCTCACTCTCGGACATCCGGTCATCATGGGGCGGCGCACTTTCGAAGCCCTTCCCGGCGGTGCCCTTCCCGGCCGGCGTAACATTGTCATCAGCCGTAATCCCGACTATAGGGCCGAAGGTGCGGAGACAGCCCCGTCGATCGGTGACGCCATAGCTATGTGTGACGGAGCCGGCGAGGTTTTCATAATAGGCGGGGGGCGCGTCTATGGTCAGGTCATTTCAATGGCCGACAGGCTTCTGATGACCGAAGTCGATGCCGAAGTTCCTGACGCCGATACCTTTTTCCCCGCTATTGATCCGGAGGTGTGGACTGTCGCAGAGACTTCGCCTGAAGCCGTCGATCCCCGTTCAGGCGTCAGCTACAGGTTTGTCACTTATCTGCGCCGCCCTTGATCAGCAGCCGAGGAGATCGCGTGTAATGTCGAGCGCCGCCGATATTTCCGTATCCGTGGCCAGACAGTCGATTTTTATCTCTCCCGGAGCGCTCAGAAGAGTGAAGTTTATGGCGTCGGCCGACCGGTTCTTTTTGTCGTGACGCATGAAATCCGTCAGTGCCCCGTACTCCTTGCATGTGAATTCGGGCGCCGGATAGTTGTCGCGGACAAAGGAGGCGACCTGATGGAGCGTGTCAGAGGGGAATCCCAGCCGCAAATGTGACATGACGAGATCCGTGACCAGTCCGTGGGCAACCGCTATGCCGTGGGCTAATGGTCGCCGACGTTCCATGGCGAGAGCCTCGAAGGCATGGGCGGCGGTATGGCCGAGATTGAGCGCGCGTCTGATGCCGTGTTCAAAAGGATCCTCCGCCACAATCCGCTGCTTTACTCGGACACTGCGCTGAAGAATCCCTTCGAGCTGCGTCAGGCATACCTCCTGCAAATTGATTTTCAGCGCCTCCGCAACGGCCTCGGGCGAGTCGATCAGCGCATGTTTCAACACCTCGCCGTAACCCGAAAGCAGTTCTCCGTAGGGTAGGGTGGAGTAGAAAGCCGCCGATATGATGACCGTTTCGGCCTCGCGGAAAGAGCCTATCTCATTTTTAAGCCCGCAGAAGTTTATGCCGGTCTTGCCCCCGACCGCGGCATCGACCGCCGATAGTAGGGTAGTGGGGATGTTTATGAATCGGATTCCGCGCTTGAATGTCGCGGCTGCGAAGCCTCCGAGATCAGTGACCATTCCTCCGCCTAAATTAACCATGACCGAGCCGCGCGTGGCGCCTCCTCCGGTCAGGGTTGTCCACACTTCTTCGAGCGAGCGGATGTTCTTGTTGCTGTCGCCTGCCCCGATGGTTATGATTTTTGCGTCGGCAGCGGCTCGGCTCTCTTTCAGAAGCGGAAGGCAGCATCTGGCACTGTTTTCGTCGGTCAGTATGAAGAGTGAGCCGGGATGTCGGTTCTCTTCGGCTGCGAGGGCTTCATCAAGGGCTTTCGCCGGATCGGAAGTGAAAATAAGAGCTTGTTTCATTGGGTCAGTTGTAATTGCGGGAGGTTGTTATAAGTCCATAGACAAGCAGCGGCAGCGCGTCGGCCAGATCGTGCATCGAGGGGAACACTATGTCGGCCCCCGCTTCCTTGAGCTCTTCCGTCGCGATAGGGCCCGTGGTGACCCCGATCGTGAAGGCGCCTGATGCGTGTCCCGACTCCACCCCGAGAGGCGCGTTGTCGATCACTATGCATTCGTTGGGCTTCACGTCGGCCAGTTCCATCCCCTTGAAATAAGGCTCGGGGGCCGGTTTCCCTTTTGTGACATCGCGTGATGTCACGCGCATGTCGAGCGCGAAGGCGCCCGGAAAGTCTTCGTTGAGCCGGTTGAGGAGCGATGACTGGCCTGAGCCGGTCACAAGAACTCGCTTTATGCCTATCTGTTCAAGAAAACCGAGCATTTCGGCTGCCCCGGGCATAGGCTTGACCGGATCGAGGGCGGCGAACAGTTCCGTCTTGCGGCGGTAGAGATCCTTGACTTCCTGCTCCGTGGCGTCGCGGCCGAAGGCCTTCCTGAAAAGTATGTTTATGGTCGAGGCGCCGGTCCGCCCTTCATAGCGGAAGAAGTCCTCTACCGGAAGCTCTATCCCAACTTCAGCCATCATCCGCTGCCAGGCACGCGCATGGCTCGGCATCGAGTCATAGAGAGTGCCGTCCATATCTATCAGCGCGGCCCGGGGAATGACGTTTATGTAGTCCTGACGGTTAAGGAAGTCCTGTATGAGCTTTGTGTACATCGGAATAGATGGGAGATTGAGGGGTTATTTCTTCTTCTTTTTCTTTTTTGCCGGAGCAGGCTCGGTCTTTATCGTGTCGCCCGGCATGATGAATCCGGCCGGACGCTCGATGAGGCCCTGCTGGATCAGGACGATGGAATCGGCATGCGTGAAACGGTCCTCTTCGGCGGCTTCGTTGCGTGCGCCGCTTCCGGGGGTCCGTCCGTCGTTGAGCCGCAGACCCCTCATTCCTGTCGAGCGGATTCCGCGGCGGAATGCCTGCGTGATCTCGTTTATGAGATTGACGCGTACGGTGTCCGTCAGCCGCCGGCTCTCGGCAACCGTCTTTTCGTTGATCCGGGCTTTGCCCAGACGTATTTTCATCTTCTCCGGGGTCCCTTTGATGTTTATGCCGAATTTGAACGGAATCGGCGATTTGATGACGGCCACGTGATAGTTCAGGTTGAAATTCGCGTCATTGCTCCCTCTGACGCCGAGCCGGTAGCGGTCCATGTCGAAGATGAAGGGATAGAGGTCGATGAATCCGTCGTGTATGGCGAGTTCGACATCCATGTGGTCTATCAGGTTGCGGTCTTTTTTCTTGAACAGCATCCATTTGGCTATGGTGCGGAAGGTTTCGTTGTCCAGGAGCTGCAGACTGTCGCCCGAGATCTTGAGCGCGAGGTTCAGGGTGTTGAGCCTGAGGTCCATCAGCGAGTCGAGCTCAGTGGTCAGAGCCATGTCCGCATCCACTATGCCCCTCACTTCGCCCAGCAGCGGAAGCAGCGAGTCGATCTGAGGCATCATGTCGAGCACCGAACGCAGATTGAGCCGCTTGATTCTGACGGCGGCAGCCAGCGAAAGTGCGTCGGCTGTCGGGGCTGAATAAAGTGCCGAGAAATTTACGGCGCCGATGTTGGTGTACGCCTTGAGCCGGTCGAGATTCAGCGCTCCGTCATATATCTCCACCAGACCGTCCAGGCCGTGGAGCCACAGATTGGAGTAGAGGACATGGTTGGCGTGGAGCGAGAAATTGGCGGTGATGTTCGAGGGGATAAGGACAGCCGTGCGGCGTGCCGTGTCGGGCAGCTGGCTGTCGAGTTGTCGCTGAAGCAATTCCTCCGATTCGCTGTCGCTCATTCCTTCCGTAACTCCCGCAGCCACTTTGTCGGCGAATACGGCTCCGCGGATCATGGTGGCCATCAGATGGTTGACATCTATGGTGTCCGACTTGACATTGAAGTCGAGCTTGTAGGGCGAGCCGTGGCGCGAAGTCAGTGCGCGTCTGAGATTATGGATGGCGCCGTTCAGCGTGAAATCGCTGTTGTCTATGCGGAGTTTGGTCTCCGCGAGCACTATGGAGTCGGTCGAGAAGGTCAGATCAAGTCCGGTCAGTGTGTTGCGAGAGGGGAAATAAGGCGTGAAAACCCTGACGCGGCGTGCTTTCAGAGAGCCCGAGGCGTTCCAGCGCAGTAGCAGGTTGCGCATCGGTTTGTCGAGATCGACCGTGATGTCTTCGCGCCCGAGGCGCTGGCGGTCATATTCCGCCATTGCCTGTCGCGCTTGTTTCCGCATGAGTCCCATGACCGAATCGGCCGACAGGTCGGGATGGAGCATGGCCAGAGAGTCGAATCGTGCCTGACGGCGCGCCGACATGACCGGACGCGATTTAGGATGCACCGTGAAAGATGCCTGACCGTCGCGCAGTATGGCGCGGTTGTAGCGGTCGGCAAACATTATGGCGCCCGAATTGACCGTCGCTTTCAGCAGAGGGCTGCGCCCTTTCCCTTCGTAGCGTTGGAGCGAGGCGCTGATGCGCGCGTCGCGCAGACGCACACGGATCGAATCCGAGTCAGAGCGGAGCATTATTCTTTCGCCATGTATCGTCGCGCCTATCGGATTGATCTGCGACGTGTCCGAGGAAGTCCTGATATTCCGGGCGCCCACTCCGGCCGAAAGCTCCCGTCCGCTCAAAGTCATCTCAGGGGTGGCGACCGCCATCGTGTCGATAGTCAGCGACGCGGTCAGCATCGAGTCGATGAGATGGTCTTTCACCGTGATGCTTGAGCTTGAACCGAATCTGAAAACGCCGTGGCGTATGTAGGAGTCGAGGGTTCCGTCGGTCATGGCCATGCGGAAATCGTCGAGCGTTATCTCTCCGTCTATCTTTGCCTTGTGGAAGAGCTTGGGTGACAGATAACTGAGCCGCGTCTTGACTTCGGCTTTCCCGCGGAGGGTGCCGCGGATCGCGCATGGAAGTCTCTCAAGCAGTTGCTGGGGCAGATTCTGCACCGTAAGCGTCCCTTCGAAATTTCCCTGTACCGATGGATCGGAAACCGGATGGTCAATCGATGCTTTCAGCTTGAAATCCATCGCTTTACCCATGGCTTCCACTGCGTTGATGCTGATATGCGACGCGTCGGGATTGGCGAGATCTACCGTCGCCTCCATGTCAAATTTAAGCCTGGATAGATTCAGGCGTCCGAAAACGAGCCGTTTAGCGTCGGCTTTGAATGAAATTTCGGCCGATGGAAGTTCCGGTGATGAAACTATGTACGGTTTCAGCAGTTTCGCTTTCAGCTGAAGGCTCAGGTCGGTGTCGAGTGGCTTCAGGGCCTCCACATATTCTCCCGGCACAAGCTCGATGATCTTCATGAGTCTGACCTCGGGAATGTCGGCTGTGAATTCGTGGACGGTCAGATCGTCCGTCACGTCTATCCGTGTGGAGAACTTGGCCTCGACCTCGCCGACGCGCAGCCTGAAATCGCTGAGCCCTATCTGCATGGGTTTCTTACTCTCCCACTGGATATTTCCGTCTATCCCGAACGGGGTGGATGGAATTTTCAGCATTGCCAGGGAAGCGGCGGCGTCGCCGGTGGCCGTCAGGGTGTAGAGCGGCTGCCCGTGCGACGAGCTGTCGGCCAGTTGGGCGCGATGCAGTCCGAGCGTGCAGTCAAGAGAGTCGGCTGGTATTCTGAAACGTGCCACGAGGCCGTCGGCTATCGTGAAACTGTTGATGGAGATGTTGGGAATCGCCGTCTCTTTTTTCTCCGGCGTCTCTTCCTCCGAGGGCGGCATTATGAGGTAATTGGCTCTCAGCGAATCGACTTGCACCAGATTGGCGCGTGTCCCGCAGAGATCCACGTCATAGATCGATATGTCGCCTTTCGCGAGAGCCGCGAGATTGATTCCTCCCGAAAATCTTTTGATGAAAAGAAGCGAGTCGGCATCAGCGGGCAGTGTCGCCCGCACGCTGTCCGGCAGGTCGCGGAGTGCGCGGCTCGTGATTCCCAGCGAATCGACATCGACGCTGAAGCGCGGGAACGTGTGCCAGAACGTAAGTTCCACCCGTCGGGCGTTTACGTCGGCTATGAGATATTCGCTCGCATACTTGTTGACGAGCGGCGTGAGCTTTTCCGGAGTCAGAATCCACACTATGAGCGAGATGACAAGCGCTATGAGCAGCGCCACGGTCGTTACCGCGGCTCCGAGCCAGATGAGAATCCTCGCCCATAGGGGGCGCCGTTTCTTTTTCTTTTTTTTATCCGGTTCGCTTTCCGGAGCCTGTTCCGGCGGCTGTATGTTGGTGTTTTCAGTCAATTTGGTGTCTTTTGGTGAGTTCTTTCTGAAGGATAAGGGTTATCGGTTTTCTTTCGACGGCGGAATCTGCGGCGAGCGCACAGTCACATGGAAGCAGGGCTGCTTTATCTCATACTTGACCCAGCATTTTCCCTCCTCGCGCATGGCGTATAACACCTCGGCCAGAACGCCTTTCAGCTCTTCGGCCGAATGTGTCTTTTCCGTCGCATCCACTGCGAATCTGACGTAGGATATATCCACTGTCGTCCCTAACTGATGGACCGACGAATCTACTGCGTTTCCATTGGCGCGGCGCAGCCGTCTGACGGTTTCCGGAGTGCGGAGCACGCTCGTGACCTTTATCCGGTACTTGCCTCCCCCGCGAGCAGCCAGGGTGTCGTTGAAGCGGCGTCCTATCTCGTGGAGCATTGCGGCTCCCTCGGGAATCATGTAGGGGCGCGAATAGGTCAGTTCCTCGACGTAGAAATCCGCGCACGGAGTGACCTTCACCAGCGGGCGCCGGGTGACCAGATGTGAGCGAGTGTCGGAAATCGGCTCTATGCCAATGCGTTCAGCCTCCGCCCAGTGAACGAAATTGCTGTCGTTGAACACCTCGTCAGGTCGCCCTATGCGGTTGAACGTCAGCTTCGTGTTAGGTTCAGGCATCTCGAGCAGCGGATGATTGTAGGGGCTGACGCTGTCTTCCTCGAGCTGACGCACCTCTTTAGGATCTATCGGCTTGATAGTCACTTTCTCTTTGTTGTCGTGGGAGCAGCTGGCAAGGGCAATTCCCGCGATTATGATGGTATATAGCAGTTTACGCATGATGAATTGTGGCGGAGCAGAAAGATCGTTTGACAGTTGGAAAAAGAGCCTACTCCGCAACTTGAGTGTAAAGTTACAACTTTTCCGCCAAATAACCCACCCCCGTCCTCCGGAAAATGCCCTGTCCGCCCCGTCCGACTCGTCTGACCTGTCCGACTTTGTCCGCCCCGTCCAATCCGTCCAATTCGCCTAATCCCCCTCATTCGGAGTAAACTGCGAGAATGGCGTCGAGGAATGAGCGGTACGACATCGAGCTGCGGAAATAGGCGCGTCCCGCCTCTCCCAACCGCCGGCGCATCTTGTAATCGGTGAGCACCGTGCGCAGCGCGGCGGCCAGAGCGTCGATATTGTCCGGAGGTGTCAGGAGACCCGTTTTGCCGTCGGTGATATATTCCGGCTGAGCACCGTTGTCAGAGGCGATCACGCACACACCGCCCTGCATGAACTCCATAGGCGCCAGCGGACACGCTTCCCTGACGATCGACGGCGCAACCCCGATCGCCGCATGAGGGATGAGCGAGCGCACGCGGTCGGAAAAGCCGTAAAATCCTACGCGGTCGGCGATTCCGCACTCACGCGCCGCCTCAATCAGCTCCTTGTCGTAGTCAGCCGGTTTGCATGTCCCGACGAAGAGCATCATCCACCGCAGGTCGCGCACCTTTCCGAGAGCGCGGACAAGCGTCTCGCACCCCTTGGATTTGCGCACGCGGCCGGTGAACATGATCAGCGGAGTCTTCTCATCGACTCCGAATCGGGCGTGAAGATTCTCCACTTCCGCCGCCGGGCTGTCGGGGATGCTGTTGTGGACGGTGAGGCATTTCTCGTCCGGCATCCACCGGTTGACGCTTTGCCACAGTCGGCGCCCAAGATCGCTGACGAAGATCATGCGGTGGAGCCGACGCATGGCACCGCGACGGTAAGGCATCGTGCGCGAGGCTCGGGCAATATGGCGTGTCAGAACCACCCGCGCTTTGCTCCCGCTGAGGTCGATAGCTTTCATCACGGCCGGAACCTGACCCGCGTCATGGACATGGACGACATCCGCATCCATCACGACCGGCGCGAGCATCCGGGCCGCTTTTCCGCTGAAAAATCCGCCGAGAGGAACAAGCGTGAAATCTATGGCGCCTTTCAGCCGTGAGCTGACGGCGGCCGACGGTCGCGCCACGTAGCTGACCTCATGGCCTTCAGCCGAGAGGGCCTTGCCGAGGTCAAGAACATATTGTTCGGCACCGCCCCAAACCTTGCCGGGAAAAATCTGGACTATCTTCATTGCGGTTTCTTTGTCGGGTTGACGGTTGCGCTATTGTTGCTCATACGTTTCAGATAGCTCTGGATGAAGGCTCTCGCCTTGCGGGTCATCGCGGCTTCCTCGGCAATTCCTTTGCCGGCGAGATTGTTTTTCAGCAATGGATCGCGCTTGTAGTTATAGAGAGCGGTGACGTTGCCCTCTTCGCCGTCGAGCTGCAGAAGCCAGTCGCCTTGAATGTATTGCGGTATTTTGTCCCAGTTGAAGGCCCATGAATCCTCGGCAGGAGTGGCGAACAGATCTTTCCCGAATGCTATATAGGGGCGCTTGGCTCCCAGATAGTTGAGCATCGTCGGCATGATGTCGGTCTGCTGGGCGATCCCTTCCATGCGGCCGCGGGGCAGCTCGCCCGACGGATCGAAAATCAGGATGGGGACGCGGAAGCCGCCAAGATCGGTCTTATAGACGTCATGGGTGCGTTTGGCGCTGGTATGGTCGGCGGTGAGAATGAAGATGGTGTTGGCATACCAAGGTTGCCGCGAGGCGGTCTCGAAGAAGCGGCGCAACGACAGGTCGGCGTAGCGGATGCATTTGTGAAGCGGGAAAAGCCCTTCGTCCTTAAGGGAATCCTTGTATTGCTCCGGGACGCGGAACGGATGGTGTGACGACAGCGTGAAGACCGAGGCGACGAAAGGCTGCCGCATCTCGCCTATCTTCGCCGCGAAGAACTGCAGGAACGGTTCGTCCCACACACCCCATGTCCCGTCGAACTGCGATTTGCCTCCGAAACGCTTGTCGGCATAGAATTCGTTCTGTCCGAAGTAGCTGTCAAATCCGGCCTGGTTTGTGAAGGCGTGGATGCCGAGCGATTCATTGTCGGCGCCGTGGAAAAATGCTGACCTGTAGCCGAGCGGCTTCAGCTCCGAGGCTATCGAGTTGATGTCGTTGAGTGAATGTGACGAGGTCATGAACGGGGTCCGCATGCGAGGAATCGAAGCGAGCACGGCGGGGGGTGCGTCAATGCTGAAATAGGTGTTGGCGAAGCTCTGCTCCCAGTAGGCGCTGACGTTCAGCAGCGAGTCGGTGAAGGGGGTGTAGCCCTTGTACTTTCCTCCGTCGAGATCCTTGTTCAGGCCGCCGATAAATTCCTGCGAGAGGCTTTCGACGATAAGGATGACCACGTTTTTGCCGCGGGGCGCAACGGTGTCGGCCGGTATGTGCAGCGGGCTGTAGATGGCGTCGAGTTCCTTGTCGGAGAAAAAGGTAGGCTCGGCCATCACGTGTTGCCCGGTCGTGCGCAGCAGGGAAAAAGGTGTGTTGAGGACGACGCCTGTCTCAACGGCTCTGCCGACATAACGCTGCGCGTAGCCTACAGATATCGGCCGCGTGGCCGAGAGGAAAAGAAGAGCTCCTCTCATTCCGCTGACCGTCACATAGCCCATGACGACGAGGGCTACGCAATTGGTGATGTAATAGTTGCGGCGCGGTTTGCCCGGCATCGCCGGATAGCGGTAAAGCTTGATGAATCCGTAGGTGAGGGCGGCAGCCAGAAGCACGAAGTACCAGTGCGAGAGCAGTTCGATGGCTCCGATTTTCAGGAGATTGCCCTCGCCCTGAAATTCCGTGAAAGTGGCCATCGTTGAACGTTGCAGACGGAAGGCGAAAAACACCGTGTCCGCGAGGTTGATCACCACACACAATGCGTTGACCGCCACATAGATCCATTTCGTCATCGCCTTGTACCATTTCTTCCCTTCCTTGGCGGCTACGGGCAGCAGATAAAGCAGAATGAAGAGGGCGTTGCTGTAGAAAATGGCCGATGAGTCGAAGCGCAGGCCTCCGATGAACATGGTGAAGGCGCTTTTCCATGTCAGCGAGTCGCTGAACACCGACCAGTTCTCCAATAGAAACGCTGCGCGGCAGATTGTATAGGCCGCATATATCCAGAAAAGGTTTATGAGCAGCCCTGCCGGAGTAGAGCGGAACACGCGCCGGATTTTCTCTCTGATTGTCGCCATGATTGTCTGTTATCCGAGTTTGTCTATGTAATCGTAGAGTATCTGAAGTATAGCCTTGCCGCGCCGCTCGCGGGTCTCGTCGCCGGTATTGTTGACCGGTTGGCCGCTGACGTTGTCATAGTCTGTGTGGCCGCTTTCGTCCGTGAAAAGAAAACCGTTGATATATGTGTGCATGGCCGAAGGAGTCGTGTAGGTTTCCGCCAGTACGTCGCGGCTGAAAACGTATTTGTCGTGAGGCAGTCCGAGCTGCCCCAGCAGGATCGCGGCCATGTCTGTCTGGTTCATCAGGGTGTCGATTTTCATCGGTCCTTTCACTGCGCCGCCGGTCAGGAGCAGGGGGATATGGGCGTATTTCGCGCGGCTCTCCGGAGTGCCGGGGCGGTTCAGGCTATGGTCGGCGACAATGATGACGAGCAGATTGTCCCATGCCCGCGACCCCTTGAGCTTATCCATGAACTCGCCGAGCGACGCGTCGGTATAGGCCATCGAATTGTCCGCGTCATCCTTCAGACGGCGGTAGGGCACAACGAACGGCTCGTGTGAGCTGAGAGTCAGTGCCGAGATCAGCCACGGTGTCTTGTCCGCGCTCTTTTTTTCAATAATGTCATAGAGCATCCGGAACATCTCGTGGTCATGAAAGCCCCATTTGCATTTCGAAGCGCTTCGGGGAAATGCGTTCTGGTCAACGAGTTCGTTGTGGCCCGCTGCAAGAAAGAACTCCGACATGTGCATGACCGTGAGGTCGCTGGCATGCACGGCGGTTGTGTCATAGCCTTTTTCCCGCAGGTCTCTGGTCCACGCGGGCAGATTGGGAAGCTTGCGGCTGTGGCGTATGATGCTGGTCGTAGGCTGCCCGGGCAGTCCGCAGAAAATGGCGGGTTGTGCGCGGTCGGTCCTGAACGAGCTCGAGACGCAGTTGGTGAACAGCACCCCCTCCTCGCAGAGGCGGTTGAAACAGGGGGTGACCTCCTCGCGGCCGCCGATGGCGCCGCAGAATTCCGCCCCGAAGCTTTCCCAGATGATCGTCAGTATATTCGGGGTTGCGGTGTTCAGCAGTTTCAGTCGCGGCGTTCCCGTCACCGGAAAGAGCGGAGCGGTTATTCTCTCGGCTTCTTCATCGTCGAAGGCGCGGAAATGGCCGCGATATTCGTTTCGGGTGCTTAAGGAATATATCAGGTTATAGGCCGGGTTGAGTGCCCAGTGGTTCAGAAACGTGACCGGGCTGAAATATGCCACGCTCGGATTGTTGGGCCTGATTCTCAGACCGCGGATTATTATGAAGCACACTCCGACTCCCGCGATGAAAAGCAACGGCCCCGCGATATAGCTCCACCAGCGCAGAGGCGCTTCCGATGAATGGAGTTCAGCCGTTTCGCTGATTAAGTCGCCACCGGCGAAAAATATACCCGACAGGAAGAGCCATGAGACAAGGGCCGTGAGCACATAACCTGTGCTGACACTTGCGATCACGCTTTTCGGATGTTTCAGATAGATAAAGATCGATGATTCTATTTTCGAGCCCCAGAAACTGTAGAGCACCGCGTCACCCAGACTTATGACGGCCACAGTCAGAGCGGCGAGAATATTGTAGGGGAGCATCATCGCGGAGAGGTTCGATGACGGGAAAAGAAAATGTATCAGACCGAGAATCAGCGGGACGGCGCAAAGATAGCTCGCGACTATCGCATCGGTGACAAATCCGTGGCGAATGACCTGAAGATAAGATGAGAAGGTGATTTTTTCAGGACAGCTCTCCCGGTTGAGGAATAGGAAAAGCGGTTTCTGTATGAGGATGAAAAACAGCACGCACCAACACCAGAATGCGGCTACGAATAAAATATATTCTGTCATTTGTCGATCTTTTTCATGATTTCGGAAGCGATGAAATCCGGTGCCATTCCATACATGCACTTCAGATTGCCGCGGGGACATTTTGGAGTCCCGGCCACCGAACAGGGCTGGCACTCGGGCGCCGGAACGAGTCGCAGCCATCCTGCGGAGTCCTGCCGATAAGGGGTGAAACCGCATTCAGGTGTGGTCGCCCCCCATATCGTTATGACCGTAGCGCCTGCAAGCGACGCCAGATGCTGGTTGGCGGAATCCATGCTGACCATCGCCTTCATCTGCGACATTAGCGCGAGCTCCTCCTCTATGGCGAATTCTCCTGCTACCGAATGACATCCCTTCGTCGCCTCCGACCATCCCTTCAGGATCTCCGCCTCCTTGCCGCGGCCGCCGAAAAGATAGACGTTGAGGCCCTTCTCGCAGAGTTTTTCGACAACGCGGCGCATCATCTCCGGCGGATAAGTCTTGGTATAATAGCGCGCGAACGGCGCAACTCCGACAGCCGGCTGCTCTATTTTCAGCGGAAGAGAAGCCGACGGAAGTTTCAGTGAACGGAATGTCAGGTCGAAATCCAGCCCCAGGCGCTTGAAGACATTGACATAGCGGCTGATGAAATTCTCCTGGTTCTCTCTCGAACGGAGTGCCGTCCGCCTCCCGGCACGCTTTTTGTTGACCATGACGACGCGGACATTTCTCATCCTGAAATAAGAGTCGATAAGCCATGTCCGCAAAACGTTGTGAAGATCGGCTACGGACGTTGGCCTCAGACGCCCCAGTTCGCGGGCAAGACGGGTGACACCCGAAATCCCCGTGTATTTTTTAGGATCGACCGGATAGACATTTACGTTGGGAGGAGGCGCTATGAAAAGTCTGGCGAAAAATGGTCTTGTCACAACCGTAAATCTGATCTCGGGATACGCCGTTGCCGCCGAATAAATCACCGGTAGCGTCATGGCGACGTCGCCCAAGGCTGAAAAGCGCAGCACAAGTATGTGTTTCTTTTTCGCGGTCATCTATATAAACTGAAAAAGGGTAAGCTGACTACATCGCACCGCTACAACCCGGTACCGCTGCTTCGGTCAAGATCTGACGGAGTTCCCGGGGAGCTGGTCGTGTAGGACTTACCCGGCTGCAAAGATAGCAACTTTTTTCCATCCCTCCAAATTTTTCCCCGACACTATCTCCCAAAATTACCTAAGTTAGCTATTTTAGCTAACTTAGCTAAAATAGGAAGTTGGGATTATTTCAGGCGTTTGTCGCGGGAGAAAGAGTAGGGGCGCGAGGCTGGGGAGGTGCCGCGCTTTTTGTCGGGAATGTCGTTCATGACGAAGTCGAGCGTCGCCCCTTCAAAAAGCTCTTTGCGGGTCAGATAGTTCCTGTCTGAAATCTTTCCGTTGATTTTCAGTTCCTTGATGTAGCGGTTGGCGCTTGAATTGGCCGGAGCGTTGATTGTCACCCTCTTCCCGTTCTCGAGATTGAGCCGCACATGACGGAAAAGCGGAGCGCCCAGTGCATACTCTCCGCTTCCGGGAGCTACGGGATAGAAGCCCAGTGCCGAAAAAACGTACCAGGCGGAAGTCTGGCCGTTGTCCTCGTCGCCGCAATAGCCGTCGGGTGTCGCGGAATACATCCGGTCCATCACCTCGCGCACATGGAACTGCGTTTTCCACGGTTCGCCGGAATAGTCATAGAGATATATGGCGTGTTGAACCGGCTGATTGCCGTGCGCATAGTTTCCCATGTTCATGATCTGCATCTCGCGGATCTCGTGGATGACATGGCCGTAATAGCTCTCGTCGAACACGGGCGGAACCGTGAAGACCGAGTCGAGCATCCCGTTGAATTCCTTCTCGCCGCCCATGAGGTCAATCAGGCCCTGAGGGTCATGGAACACGCACCATGTGTAGTGCCAGGAATTGCCTTCCGTAAAGGCGTCGCCCCATTTCAGGGGATTGAAAGGACTCTGGAAAGTTCCGTCGGCGTTGCGTCCGCGCATCAGATTGTGTGATTTGTCAAAAAGATTGCGGTAGTTCATCGCCGATTTGGCGTAGGGCGCAAGTTCAGCTTCGCTTTTCCCGAGGGCGCGTCCGAGCTGAAGGATGCACCAGTCGTCGTAGGCATATTCGAGCGTCCGCGCGGCACTTTCGTTGATTCCCTTGTCGTAGGGGACATACCCGAGGCTGTCATAATATTCATGGCCGAGGCGTCCCGTCGATGACACTTTAGGGTGAACGGCATGGGCGCCGTGTGTGACGGCTTTCCACAGCGTTTCGATGTCATATCCGCGGAGTCCTGAGAGCCAGGCGTCGGCAACCACGGAAGCGCTGTTGTTGCCGACCATGCAGTCGCGGTGACCCGGACTTGCCCACTCGGGCAGGAAGCCGCTTTCAAGCCACGCGTTGACCAGTCCGGCCTGAATCTTTTCGTTCTGTGAAGGGTAGAGCAGATTGAGCAGCGGGAAGAGCGATCTGAACGTGTCCCAGAAGCCGGTGTCGGTAAACATGTAGCCCGGCAGCACTTTTCCGTTGTAGGGGCTGTAATGTACAATCTCTCCTGCGGCATTTATCTCATAGAGCGAACGCGGAAAAAGCACCGAGCGGTAGAGGCACGAATAGAAGGTGCGCATGCGGTCTATGGTCAGTGCGTCTGCCGGATCGAGGCTGATCTCCACTCGTCCCAGAATCTCGTTCCAGCGGTTGCGGGCCTCGTTTTTGATGCGGTCGAAGTCGCCGTCGCCAAGCTCGCGCAGGTTTATCAGAGCCTGTTCGGGGCTTATGAACGAAGACGCCACGCGCATGTTGACGATCTGTCCTTTGCGTGTGGGGAACCCGACTATGGCGCCGGCATGGTCGCATTCGGCAATCCGGGAGCTTTCATCGATCTTCCCGTCGCAGACAGTTGCGGCATAGCGGAGCGGCGTGTCGAATTCGATGACGAAATAATTTCGGAAATTTTCCGGAACGCCGCCCGAATTTCGCGTGGTGTAGCCCGTTATTCGCCCGTTGGCGGTGTCTATTTCGACTTTAGAGCCTTTGTCGAAAGGGTCGATGATCACCGTCGAGGTGTCACATTGCGGAAACGTGAAGCGGAAAGCGGCGGCGCGCGATGTCGGGGTTATTTCCGTAACCACGTCGTGATCTGCAAGATAGACTTTGTAGTAATATGGTGTCGCGGTCTCCGCCTTGTGGCTGAACCAGCTTGCGCGGCTCTCCTCGTCAAACCTCGGAGAACCGGTGACGGGCATGACGGCGAACTGGCCGTAGTCGTTGATCCACGGACTCGGCTGATGGGTCTGCTTGAAGCCGCGAATCTTGCGCTCGTCATATCGGTAGGCCCAGCCGTTGCCGGTTTTTCCTGTCTGAGCGGTCCAGAAATTCATGCCCCAGGGCAGAGCAAGTGCCGGATAGGTGTTTCCTGTGGAAAGCGCGTAATCCGACTGTGACCCCACAAGGGTGCTGACATAATCCACAGGCTCTGTCGCGCTGGCGCTCAGCGAAAGCCATGTCAGTAGAAGCGTTGCTGTTTTTTTCATGATTGCGATTCGGTTGAGGTGGCTGTATCTCCCGCCGGTGACTGAAAAACGTCCCGTTTCGGTAGTGGTCCGGAACGGGACGATCCATATATCGGGAGGAGTCCGTTTTTTTCAGATTCAGTATTTGTGGCTTTCAGCCTTCATTTCCTCGGGAGTGATCGGTTTGCTGTTCATCTTGGCCCAGACATAAGCGATGTAGGCGATGACGAACGGCGTTATTATCGAAACCCAGCTCATCACCTTGAGCGTGAAGAGCGACGAGGAGCTGTTGCGGATGGTCAGCGACGAGGCCACATCGGTCAGCGACGGATAATAGGCCGTCGAATTGTAGCCAGCTACGCAGAAGAGCGCCACCACGACAAGCACCGTGCCTATGCCCGAGTACCAGATCCCTCCTTTGAAACGAGGAAGAACGGCCGAGCCGATAACCCCGGTAAGAACAGCTACGACGCCTAATAGGAACACGATGGCTACCGGCCACATCTCTATGAAGTTCCAGAGATACTTGTTGGAAACCCAGCGGAGGCTCCCGTCATTCTCGGTCTGCACGCCGTCGGCCGTTAGCAGAAGGAAAAGGAAGAGGAGGAAGAACACTACGAAGATGGCGCCATTGACAAGTACCGAACGGCGCTGGCCGCGGCGGAAATCCTCGTCATGGCCTATGGCCGAGAGAAAATAGAGCGACGCCTGTGTGCGCGACAGGAAAAACACTGCCACTCCGAGCACCAGACAGCGCCAGTCGGCAATGGCCTCAAGCCCGTGGGTGGGAGCCCATTGCGAGATCACCGGAGCCGAGCCGTCGAGAAGATTGGTCTTCGTGACCGAGAATTCGGCTCCGAAAAACATCATGCCGACTGCCACGCCGAGAAGTATGCAGCCTACGCATCCGTTGATGAAAAGGAATATGTCGTAGGTCCGCGTCCCGAAAATATTTCCCGGTTTCGAGCGGAACTCATAGCTGACAGCTTGGAGGATGAAGCTGAACAGAATCAGCATCCATAGCCAGTAGGCGCCTCCGAAACTCGTGGAGTAGAACAGCGGGAACGAGGCGAAGAAAGCGCCCCCGAACACCACCAGCGTGGTGAACGTCAGCTCCCACTTGCGTCCCAGAGCGTTAACAACCATTGACCGTTCGGTCTCCGACATCCGTCCGAGAAGCATCGACTGACCTCCCTGCACAAACAGTAAAAACACAAGGGCCGCGCCAAGCACTGCTATGAGCAGCCACCAATAGTTCTGAAGCATTTCGAGTGTTGTCATGTCGGGTCAGTCTTTAAGCGATGAGTAATCTTGTTTGGAGCCTTTCGAGATGCACTTGAGCATTATGCACATCTCGGCGGCGAGGAAAGCGGTGAACACTGCCGCAAACATCCAGAAGGTCAGCTGCACGTCGCCGGTGGTTATGTCGGAGATCGCGGCCTTGCAGGGCATTATGTCCTGAATGATCCAGGGCTGACGGCCAACTTCGGCCGTTACCCAGCCTGCCTGGCTGCACACCCACACGATCGGAATCGACAGCATGCCTATCCAGAGTATGATCTTGCCTGAGTACCACGACGGACGCTTATAGGCCATCCAGAGCCAGACAATGATGAACAGGAACAGGTATCCGCCGAGAATAACCATTATATGGAACGAGTAGAACGTTATGCCAACCGGAGGCACAGCCTCGTAGGGGGAGTCGAGATAACCGTAGCCGAAATAGGGATAGTTCGCCTCCAGTTCGCGGGCCGTGCGTGCCATGGCTGCGGTGTCGCCCTGGGCCGAGGCCGAATCGAAGGCGCGAAGCGACTCGTGGGCGCGCCGTCCCAGCGTGATCCTTTCGGCATAGCTGACGGTTCTCACGGTGTCGCCCTCTTCCGTCAGCTCAATGCCGTCGATGAGATCGTTTATGCCGGGCACGAAAGCGTGGGCGTTGTGGGTGGCCAGGAAAGAGAGACCGTAGGGAATGGATATGTCGAAAAGATACGGATCTTCGTCATTTTCAGGTGTTTTTGCCGGATTGAGGATTCCGAACGCCACGATCTCCTGCCCGCATTTACCTTTGTAGAGGCCTTCCATCGCTGCCAGCTTCATGGGCTGCACGCGGGCCACGTCCAGGGCCGAGCCGTCGCCGCTCCAGAGCGTCAGTATCATGCCTGCGAGGCCGACCCAGCCTCCCACCTTGATGGAGCGCAGAGCCATCTCCTTGTTGCGCTTGCGCAGAAGGAACCAGCAGCTGATGCCTATGACGAACACGCCCGCAAGCAGCCAGCCTGAGAACACGGCGTGGCAGAACTTATGGATTGCCACAGGCGACAGGGCGACAGCCCAGAAATTGTCCATGACGTTGCGCATCTGCGACGGATCGAACTTCATTCCAACGGGATATTGCATCCAGCCGTTGGCTACCAGAATCCACAGAGCCGAGATCGACGCTCCTATCGCCGTCAGCCATGTGGCTGCAAGATGGAAACGCGGACTGACCTTTTTCCAGCCGAAAAACATGACGGCTATGAAGGTCGATTCCATGAAGAAGGCCAGAAGCCCTTCTATGGCCAGCGGGGCGCCGAAGATGTCGCCCACAAACCAGCTGTAGTTCGACCAGTTGGCGCCGAATTCGAATTCGAGGATTATTCCTGTGGCCACTCCTACGGCGAAATTGACGCCGAAAAGGGTCATCCAGAATTTGGTGATGGCGAGCCACCGCTCGCTGCGTGTGCGCAGATAGATGGTCTCCATGATCGCAACGATCACTGACAGACCGAGTGTCAGTGGCACGAAAAGCCAGTGATACATAGCCGTCAGGGCGAATTGGGCCCTCGACCAGTCAACCACGCTCATTAAATCGTTCATAATGCAGTATCGGATCTTTTGTTTGTTGATAATTCGGGTGTTCCCTCTGGGGTCAGCGCGGTGTCGGCATGAACCGTGCGGTTGACCAGATCGCAACGCACGGCCTGAGCCCGTTCGCTGTCGGTCGAATAATCCTCCTGAAGGCGGTCAGGAAAAAAGAATAGCCTGAACACCAGAAACAGGATGGCGACCTTTATGAGGATCATGGCCCACAGATAGCGGCCCACCGTCATCTGGCGGAAACCGTCGGCATAAAATCGCCACACCCTGTGGAATATGTTCCTGCGTTTCATATCTATGAAAAGTTCGCCCCGTTTCCCGGAGGGATTACTGACTACAAATCTAATGTAATTTGGTTAAAATAGCAAAAAATAATTGCAAAAAAAACGACCTTCCGCCCTTATATTTCATAAAAAGCGCTAATTTTGCATTTTACGTCAACCCCATCATTATCCATTTGAACTGTCGCATGAACAAGGAGTCAGCCGTCAATCCTGAAGAGAAAGATTATGCAGCCATAATCGAGGAACGTGCGCAGAAAGTGTTCGACATCATGTCGGCACGCACAACCCCCGGTCAGCTCAACCGAATCAAAGAGGCATTCCGCCTCGCCCGCAAAGCCCACCGAAACCAGAAGCGAAAGACCGGTGAGCCCTACATTCTTCATCCGATAGCCGTCGCGACAATCGTGGCCGACGAGCTCATGCTTGACGCCAACCCCGTGATGGCCGCCTTCCTTCATGACGTAGTCGAGGATACCAACTACACCATCGAGGATATCCGCGACATGTTCGGGCCCGATGTGGCCTTTCTCGTGAAGGTGGTGACGAAGCAGAAAAAGGACAAATACCAATCCACAAAGCAGGTTGACAATTTCCGCCAGATGCTCCTCTCCTTCCAGTATGACATACGCGCCATGCTGATCAAGCTCGCCGACCGTCTGCACAACATGCGCACCCTCTCATCCATGCGCCCCGACAAGCAGATGAAAATCGCCGGCGAGACTGACTATTTCTACGCTCCCCTGGCCAACCGCCTCGGCCTCTATCATGTAAAGACCGAACTGGAGAACCTCTCTTTCCGTTTCCGCTGCCCCCATGAATATGACGAGCTGAACACTCTGATCAGAAACGACGAGGAGATGCAGCGCGAGAGGCTCGCCCGGTTCTGCGAGGATCTCCGCTCGACCCTTCTCGACGAGGGAATCATGACCGAAGTCCGCGTCGAATACCGCGCGCCCTACAGCGTCTGGCGAAAGATGGCTAAATTCGGCGACGATTTCAACCACTTGAAATACCGCCACTTCACCGACGTGGTCTTCGGTATGCCCGGCGCCACTCCCGCCCAGGAAAAGGAGATGGTGCTACGCATATATTCCATCCTGACCTCCCGATTCAAGGAAAAACCCGGAGGTATCACCAATTACATCGACTCTCCCAAAGAAAACGGCTACCAGAGCTTCCACGTGAAGCTCCTCGCCGACTTCGGCCGCTGGCAGGAGGTCCACATCAGTTCCTGCCGCATGATCCGCGACTCGCAGCTCGGATGTGTGGCCGACCGCACCGAAGACAACATCCAGCGCTGGATAAGCAAGTTCCGCGACGTGGTCCGCGACGTTGTCCGTCAGAACGACTCCGGAACAGAGTTCATCGACAAGATCGTCACCACGTTCTACAACGACGACATCATGACTTTCACCACCCATGGCGAACCCGTCGTGATGCCTCAGAAATCCACCGTCCTCGATTTCGCCTATGAAATATCGCCCGAGACCGGACAGCATGCCCGCTACGCCCGGATAAACAACTTCCTCGCCTCGGTAAAGGCCCGTCTCCACCGTGGCGACGTCGTTGAGGTGTTCACCGATCCCGAAGTGGAGCCCCGCGAGGACTGGCTCGAAAGCTGCGTCACCTACAAGGCCAAGAAAGCCATCTCCGACTATCTCGCCGAGCGCCCCAAGAGAGATTTCGTCCGCTGTCCCATCTGCAACCCCATCCCCGACGAGGAAGTTGTCGGATTCCGCGATCCGTGCGACGACACCCTCGTGACCGTTCACAAGCGCGACTGTCCCTCCGCCATTCGCCTTGCCTCGCAGTGGGGCGACAATATCGTTTCGGTCGATTACCAGCCCGACGCAACGCTTTATCCCCAGACAATCGTTGTCACCGCCGTTGACCGCTACCATCTCTTCATCGACCTCGTCGAGTGCATAACCGAGCGCCTCGGACTCTCCATCGACTCCTTCAACACCGAAACCGTCGATTCGATCGTGACATGCACAATTTCCCTCGGCGTCCACTCATTCACCGAGCTCCAGGCCATAATGCACCGTATCGCCGCCATCGAAGGCGTTGACACCGTCAAGCGCCACACCGCCTGACCCCAAAAAGAAGGAGCAATTAGCCTAATTAGACCAATTAGACTAATTTGCCCAATAAAAGAGCAGTTTTAATCCGGAAACTCTCTGTCCTGCGTCAATATTTTTTGATTTTATGCCTTGAATGAGACAGGCTGCGACATTTAGTCAACGTCACAGCCTGTAAATAAAGCTAAACTAACCAATTACATAATACGTTTCTATAAAGGAATATGCACTACTTTTTAGAATTTTACCGGGATAAGGGATATTGAGGAGATGTCAGCCGGATTCTGGCCTTTTTCCATAGTTAATGTAATTGTATGTTTTCCCGGTTTATCAAACTTCAACCATCCAAGAGGTACTTCAGAAAATTTAGATGTGGCTCTTTGTTGGTTCTGAATATATTTGCCCTCATCACTTTTCAGTTCCCACACAGAACGGCCGTTGCCACGGACATTTAGTCCGACCTGGCACGTTATGGGTTCCAATACTTCAACTGTCCAAGTAATTTTACCTCCCTTATTGAGATTGCTGACAATATAGGTGTGTTTATATTCGCCAAATTTTTCACGCCAAGTGGTTTTATTGGTACTACAATTTTCAGTGTCTGCAAATAAGACAGATAAATCAGGTAATCCGATTTCAGGATCGAGAGCTTGAGTAGTATCAACATCAATATCGTTATTCTTCATTTCAAGTTCAATCACGCTTATCATTGGATCGGGTTGCTGGTATGGCACATCCAATATCAACCAGTTCCCATTGAGAGTCTGTTTAATTCTTTTTCCTGTTTTGTCATCCAGAAGTTTAGCCTGCTTTACAAAACTATTTATTCCGGGAACATAAAGTTTTCCGTCCTTAGGCCATTCATAGACGGCCAAATAGAGTTTGTTTCCCTGACGTGTAACATCTCCCCAAGGTAATTTATGTTTCCATGGTGAAGCCTGTGCTCCATAGATGACATCAGGATAACGTGCTACCCACTTACCTGAAGACCTGAGGGAAGCAGCAGCTTGCTCTGGGACATTGCCTAAACCATCAGGCCCAACATTCATCATGAATGTTCCACCTCGTGCGATTGTAGAAATCAGAGTTTGAAGAATCTGTTTTGGAGTCTTCCAGTTGTTATCATACCAAGCAAATCCCCAGGAATCGTTTGTTACATCAATTGACTCCCATAAACCATCTATATTTTTCAATGGCACTTCCATGTCAGCGAGTGTCCGGAAATCGCCGAGGTTATGACCGATTCTGCTTGAAATAAGTGCGTTTGGCTGATTTCTATGTACTACCTCAATTAAATCATCAACATATTTCTTTTCAATCTGCCCGGGTGTATCGAACCAGATCACTTCTATGTCACCATAATTACTTGTTATCTCTTCAACTTGCGGAAGACATTTTGATTTGAAATAATCATCAAATGTCCTTGGATTTCCTTCGGAATCAACTCTTGGGGCTTTGAAACCACCAGGGGTTGTCCAGTCTTGATATTGAGAATAATAGAATCCGAAGCCTAAGCCAAGTTCTTTACAGGCTTGTGCCAGCTCTTTCATTGGGTCACGTCCAAATGGAGTCGCATCTACAATATTGAATTTATCAACCTTGGAATGAAACATAGCAAAACCGTCATGGTGTTTGCTGGTGATTATTATGTATTTCATTCCGGCATCCTTAGCAAGCTGAGCTATTTTTTTAGCATCGAAGTCCTTGGGGTTAAATGATTTTGATGCAGCTTTGTATTCATCCTTGTCAATATTTGCCATGCTTTCATTCATCAGCCATTCGCTAATTCCATAATAGGTTTTACCATCCCATTTGTCGGCAAGGTTGGAATACAGGCCCCAGTGAATAAACATGGCATAATTACCCCATTCAAATAGTTTTCCTCGTTCTGATGACTCTAAATTCTCATTTGACTTCTCAATTGTGGTATTTATCTGAGCATTTATAGTCCCGGTTATACCAAAAGTTAACAGGAAAAGTAAACTCAATCTCAAGATATTTGACATAAGTATTTTCATCATTTCGTTAATTCTTACGGATTTCATAATTTAATAAGGAGACTGCAACATCCGTTAAGAAGCAGTCTCCTTATAGAATTAATTATTTAAATTTTAGTTGTTCGGAGTGCCGTATCCTGGATTCTGCTTAATTTCAGGATCCGAGCCTAAAAGTTCATTGTCTATAGGCCAAAGCAGACGATATTCCATTGAAGTCGGAAGAACGGTTTCGATTGTCTCACAAACTGTTCCATCGTTTTCGATCATCCATGGACTTGAACCTACGGGAAGACCAAAGCCTACGCAACCCTCAGGCTGGAAAACGAAATGGTCTGTTTGGCTACCACCTTTCACTGTTGTGAGTCGGCGAAGGTTCCACCAGCGACGTCCTTCAAGATAGAACTCTCTGTCATATTCACGCATGATTTCACTTTCATTCTGTCTGAAGCTACCGGGAGTATAACCATAGGTGGCCTCATTCCAGTCAGAACCGTAAGCGCGTTCACGGAGCTGATTTATGCATGATTTCACACCATTATTGTTGCCTTCGTAATTGTAACACTCAGCGAGGCCGAGGATAGCATCGGGAAGACGATAAATAGGCATATCTACGACTCCCTGCCAATACTGCTGACCATCAACATGACTGTAACGGAATTTTATCACGAATGTACCTGCAAGTTTATACTGAGTAGGATCAAAATTATCAAGTTTATAAATGTTCTGCTCGTTATCTTTTACATCATAAACAGGGTAGAATGCATCGGAGCGCTGGTCTTTCTCATTAAACTGGAAAAAGAGAGCATTTTTACACATATAACGTTGTACTCCTAATGACAGACTTTCTCCGAGTTCGTTTCTTCCGCCGGCTATATTTGGATTGGTAGTATATTGGCAGAAACGCTGGGCACTGCCATCAGTTATTTTATCATAGCCTTGCGGGCCGAGATCTGACCAGTATGAACCGATTGCTCTACCTGTAAGATATGCCCAGTTGAAGTTGGTCAGACCATTGTAATAGTTACCATCTGAATTCGAACTATAGCAAACCGAAAAAATAGCTTCGTTACTCTGGGGCGTAAGCCAGATATTGAAGTAGTCATCTTCAAGTCTGTAATTGTAATTGTTGATTACATTGCTGAAATAGGTCTTGGCAGTTGCCACATCGCCATCGTTAGCCTGATGGTCTCCGGTTGAAACCTTGCCGCTCCAGAGATAAACCTGACCTGCAAGAAGCTCTGTCGCAGCTTTTGACCAATAGTAGTTCTTGGATGAGAACTGATAAGAAGAGCTGTTGAACAGAGTGAGAGATTTGTCGATATCACTCTTAATCTGCGTTAATGTTTCTTCAGCTGTAGCACGCGGTTTATAAAGCTTGGAAGGAGTATATTCACCAAGTATTACATCCGGTTCCGTACGCAGAGGCACACCGCCATACATACGATACATCTGGAAGTAGCAGTAGGCTCTTTGTCCATAAGACATGGCTAAGAGACCGTTGGCTTCATCGGTTGTCAATATACCTTCCTGATTGTCAATACGATATATAAATTCGTTTATATTCGCTATATAACCAAACCATCCGCCGAAATTTGTGAACTGCGTGTGGGCATCGGAATAGCTGTTCATGATATAAGTTGAATTTGCGCCTCCGGAACCATCAGGCAGAGTACCGCTCCACAGCACTCCGGATCTGATATCACCAGCCTCAAATAAAACCTGTTGGGTATAATTTGCTCTGAACATATTTGCCTGAGCAGTGATGAATCCCTCAAACTGGCTTTTGTCTTTCCAGAAGTTCTGAGGGGTATAATAATCACTCGGGGTAAGGTCCAGCTCGTCGGAACAAGATGTGGCGGCGAG
>OFGD01000148.1_pt1 | contig 59413 bp, 57 predicted proteins | sample 1521671 | NCBI WGS metagenome assembly OFGD01 (sample SAMEA3504114, study PRJEB24116) | mouse gut metagenome | biome: mouse gut; feature: mouse-associated habitat; material: faeces | place: Denmark | collected 2011 | reverse complement strand
GTATTTCGGTGCATCATGATAAGCCCTGGAAAGGTATTCCTGGGGCGCATAGAGGATGAAGGAGAGATAAGGTTCCAGCAGCTGCGTCCCCGATTCCTTCAATGCCTGTTCCAATACAATCGGGGCCAATGAGCGGAAGTCCGCCGGCGTGCTGACCGGACTGTAATAAAGCCCGTATTCAAAGCAAATCTTACAGTCCGTTACGTTCCAGCCGAACAAGCCCTGCTCCAGCCCGTAACGGATACCATCCCTGACAGCGTTTTGAAAACTCTGGTTCAAGTATCCCAGCGAAACCCGGCTCTCGTATTGTACACCGGAGCCAAGCGAGAGTGGTGTAACAGACAGTCCTATGGATGCCCAAAACGGGTTGGGCGGCACCTCGATATGGATGGTGTGGCTGGCTGCTTTGAGCGGCCGCTCCATATAAATGACGGAGGGTTCCTTTACCACTGTTTCAAGCTTGTATTTTTCCGACAGCAAAGCGGAAACAACCTCCAACTGCACCCGGCCCAAAAAAGAAAGAATGATCTCATGGGTGATGGAATCCACCTCGTAGCGCAAAAGCGGGTCAGTATCCGCAATTTGAGTAAGAGCGTCCAGCAGCCGTTCTCTTTGCGTTGCCGTTTTCGGCGCAATCGTCGTCCGCAGCATGGGGAGGGGGTCCTCGCGCCACCTTTTACGAGGGAGCCGGGTTTGGTCCCCTAATACATCGTTTAACCTCACGCTGTCGCTGGGAAGGATAACAATTTCACCCTGATAAGCGGTGTCTGTCCGAACAATTTCCCCTTTGGATGGAATACGCATCTCTGTGATTTTCAGCTTTTCTCTCCCGGCCAGGGCCACCGTATCCCGCAGGCGCAGCGTTCCGCTGTATAGCCGCAGATAGATGAGCCGCTGGTCACAATCTGTATACTCCACCTTGAAAACGCTGCCGCATAGGGCGGCGCTCCCCTGTTCCCCAATTGGTTGGAACAGCCCTGTCACCGCATCCATCAACGGTTGAATGCCAAGGCCATTTTTGGCGCTGCCATGATAGACTGGGAACAGGGAGGCGTCTTGAACCCGCTGCTGTTCCTCCCGCGCAAGTTTTTCCCGGCTGATTGGTTCTCCTGCGATATACTTTTCCAATAATTCATCGTTATTTTCAATGACCGCATCCCATGCTTCTATGTCGGTATTTTCCTCCAGGACTATTTCCGGGGACAGCGACACCGTCTGCTTGATGATAATATCGGCGGAGAGCTTATCCCGAACAGACTGAACCACGCTCTGCAAATCAACGCCAGCCTGGTCGATCTTGTTGATAAAGATAACGGTGGGAATGTTCATTTTCCGCAGGGCATGGAACAGAATACGGGTCTGGGCCTGCACGCCATCTTTAGCGGAGATCACCAAGATGGCCCCATCTAAAACAGCCAAAGAGCGGTACACCTCCGCCAAAAAATCCATGTGGCCGGGCGTATCCACAATGTTAACTTTACATCTGTGCCACTGGAAGGAAGTGACTGCCGCTTGAATGGTAATCCCACGCTGCCGCTCCAAAAACATGGTGTCCGTCCTCGTTGTCCCTTTTTCGACGCTCCCCGGTTCTGAAATGGCTCCGCTGGCATATAGCAGGCTCTCCGTCAAGGTCGTCTTTCCAGCGTCTACATGGGCAAGAATTCCAATATTGATTATTTTCATGTGATTGTCCTCCCTTTACAGCCCCAAAGGGCATAAAAATCCCCAGCAGTAAAATACTTTTACCACTGGGGATTATAAGTTGCGGACATACACATATACAGCATACACCTGTTTGTGATTGCTGTTTTTGGGGATATGTCAAAATTGATAAGGCAAAAGTATTCTTAAATTGGGTACAAAAAACTAAGCCCCTACAAAAGGAGCTATCATAATCCTTTGTTCCCACTATTTGATTATAGTTTTATTTAAGAATACCTTGCCGCATATTTTTTACTCCTTTTCTGGATTAAATCATTGTATCACATCAGTTTTAGGAAAGCAAGTACCTAAAAGAAATTTTTCTTCCCCTTATATGTAACAATCATACCGGCTTCCTAGCGTTCAGAATGTTTTCTGCTGTCTGCTGTGGTGTTTGGTTGGAATTGTCCAACCAAAAGCCGATCCGTGGTGTTGTCTGCATTTTACTAAATACAAATTTGTCTTTCTCTTAATTTCCTATTATACACCAAAATTATGAATATTTCTACCCGCCGTCTATTGACCTCAATTACGAGGGAAATAGGCGGCTTTTTTGTTTCTAAAAAAATATTTTCAAGAAATTTTTGAAAAAGGGGTGATTTTGGGTGTGCATTTTGACCCCCTTTGTCCAAATGAGTGAAGGGGTTAATTCCGAACCACGAAAAGGTCAGCCCATTCACTTGTATTTTGACAACTGAATAAATCATTCACTAAGACTTTAATTCTGATGATTTTAGCCACCTTATCGGGTACGCCGTGACTTCTGCATTGCAGAACAGCGAGAACTCCCGGTATAAGTAACAGGTTGCCCCTGTTACGGCGATGACAGTCAGAAGGATAATGATACTTCTCTACGGAGCTGGCGGAGTACCCGGCAGAGGTGAAATTCCTATGATACAGATTAGCAACCTGTTCCTTAGTGACTTCCCGTGAGCTTTATGCTCGGCAAGGGGTGTTGAGAACAAATATTGCCCGACCGGTTAGGAAATGAGCCGGTCAAGTACATAGCCATACTGCGATGGCTATGAATTTTACGAAAGGAGGACGCACAAAGTGTCGAACTGCAAAACGATTGCGATATGCAATCAAAAAGGCGGAGTTGGAAAGACGACCACTACGGTAAACCTCGGCGTCGGTCTTGCAATGCAGGGAAAGAAAGTGCTGCTCATAGACGCAGACCCACAGGGCGACTTAACCACTTGTCTCGGTTGGCAGGATATGGATAACTTGGGTATCACGCTTGCAACAAAACTCACAGATGTCATAAACGAAACGATGAATGACCCTACGGTCGGTATTCTGCACCACGACGAAGGTGTTGACCTTGTTCCGGCAAACCTTGAGCTTTCTGCGATGGAATTTAACCTTGTCAACGCAATGAGCAGAGAGACGGCATTGAGAAATTATCTCAGCGAAGTGAAGGACAAATACGACTATATCCTTATAGACTGTATGCCTTCCCTCGGAATGGTAACAATCAATGCGCTATCTGCGGCAGACAGCGTTATTATTCCTGTTCAGGCTCAGTATTTACCGGCAAAAGGAATGACGCAGCTTGTTCAGACCATTTCAAGAGTTAAGAAGCGTATCAATCCGAACTTAAAGATTGGCGGTATGCTTCTCACTTTGGTGGATAGCCGTACCAACCTCGCCAAAAGCACGGTAGAAGCTCTGAGAGAAAACTTCGGTAGTCAAATCAAGATGTATCGAACATATATCCCGATTGCCGTAAAAGCCGCAGAGACTTCTTCCAAAGGCAAGAGCATTTATGCCTACGAACCCAACAGTACGGTGTCAAAGGCGTACACCGAATTTACAAAGGAGGTGTTAGCCGATGGCAGGAAGAAAGAGCGACTTCACTCTCACGAAGCTCGATGACTTATTTTCAACGCAGGAACAGAGAGATGAAGAAAAGCTTTCCAAAATTCGAGATATTCCCTTGACTGAAATTGACGATTTCCCCGACCACCCTTTTAAGGTGCGTGATGACGAGGATATGGCACAGCTCATTGAGAGTATCAAGGAACGAGGGGTTATTACTCCGGCAACGGTAAGGCAGAAAGAGGACGGCAGATACGAACTCATTTCAGGACACAGACGAAAGCGAGCTTGTGAGCTTGCCGGGTTTGATACGCTCCGTTGTGAAGTCGTTGACCTGAACCGAGACGAAGCCACGATTTTAATGGTTGAGAGCAACTATCAAAGGTCGCAGATACTTCCCTCTGAAAAAGCTTATGCCTACAAAATGCGTTTGGAAGCAATGAAAAGGCAAGGAGAACGCACGGATTTAACTTGTGACCCACTGGGGGACAAGTTGGCGGGAACAAAATCTGTAATGTTGTTAGCTGATAAATCAGATGACAGCAAAACTCAAATTCAGCGATATATTCGCCTTACAAACCTTGTTCCCGAACTTTTGGATTATGTGGACGAGGGGCGAATTAAAATGCGACCGGCGGTTGAATTGTCTTTTCTCGATGAGGACAGTCAGCGTGATGTGGTTGATGAAATCGACCTGAACGACGCAACCCCGTCCCACGACCAAACAATCCGTATGCGAAAGTTCTTTGAGGAGGGTAAGCTAACAACCGAAGCAATCCAAGCGATTATGTCGGAGGAAAAACCAAACCAAAGGGAGAAAATTGTTTTGAGGGGCGACAGGGTTCGACAGCTTATCCCGAAGAACATTCCCATAAGCCAAACGGAGGATTTTGTGTGCAAGGCATTGGAGCATTACAACAAGTTTCTGCGAAGCAGAGCCGACCGTGACAGCCGATAGCCTTCCCCCTTTCTCACACTCTAACCCCTATATATACCGGCTATTAACCTGCTGAAAAATATACTCTATCTCCCTTGAGTATATCTATCTCAATAACATATAGCTGTCTATTAAAGGGTTCGCACATTTGGAGCAAAAGCAAAATGTCTGCTACGATAAAAAGTTCAGCCAATCGCACCTTTGATGTTTTGAACGGTTTTGATTACGATTAAGGCAGAAAGGAGCGATAGATAATGAAAAACAGGCTGATACCTTGTGTTCTTGCCTGCCTGATGATTTTCCTCGTAGGTTGTAGCGGTAACACAGCCAAAGAAGCTGCACAGGAGATAACGAAAACAGAGACTTCTTTTCCGGCTGGTAATACTGAAACAAATTCTCAGGAAGATACGGCAGAAGAACCGGAAAGCACGGCAGTTCAGGAAGATACACCGATTACGGCAGAAGAAATCCAATCAACCGCTGAAAGTCAGACGGTTGCAGCCGTTCAGACAAAACCGGCGGAAGATAAAACGGCTGAAACTCCTGTAACTGAAAAGCCAAAGGCAGAGCCACCAAAGCAGACAACCACGCAGACTGAACCCGAAAAACAAACGGAACAGCCAAAAGAACAGACAACTGCCGAACAAAAGCCGGTTGAAAAACCGACAGAAAAGCCGGCAGAACCGAAACCGACAGAGCCGCCCAAGCAGACATTTGATGTCAGCCCTTATGTAAGTTACGCAAAAGAGTATGCGGTAAGCATAGGGCTTTCTCTTGACAGCACGGCGACAGAATGTTGGGACAATCCCATATCCGCAAATCCTAACCGAAGCGGTATTAAGTCTGATATTGAAAGCAGACTGAACCGATACAAGAACAGCGAAGGTTTTACCGCTGTGTGGATATGGACAGAAAAGCTATCCGATACGGAGTACAACATCTATATCGGCTACTGCTAAAACAAAATAATTTTAAGCGGACGCACTGAGTAACATCGGTGCGTTTTTGCATTTCAGGGAGGAAAACGCAATGGTTAAAACAAAATTCAAGAAAGCCGTCTCGCTTGTGTTGGCGGCGGTTATGAGCCTTACTGCTTTTATGGGCATTGGGGCAACGACAGCCTTTGCAGCCGTAGGAGAAAAAGCCGATGTGTACCTCGTCGATTATCCCCGAAGCGGAGATACCAGTAACAACGGCGAATGGGGACACGGCAATCTCAACTATATGAACGGTTGGAAAGGCTTGTCCACAAAATATACAGGACTTCGTGCAATGGGTTCGTATTCGGGCAATATTGCCTACTGTATTGAACCGGGTACAGGTCAGCGGACTGGAGATACTCTCACCGAAAAGGACGAGAACTTCTTCAACAACATCAGCCCGAACGGAACGATTTCCGGCGATGATATTCGCCTGCTTATCGGTCGTATCTTGCAGTACGGCTATCGTGGAGGTATTTCGACAAGCTGGAAGTCGCAGAATGAAAGCGACGCCAACTGTATCGCACACGCTTATGCCACTCAGATTTTGATTTGGGAAACGATTGTCGGCGAAAGAGACGCAGGCTTTAATCACGTTTCTACCGGCGGGTACAATGCCGTGCTTGAATGTGTAAGCTCTGCACACCCACTCCGCAGTAAAATCCTGTCTTACTACAACAGTATGGTAACAAGCGTTCAGAACCATACGAAAGTTCCGAGCTTCTGCACAAGGTCAAGCGGTTCTGCAAAGGTAAACGAGCTTGAATGGAACGGAAGCAAGTATGTTGCTACTCTCACCGATACAAACGGTGTGCTTGGCAATTATACCTTCTCGGCAAATATTGACGGAGTTTCCTTCTCTACCAGCGGAAACAAATTGACTGTTTCAATGGAAAAAGCTCCGAGCAAGGAATTTACTATCCCAGCCGCAAAAAAGAACGGTGTCCGCAGAGGTGTGGTCGTATGGTCTGATGGTATCCACCAGAATGGCAACGGCATTCAGGATGTTGTCACTTACGCTCAGGAGGTCAGCGACCCTGTCAGCGGTTTTGTCAAAATGAAGGTGAGCTACGGCTCTTGTCAGATTGTAAAGACAAGTGAGGACGGAAAGGTTGACGGTATTCAGTTTACCATCAGCGGTAACGGTGTCAATCAGACTGTAACAACCGCAAACGGCGGTAAATTCCAACTGGATAACCTTATGCCCGGTGTTTACACGGTCACAGAGCAGTCTATTGACAAATATGTTCCGCAGGAGGTTCACAGAGTAACTGTTGTTGCCGGTCAGGTGGCAAAGGTCAATTTCAATAATGTTCTCAAAAGAGGTAATCTTCGGGTCATCAAATCTTCTGAGGATAACTTGGTTGAGGGCGTTACCTTCCATCTTTACGGCACATCTCTTTCCGGTATTGCTGTCGATGAGTATGCCGTGACAGATAAGAACGGTGTTGCTTCTTTTGATGATGTGCTTATCAGCGGCACTACCCCATACACCATTGAGGAAGTGGATACCGCAATCCGTTATGTTGTGCCTGCAAATCAGACCGCACCGATTAACTGGAAAGAAGTAACCACAAGAAACTTCACGAACATTCTCAAAAAGTTCAGCGTAACCGTAACAAAGAGCGACCGAGAGGAAGGCACACCGCAGGGCGACGCTACCCTTGCCGGAGCAGTTTACGGTATCTATAAAGGTGAAACCCTTGTGGACAAGTATGTGACGGATAAGAACGGGCAGTTTACCACAAAGGAATATGTCTGTGATAATGACTGGACAATCCGTGAAATCACGCCGTCCGAGGGTTATCTGCTCGACGGTACAATCCATAAGGTCGGTGCTGAACCGCAGCTTTATACGGTGGAACACAATCAGACCGCAAATGATGTTACCGAACAGGTTATGAAAGGCAATATCGCTATCATCAAGCATACCGATGACGGCGAAACAAAGATTGAAACACCGGAAAACGGTGCAACTTTTGAAATCTATCTGAAATCTTCCGGCAGCTTTGATTCAGCAGAGGAAGATGAAAGAGATGTAATTGTTTGTGATGAAAACGGCTTCGGTCAGACAAAGGATATGCCTTACGGCGTATATACCGTTCATCAGACCTCCGGTTGGGAGGGGCGTGAGTTAATGGACGACTTCGATGTGTTCATTGCTCAGAACGGACAGACCTACCGCTATCTCATCAACAACGCAAACTTTGAAAGCTATATCAAGGTGGTTAAGGTGGACGCAGAAAGTGGTAAAAACATTCCTTATGCCGGTGCTGGGTTCAAAATCTTTGACCCGGACGGCAATCAGGTAACAATGACCTTCACTTATCCTACTCCGACAACGATAGATATTTTCTACACTGATGCAAACGGACAGCTTGTTACACCGGAGAAACTGGAATACGGCAAGGGATATTCTCTTGTTGAGGTTCAGGCTCCTTACGGATATGTGCTTGACAGCACACCGGTGTACTTTGATGTGGCAGAGGAACATTCTTCCGATGAGGGTGGTATTACCGTGATTAAGGTCGATAAGCCTAATATGGCACAGAAAGGTACTGTCAGCATTGAAAAGACCGGCGAGGTATTCTCAGGGGTAAATATCTCCGGAGAGGAAAATGCCGATGTGATTTATCAGCCTGTCTATGAAGTGAAAGGTCTTGCAGGTGCGGTTTATGAGATTACCGCAGCAGAAGATATTATCACTCCTGACGGAACACTCCGTTATGCAAAGGGCGAGGTCGTAGATACTGTTACCACAGATGAAAACGGACTTGCAAAGAGTAAGGAGCTTTACCTCGGCAGATATACGGTAGTTGAAATTACCGCACCGGAGGGTATGGTTATCAACAAGGAAGCACACGAGGTCGAGCTTACCTACGCAGGTCAGGAAGTCGCCGTGACCGAAACGGCAACCAGCTTCGTAAACGAGAGACAAAAGGTTACGGTAAGTCTTGAAAAAGCTATCGAGAAGAACGACATCTTCAATATCGGCAACGGCGATGAAGTGAAGAACATCAGCTTCGGACTTTTCGCTGCTGAGGAACTTGTTTCAACAAGCGGTACTTCTATCCCGGCAGACGGTCTGATTGAGATTATCTCACTTTCCGAAAATGGTAAGGCTGTTATCAAAACCGACCTTCCTTTTGGAAGCTACTATGTAAAGGAACTTGCAACTGATGAGCATTATATCCTTTCCGACAGCAAGTATCCGTTTACTTTCAGCTATGCGGGACAGGATACCGAAACTGTTGAGATTGCAGTCAATGACGGCAAGCCGATTGAAAACAAGCTCATTTACGGTTCTGTTTCCGGTAAGAAGATTACCGAAAACGGCGAAGCACTGGGAGGTGCTGTAATCGGTCTGTTTAAGGCTGATGAAACCGAATTTACAAAAGAAAATGCTTTGATGACTGCTACCTCCCAAAAAGACGGTAGCTTTTCTTTTGAGAAAGTACCGTATGGCAACTGGCTTGTAAGAGAAATCGAGCAGCCGGAGGGCTTCGTGCTTGATGAAACTTCTTATGAAGTTAAAATCTCCGAGGTCGCTCAGGTCATTGAGGTCGAAATCGTCAATGAGTATGTTCACGGCAATATCAAGTTGACTAAGGTCGATGAAGATTACCCGGACAACAAGCTGACAGGAGCGACCTTTGAGGTTTACAAAGATGTAAACGGCGATGGCAAACTGGACGACGGCGACGAGCTTATCGGTACACTCAACGAAACTTCTACGGGTATTTACGAGATGAAGGAGCTTCTTTACGGAAAATACCTTGTAAGAGAAACCAAAGCACCGGAAGGCTTTGAACTTGATAAGGGTGTGTACTCTGTTTTCATTGAAAAAGATGAAACCACCTACGAGGTAGAAAACAAAGCCGGCGTCGGCTTTATTAACACGGCTATGAAAGGAAACCTGAAAATCGTTAAGACTTCCTCAGACGGTAAGGTTGAAGGCTTCACTTTCAGAGTTACGGGAGTAAACGGATACGACCGAAGCTTCACGACCGATAAGAACGGCGAAATCGTTATTGAGGGACTTCGTATCGGCGATTACACCGTTTCCGAGGTTCAGGATAGTGTTTCTGCTTCCTATGTGCTTCCTGCGGATAAGATTGCAACAGTAAAGGTCGGCTCTACTACCGTTGTGGAAATGCACAATGAGCTGAGAGACACACCAAAGACCGGAGATAACAGCAATGTGGGCTTGTGGACGGCACTTGCGGGACTTTCTGCCCTCGGTATTGTCGGCACAGCCGTTGTTGCGTACAGAAAAAAGAAGAAGGAGGACAATGAGTAATGGACGCTAAAACAATCGTAGCAGTTGTATTAGTCGCCTTTATTATCGGAGGCTTTATCTTCTTGCAGATTAAGAACAGAAAGAAATAAGGAACGCTTGTGTGGGCGGAGTGAAAACTTCGCCCACCGTTCTTTTACGGAGGTGCATTATGAATAAGCAAAAGACGGTTGACAGCAAGGTGCTTGCAATACTCAGAGAATGCCCCGAAACGAGGTATGACGATATGCAGCTTATCCTTTGCTATTACAACCGATACAGCTATATGAGAGTCGGAGATTTACCGCTTGAGGATATAGTCAACAACTATAAAGGCTACGGCTTGCCGTGCTTTGAGACTATCCGCAGAGCAAGACAGAGAGTGCAATCCCTATTTCCCGAACTGTCAAGGCAGTGCAGTGGCTGCGACTGCGGAAACATCAGAATTGTGATTGAAGTAAGCTGAGGTGTGGATATGAACGAGGAAAAAAGAAAAATCGGTGAATACACTGTTCTTTGCTCGGTCAATGTGGGCGAAAAGGAAGTTATCTTGGCTTCCAATGAGCAAAGCACAAACGGCGATAAATATATGTGCGGCTTTGCAGAGCGAAACGACCTGTTTGAACTGTGTTCGGAATGTATGGTAAGCGATGACTATATCGAAATCGTACACCTTTTCGGTAGCCGTGTGGCGAATGAAGCGGAGCTTTTCAAGGAACAGGTCGAAAAGCTGGATATTCCAATCACACTCATAACAGAAGCCGATTGTATCCCCGACCACTATTCCAAAGACATCAACGGCAAAATCATAGCTATTGACCCCAAGGTATTAAAGCCCGAATTTCAGAGAGCCGACAGACAGCTCTACTATGTTACGGGAGGTTTCGGTGCGTCGGCAAACAGCCGTGGAAGTGCTGTGTTCTGCACAAATCTTCACACCGGCAAATCCACCCGATATGAAAGAATGGACGTTATGGGCGAGGTAAAGCCTGAGTGTCTGCCTGAATGGGCAAAGGAAAAGGCACAAGAGCTTTTACACAAGAAGCGAAACAAAGACAAAGAACGATAAGGAGGACAAAGCAATGAAGGAAAAATTCACTTTTCAACAGAAAACAAAGCTTCTGACGAAACTGTTTGACGCAGGCTGCAATACCGAAAAGAAATTGCAGCAGCTTGATATGGAGAGCATTTTGAAAATTCCTGGTATCACTATTCCGGATATGAGCCTGATTATCGAGCTTCAGAAGCAGACCAAAGCCAATAAGCTGTTCTCTTATTTGGGAGGTGGCACTGATGAGCAGTCAGGAACAGAATGACCGCCATATCATTTGGAGCGACATTAGCCTTGACCTTGATGATTGGCGAGAGTCTTTGGAGGAATTGTATCCCGGATATTCCGATGATGAGCTTTACGACATTATGGTAAAATCTAATGCCGAAAATCTTTATGATGAACGAGTAAATCTCAACATTCAGCTTTCACAGCCGATTATCGTAATCGGCGACCTCGGCAGATGGAACGGCAGAGTGTCGGGCTACAAGATGATTGATTCCGGCAACATCAAGGATTGCCTTTATTCCGATACCGATTACACCGAATGGTATGTGGATAAGTACGGCGATCTTCGAGCCGACGCCGTTCATCACGACGGAACAAACCATTATCTATACCGTGTATTCAAAGACGGTGTTACCGATACGCAGATTGAAAATCTGCAAGATAAAATCTACAACGGAAAAGCCACAAGAGCCGACATCACACGAGTTACCAAAAGGCTCGGCGATGACATTGCCGGAGTTTATGGTTTTCCTATTCCAAAGCAAAGACAAACAAACGAACAAGCGAGGTGATGAAAATGGATTACAGAGTATTGACCGAAACAGAGCGCAAATACACCTTCAGTCAAAGCCAGCAGCTCTCTATGCAGACCGGTCTTATCGGATATTTGAGAGCCGACTTTGGTTCTAACGGGAACGAGTTTTGGACGACTTGGAACGATTTCAGAAAAGACTTGAAAACCGATGAGTTTAAGGCTGAATTTGATGATGTGATAAACGGATTGCGTGACGGCGATGTTTTGTCCGGCAGGAAGTCTATGTCCTCTTACTGTTATTCCACTCCCGACAGCTCCTTTAATGATGACCGCAACCACTACGGCATTCGTCTTGATACGGAAAAGTACAGCTATCTTATGAGGTTTAACCCCAACAGGGGCGAGTACAATCTTTACTGCTATTGCTATCAGAAAGAGTGGCTGAACAACCACTTGAAAAATGCCGAGCGTGGTATCCGATTTATTGACCCGCACTATCAGGAGCAGTTTCGCATTGCGGACGGAGAGAAAATCTCAATTAAGCTCGGCGACGGCAAAACAATGGAGAGAACTTGCAGATATATTGACGACTACCATTTGGAGGTCGGAACAAATCTCTACCATATCTGCGAATTTGCCGAGCTTTGCGAGAGAAACGGTCATACCGTAGAACCAGCCGCAAAAGAAAACAAAAAACCTGCAAAGGACAAAGAAAAATCACGATAAGGAGGTGCAGACGAGGTGGCAAGGAAATTTGACCTGATTTCAGAGCTGTATGAAAGAACCTGTTTTGCGGTTACAGACAATCCGGTAAACTGGCAATCGTTTCTGAAAACAGCAGGCAGAAATTTCAGGCTCCGATTTGATGAACAGCTTCTCATTTATGCCCAAAGACCCGACGCAACAGCCGTGCTTGAAATCGAACGATGGAACGGTACTTTCGGTCGCTGGGTAAACCGGGGAGCAAAGGGTATTGCCGTATTTGAGGACGCAGACAGAAGCCGTCAAAGGCTGATTCATTACTTTGATATATCGGACACCCACGAAAGCCGACATTCCCGCCCTGTTCCTATTTGGGAGATGAGACCCGATTATGAAGCAGAGGTTATCGAAACGCTTGAAAACACTTTCGGGGCGGTAAACGATACAACGAGTATTGAAAATGTCGTCAAAGAGAGCATTGCCAATGCCGTCGAGGACAACATCGCAGACTATATCTCCGACTTTATGAGCTTAGGTGCAGGAAGCGATATTGAGTATTTGTCTGCCGATGAAGCAAATGCCTTGTATTTGGAGCTTGTCAGAAACAGCGTATCATATATGGTTATGGCTCGATTGGGACTGAACGCAGACAAGGTCTATTCTCCCGATGACTTTGCCGGGATTTCAAGCTTCAATTCACAGGAAGTTCTCAATGCGGTGGGCATTGCTACAAGCGACATTGCTGAAATGGCATTGCTCCCTGTCAGCAGAACAATCAGCACGCTCAGCAAGGAAAATCGCATAATTGATGAACAGGGACAATCCGAATACAATAAAGACATCAAAGACGAAAGGAGTCAAAGCGATGAGCGAAATCACATACACGATGGTGGGAGATTACAATCTTCCGAACCTGAAGCTGCCGGAGCAGAAGGAAGTGACTCTCGGCAGATGGTCGCAGATGAGGAGAACTTATCTGAAGGAACATCACAAAATTCTGTACTACAATCTTCTGACGAAAGGGATTCTGAACAGTCACTTGGCGGAGGTTCAGCAGAGAGCCAGCGAACTGGAGGAAACTCTCGTAAAGCAGATGGCAGAGAAAGCGGGACTGACGGAGCAGATGAAAGCGGAAGATATGATGAAATGGGTTCGCCTGATGAACAACATCAGGAACTCGGCACAGGAAATCGTGAAGAATCAGGTAATATTCGCTTAGAGTATTACGACAGAAACCACGAGGACAAGAGCCTGCCGTTTTTCGGTGGCGATGATACTATCCGAGAAATACTCGGCACTACCCCGCATTTGTCCGCTTCAAAGGAAGAAATCAAAGACTTCTATGAGAGAAATACGGATAATGCGACCCGTACCGAATATATCAAGGGTATTTTCAACAATGATTACACCCAGCTACCTTTAAGCGACGGCAGGCTTGTCGGCTACAAAACATTTCAGAATGTCCTCCACTTGTGGGAGGGCGAATACGAAAACAGAACAGCTCAGAGCTTCTATGACTGGGGCGTAATCGCACAGCATTTTGAAGCAATGAGACTTTTGGGAGAATTGACCGATACAATGAAGCCGCTTCCGTCTATGGACGGTCAGTTGACTCTCATTATGGGAAATCAGGCAGAGGAACAAAAAACCTCTGCCTTTACTTTTTCTCAGGAAATCATAGACGCTGTATTGACCCGTGGAAGCGGAGTTTCCGAGGGCAAAATGCGTATCTATGAGCAGTTTGAAAAGAGCCTTTCTGCTAAAGAGAACGCCGACTTCTTGAAAAACGAATACGGTTGGGGCGGCTCTTACCCTGTCATTATCGGTGCAGGCATTGACGAACAGCACGATGGAAAAGGTATCACAATTTCAAAAGGTATCGGAAGCGACAAGCCGCACATTACGCTTTCTTGGTCTCAGGTTGAAAAGCGTATCGGAGACCTTATCCGTATGGACAGATACCTAAACCCAAAGGAAAAAGAAAGGTACCCGGAATGGCTTGAAAAGCAGGAAGAAAGGCGAGCCGAGCTTGCAGAGCAGAGAAAAAACCGTGAGATACTCTCTACCGCACCGCCTGAGCCTGAAAACAAAGAGGACGAACCGGAAGCACAGTATGAATATCATCTCGGCGACAGCGTATATATCGGAGCTTCGCAGTATGAGATTTTGTCCTTTGATGAAAACCGTGTAATGCTCTATGACTTCGATATGCCCCTATTCAACAAGGAGATTTCAAGGGAAGAATTTGACCGCAAAGTGCGTGAAAATCCGATGAACGACCACTTGAAGGTCAGTGTGTTACCGGCGGAAGAAAAATTCGTTACAGGCGAAAATGAAGCTCAAAACGATACCGAAACCGTACAGGATTTCAGTCCGAAAACCGGTTATGACGACGCATTCTTTATCGACCTGGTCAATGAAAGTGTAATTTGGATGTACTATAACCCTGACAGCAATGCCGGAGGTCAGTATGTTACAAATACGCTTTCTTTTGACGAGATACAGCAAGCTGCACGGGAATATGACTCGACTGAGGATTTCTTTGATTACCTCGGCAGCATTGCAAATCAGGAGCTTGCCGATGTAGGTACGGAATGGTTTGTGGACGCAGAAAGTCAGTTTTCGGAACAGCCTGATTTCACAGACTGTACCAAAGCGACAATGCAAAGCCTTGTGGCTGCTGCTTCTGAAGTACCGGTTTATGACCGAGAAACGGAAATCCTTTATTCCGTGCTTGGCAGATTAAAGATTGACGACATTGCTCTCAGTTATGATGAAAACGGTCTTGTTGCAAGGGACAGCGATAACGAATGGCACGGTGCAGAGTTTTATCATTTTCTTGTTGATGAAGCCTTTGTGTTTGAAGATGACGGTTCTGTGCTTGGTATCAGACCTGACTTGCTTGATGACTTTAAGGTTTTATCCGAACACAACGGCGTTGAAGTTAAGGACAACCGAGATAAAGAACCTGAGCCGATAGTTCCCGCTTGGGAGCAAAAGAAAAAGTCAAGGGTAAAGAACTTTGACCTCCACCCGGATATTCCGATGTCCGAGCGACACAACTTTGACCTTGCCAATAATCAGGTTGAGGAAGTGAACAAGAAAGAGCGTTTTCATAGGAACTATGCGGCAATTAAGGTCTTGAAGGATTGTCAAAACGAAAACCGTTTTGCAACACCTGACGAGCAGAAAATTTTGTCGAGATATGTCGGCTGGGGTGGTATTCCCGAAGCCTTTGACGAACGAGCCGGAGCTTGGCATACCGAGTATGCAATGCTGAAAAATATTCTGACGCCGGAGGAATATGCGTCGGCAAGAGAAAGCACACTGACTGCATTTTACACTCCGCCCGAAGTATCTACCGCCATTTACAAGGTGTTGGAACAGATGGGATTTCAGGAGGGCAACCTGCTTGAGCCGTCCTGCGGTATCGGTAACTTCATCGGTATGCTGCCTAAGTCAATGGAAAACTCAAAGGTTTACGGTGTTGAGCTTGATACCATTTCAGCTGGTATCGCTCAGCAGCTTTATCAGAAATCTTCCATTGCGGCACAGGGCTTTGAGGAAGTAAATGTCCCCGACAGCTTCTTTGACGGTGTTATCGGCAACGTGCCTTTCGGAGATTTCAAAGTCTCCGATAAAAGATACGACAAGTACAACTTTCTCATTCACGATTATTTCTTTGCGAAATCGCTTGATAAATTACGCCCCGGCGGTGTGATGGCTCTTGTGACAAGCAAAGGAACTATGGACAAGGAAAACTCCAATGTGCGTAAATATATCGCACAGAGGGCGGAGCTTCTCGGAGCAATCAGACTTCCGAATGACACCTTCAAAGGCAATGCCGGAACAGAGGTTGTATCCGATATTCTGTTTCTGCAAAAGCGAGACAGACTTATAGACATTGAGCCGGATTGGGTTCATCTTGACACCGACGAAAACGGTATAAGAATGAACTCGTATTTTGTTCAGCACCCGGAAATGATACTCGGCGAAATGAAAATGGTAAGCGGTCGCTTCGGACCGGAAGCAACCTGTGAGCCGTTCGATAATGCCGACCTTTCGGAGCTTTTGAACGAAGCGGTATCAAACATTCACGGAGAAATCTCTGAATACGAGGTTGCCGACGAGCTGGAGGAAGAAGATAATTCCATCCCGGCAGACCCTACGGTAAGGAACTTCTCTTACACGGTTTTGGACGACAAAATCTATTTCCGAGAGAACTCCCGTATGTCTCCGGTAGAGGTATCGGCAACCGCTGAGAACCGTATCAAGGGTATGATTGGGATAAGAGATTGCGTCCGCAACCTGATTGAACTGCAAACCGAGGATTACTCGGACAGTGAAATCAAACAGGCACAGGATAAGCTGAACACTCTGTATGACAGTTTTACAAAGAAATACGGACTGATTAACAGTCGTGCCAATACTTCTGCCTTTTCCGACGACAGCTCCTATGCTCTGCTCTCTGCTCTTGAGGTCATCAACGAAGATGGCGAACTGGAACGCAAGGCAGATATGTTCTTCAAAAGGACGATAAAACCGCACAAGCCGGTAACGGAGGTTGATACCGCAGACGAAGCTCTCGCTGTCTCTATGGGTGAAAAAGCAGCCATTGATATGGAATATATGATGGAGCTTTCCGGCAAAAGCGAGGAGGAATTATTCGCTGACCTAAAGGGTGTAATCTTTTTAAATCCTCTTTATGAGTACGGTAATTCTTATGAGCCGAAGTATCTGATGGCAGACGAATATCTGTCGGGCAATGTTCGTGAGAAGCTGGCGACAGCCAAAAGGTCTGCGGCATTGTATCCCGAAGATTACACCGTCAATGTGCAGGCACTTGAAAAGGTGCAGCCAAAGGATTTGACGGCAAGCGAGATTTCCGTAAGGCTCGGTGCGACTTGGATACCACCCGAAATATTCCAACAGTTTATGTTTGAGTTTCTCGACACCCCACGCTATGCACAGTGGAATATCAAGGTTCACTACTCTCAGTTTACAGGCGAATGGAACATCGAGGGAAAGAGCTATGACCGTTCCAATGTAAAGGCGTACAGCACATACGGCACTTCCCGTATCAACGCATATAAGATAATTGAGGAAACGCTGAACCTGAAAGATGTCCGTATCTTTGACTATATCGAAGATGACGAGGGCAAAAAGAAAGCCGTTCTCAATAAAAAGGAAACGGCAATCGCACAGGCAAAGCAGGAACTCATAAAGCAGGGCTTTCAGGACTGGATATGGGATGACCCTACCCGCCGAGAAAAACTCACGAAGATGTATAACGAAAAATTCAACAGCATAAGACCCCGTGAGTACGACGGAAGCCACATTGTTTTTAACGGTATGAACCCGGAAATCGAACTCCGTGAACATCAGAAAAATGCGGTTGCACACATTCTGTACGGCGGCAATACGCTGTTGGCACACGCAGTCGGTGCGGGCAAGACCTTTGAAATGGTGGCGGCTGCTATGGAGTCCAAACGACTCGGACTTTGCAATAAGTCGCTGTTCGTAGTCCCGAATCACTTAACCGAGCAATGGGCGGCAGAGTTCTTACAACTCTATCCGGCGGCGAATATTCTTGTGGCGACAAAGCGAGATTTTGAGACCAAGAACCGCAAAAAGTTCTGCGGTCGAATTGCTACGGGAGATTATGACGCCGTAATCATCGGTCATTCTCAGTTTGAAAAAATACCGATGTCCATAGAAAGACAGAGGGCAATTCTTGAGCAACAGCTTGAAGAACTGACAGACGGTATTATGGATTTGAAGCGAAACCGTGGAGAAAATTTCTCCATTAAGCAGCTTGAAAAGTCTAAAAAGTCCGTGAAACAAAAGTTGGAAAAGCTCAACGACCAAAGCCGCAAGGACGATGTTGTTACCTTTGAAGAACTCGGTGTGGACAGACTTTTTATTGATGAGAGTCATTATTACAAGAATCTCTACCTTTACACCAAAATGCGTAATGTGGGCGGTATCGCTCAAACGGAAGCACAGAAATCCTCCGACCTGTTTATGAAGTGCCGATACCTTGACGAGCTTACAGGCGGTCGAGGAACGGTATTTGCAACCGGCACTCCTATCTCAAACAGTATGGTGGAACTCTATACCATTCAGCGATACTTGCAGTACAACACGCTTGTAAAAAACAACTTGCAGCACTTCGACTCGTGGGCAAGTACCTTTGGAGAGACAGTAACTGCGGTTGAGCTTACCCCGGAGGGAACGGGTTACAGAGCGAAAACCCGCTTTGCAAAATTCTATAACCTTCCGGAGCTTATGGCGATGTTTAAGGAGGTCGCCGACATCAAGACGGCGGATATGCTGGAGCTGCCTGTGCCGGAAGCACACTTCCACAATGTTGCGGTCAAGCCTTCGGAAATGCAGAAAGAGATGGTTGCTTCCCTTGCGGAACGAGCCGAGAAAGTTCGTGGTGGCGGTGTGGATTCGAGTGTAGATAATATGCTCAAAATCACAAACGACGGCAGAAAGTTGGCTCTCGACCAGCGTATGCTAAACGATATGCTGCCTGATTTTGAAGGCAGTAAAATCAACGCCTGCGTCGATAACATTTACCGCATTTGGGAGGAAACAGCCGACAAAAAATCGGCACAGCTTGTGTTCTGCGACCTCTCAACGCCAAAGAACGACGGCACATTCTCGGTATATAACGACATCAGAAAGAAGCTCATAGAGCGTGGTGTCCCCGAAAGCGAAGTCCGCTTTATCCACGAAGCAGATACCGATGTGAAGAAGAAAGAGTTGTTCCAAAAGACCCGTAAGGGCGAGGTCAGAGTGCTTCTCGGCTCTACGCAGAAGATGGGAGCCGGCACGAATGTTCAGGACAGACTTATCGCACTTCATGATGTCGATTGCCCGTGGAGACCGTCAGACTTGGAGCAACGCTCCGGTCGAATTATCCGACAGGGCAACTCAAACCCCGATGTAGATATTTACCGCTATGTTACAGAGCAGACCTTCGACGCATACCTGTATCAGCTTGTAGAGGGAAAGCAAAAGTTCGCCAGTCAGATTATGACGAGCAAATCCCCGGTGCGTTCTGCCGAGGATATTGATGAAACCGCTCTGTCCTATGCAGAGATTAAAATGCTTGCCACCGGCAACCCGTATATTAAGGAGAAGATGGATTTGGACATTCAAGTCCAAAAGCTGAAGCTCTTAAAATCCAACTTTCTCTCTGAAAGATACGCTTTGGAAGATAAGATAATCAAATATTATCCGCAGAGAATTACAGCTTTGGAAAACCGCATTGAAGGCTTGAAGCAAGATGTAGAAACTGCGAAACAGCACCCGAAACCAACGGACGACCGCTTTGTCGGTATGGAGGTTAAGGGTGTTTTTTATTCCGAAAAAGCCGATGCCGGCAAAGCAATCATTGAAACCTGCAAGCAGATGAACAGCCCCGACCCTATTCCTCTCGGCAAGTACCGAGGGTTTGAAACGGAGCTGCTTTTTAATACCGCAGAGCGAAATTATGAGGTTCGACTGAAAGGTGCGACAAGCAGAAATGTTCCTCTCGGCGATGACGCACACGGCAATATTATCCGTCTTGATAACGGAATTGAGAGATTTGCCGAGAGCTTATCGCTTGCGGAAAATGACCTTGAGAACACCAAAAATCAGTTGGAAACCGCAAAGAAAGAAGTCCAAAAACCATTTATCCAAGAGGAAGAACTCAAGACAAAGCTTGCCCGACTGGACGAGCTGAATATCTTGCTCAATATGGATAAGCGAGAAAACGAAATTGTCGGCGGCGAACCCGATGAGGGCGAAGTGCCGAACACACGAAAGGAGAAAACCTATGAACGATAAAATGACACCCGATAAGGAAAGAGAAAACTGCCCTTGCAGAAAAGCAATCATTAACCCTTTTGACACAATGATGATGGTTGTGGTCAGGAGACTTGATAAAGCATATCTCGAATTGAAAAGAAGCAAACCGCCCGCAAAGGAAGCAGAATTTGCCCTTAGAAATGCAAAGCTTTCTTTCTACGGAGAGTTGGTTCGACAGAGCATTGAAACGGTGTTTTCGCCGGAAGAAATCATTGCTTTGTATGAAAACGACGACCTTGCGGGAGGTGCTTGGACTGTTTGGAATGACATCGGCTGCCCTGTTGATAAGATACTCATTATCATTGCAAAGCTCAGTATCAACGAACCGATTCAGAAAGCAGTTGCCGATTTGCTGATGTAGAACGGCGGTGATAATTATGCCGTATATTGCACCGGAGGTCATAACCGAAGCCAAACGAATGGACTTATTAACCTATCTCAGAGAGTATGAACCGGGCGAGCTTGTTAAGTTTTCAAGCAACACATACACCACAAGAACCCACGACAGCTTAAAGATTTCCAATGGAAAATGGATGTGGTGGTCGAGAGGTATCGGGGGCAAATCCGCCCTCGATTACCTTATCAAAGTCCGTGGAATGGATTTTGTAGGTGCGGTTCAGACCATTATGGGAAACGGTTCAGTCAGCTTTCCTACTTGCGAAAATATCAAAAGCTATGAGGAACAGCCATTGCTTCTGCCCCAAAAAAGTCCCACTACCGATGTGGTATTTGATTACCTTTTCGGGCGTGGGATTGATTATGAAATCATCAATTACTGCTTGGAACAGGAGCTAATCATTGAGTCGCTTCCGTATCACAATGCTGTTTTTATCGGCTATGACGAAAACAAAGAACCTAAATACGCCGCATACAGAGCAACAAATCAATCAAGGATTATGGGCGACTGCACCGGCAGTAAAAAGCAATATTCTTTCCGCCTGACTGCCGAAAACACCGGAGAGGTTCATCTTTTTGAGTGTGCCATTGACCTGCTTTCCTATGCAACTTTGATGAAGCTGGAGGGCAAAGACTGGCGACAGTTTAACCTTGTTTCTCTTGCGGGAGTGTATTCCCCAAAGCAGAAAATCGAGGACTCGAAAGTGCCTGTTACACTTGGCAGGCTGCTTGAAAAGGATAAAACAATCAGGCGAATTGTTCTTCATTTGGACAATGATATTGCCGGAAGAAAAGCGACCAAAGCGTTGCAGACGATTCTCTCAGACAAGTATGAAGTCGTTGACGACCCTCCCCAATACGGGAAAGATGTCAACGACTTTCTTTGTAAACGCTTAGGGATAAAAGATAAAACCGAAAGGAGTTTTGCACGATGAAACTAAAAGAAATCAGAGAAATGTACCCGGAGGGTACGCAGATTGTACTCACTGAAATGGCTGGCGAAAGTCAAATGCCATACGGTCTGAAAGGAACGGTTAAGTTCGTTGACGACGCCGGACAGATTCATATGAGTTGGGAAAACGGAAGCTCCCTCGCTTTGAATATTCACGAAGATACCTTTGAAAAGGTCGAAGCACCGGAGAAGATTTCCGTCATTCTCGTTGAGCCGGGCAGGTATCCGAAGCTCATTGAAATTGAGGATACGCTGGAAGCAATGCAGTCTCTTGTGGAGGGAGATATTGAAGAATATATGCCCTTTGAGGACGAGGTTGCCATCATCTGCAACGAGGAAGGAAAGATGAACGGTATGCCTCTGAACAGGGCAGTTTATTCCGAGCCTGAGAATGTTGAGATGAGTTATCCGCAGTTGAAAGCTCATTTCCGGCAGGCAGAAAAAGAAAGAACACACACGACCGGATATATTGTTTTTACGGCTGACAGCTTTGACAAGCCTTACACAGAGGAACAAAGAACCTATGTTGTCAGCAGTAACAACAAGGCTTTCATTGAGGGTATGGGCGGATATTCTATCTATGCTTCTTCCCTTGACGGCTCGGATAAATGTGTGCGACTGGAAGCATATATGGCTGATGAACACGGCGGCAAGGACGGTTGGAAGATTGAAAAATGTTATGTGAAAGACGACAGCAACCGTGAAATGCTCGACATTATTGCCGGCAAGTTCTTCATTGCATACGCACCGATTGAGTCGGAAAAGTTTCTCAGTATGCCGAAAGAACTGGCTCGTAAGTACGAGGAAAAGTTCAAATACCCGGAGAGGTTTAACAAGTCTATGGACGGTATTGAAGCAAAGCCGTATAAGCCTGTCTCAAAGGATATGGAGAGATGAGAGTCAATCTATGGGGCAACCCTGAGTGTCTGCATAATCTTAGCGAGCAGACCATTTATGGACAGGAATGTCCAAAACGGTACACTCGTTAGGGGTTGCCCCTAATACCCCAAAGAAGAAAGGAGCATAAACTGTGCGGGAGATAGTATTGGTCGCCGCCGGGTTAATCATCGGCGGTTTTTTCGGAGTAACAACAATGTGCCTGTTTCAGATAAACCGGGACAGACACTATATTTACAGAAAGGACAGCGATAAAAATGAGCAAGAGAAACATTGAAAAGCACATTCTGATGAACAAGGCAGAAGCTCAGGATTTGCAGAAAAAAGCAAAGCGGGCGTGTCTTTCCGAAGGCGGTCTTATCCGTTTGCTTCTCAAAGGATATGAGCCGAGAGAAAAGCCCGACGAAAGATTTTACGATGTTATGCGTGAGCTTTCTGCTATCGGCAACAACATCAATCAGCTTGCGGCGAAAGCAAACACCCTCGGATTTGTGGACGCACCGCAGCTCAAAAAGGAAGCCGAGCGTTGGCACAAGTTTCAGGCTGATGTGGAGCGTACTTTTTTAAGACCCGATAAGAGCGATATGAAATGGCAGTAAGTAAATTGTGGTCTGTCACATCAAGGCTCGGTCAGGTAATCGACTATGCCGCCAATCCCGAAAAGACTGCGGCAGATATTTACACCGAGGAACAGTATCAGGCTCTCCGTGATGTTCTCAGCTACGCAAAGGACGAAGAAAAAACCGAGCGTGAATTTTTCGTTGAGGGTATCAACTGCAACCCTGCGACCGCAAGAGACCAGTTTGTATCTGTGAAAAAAGCATACGGCAAAGACGACGGCATACAAGCCTATCACGGATACCTGAGCTTTAAGGAACAGGACATTTCCCCGGAGCTGGCACAGAAAATCGGAATGGAATTTGCAAACGAGGTGTGGGGCAAAAGATTTCAGGTGGTGGTTACTACTCATCTGAACACGAAGCACCTGCACTGCCACTATGTAATCAACTCCGTTTCCTTTGTGGACGGCAAGCGGTTATGGGGCGATGAAAAAGCGTGGTTCAAGTTCCGTTTGGTTGCCGACCGTCTCTGTGAAAAGTACGGACTGTATTACAATCCAAACCCAAACCGCAGTAAGCAATCCTCTTATTACCATAAGCATGAGCAAGCAGGTATGCCGAGCCGATATTCAATGACCCGTGACGCCATTGATGAAGCGATTGCACACAGCACCAACTTAAAGACCTTTGATTATATTCTCACGCAGATGGGCTATGAGCATTGTCTCAGCGACAGCCGAAAGTATTGGACGATTGTTCCGAAAGGATACAAGAAGCCGATACGACTTAAATCCCTCGGAGAGAATTATACCGAGGAAGCAATCAAGCGTAGGCTGACGGAAAATCAAAAGGTTCTCATCGTTCCTTTTGCCAAAGAAACGGTAAGAGTCAGGCAGTACCGAATGCCCACAAGAGAACACAAAATCAAAAAGGTCGGCGGACTGTATGGACTGTATCTGCATTACTGCTATAAGCTCGGCTATCTGCCGAAGTACAAAAAACAGAATACCGCAAGGCTTCACTATCTTTTGAAAGAAGATTTGCTGAAGCTCGATAAAATCACTCAGGAGACAAGGCTGCTTGGACGGGAGAACATTTCTACCGACGAGCAGCTTTTCTCATATAAAGAGTCCGTGTTGTCGCAAATCAAATCCCTGACTGACGATAGAACGCACCTGCGAAAACAGTTAAGAAGAAATTTGAGTGACGATGAGCTATCAAATGTCAAAGAGCAGGTTGCGGCAATCACGAGCAAGCTGTGGACTCTCCGCAAAGAGGTCGGTCTTTGTGATGACATAGCCGAAAGGTCAAAGGTCATTGAAGCCAACCTTGAAACGGTTAGAGTTTACGAAGAAAAACAAGAAAGAAAGGAGCAGAACCGTAATGACAAACGGAGGTGATGCGGCAGAACAGGTCGTCAGGCTATCGCTTGAGGGCTTTGAAGTAGCCGCAAAATTAAGCGGAGCGGCAGCTAAAAATATTGCCGTTCTTTTAGTCTCTGTTCTCAAACAGGAACAGAAAACAAAAGGCAAGGCTCGACTTACCAATATGATTAAGTCGGGCAAGGAGCTGAAGGTGTTTTCTATCCCCAACAAGGACTTGAAGAAGTTTACCGAGCAGGCAAAACGCTACGGCGTTCTATACTGCGTACTCAGGGATAAAAACACAAAGGGCGATAATGTACCGATTGATATTATTGCCCGTGCAGAGGACGCTTCCAAAATTCAGAGAATCGTTGAGAGATTTGAACTCGGTAAGGTTGATAAGGCTGCGATTGTCACCGAGTCTCAGAAGGCTGTCGAAAAGCGTGAAGCTTTGGAGAAAGACAAGCCGACAAAAACCAAAAACGAAATCATCACTGAGGAAGCCGTCAGAAAGCCTATTCAGAAAGAGGGGTATTCCCAATCAAACCCCACAGTCGCCAAAACGGACAAAAACCCTCCGTCAAGGCACGACTCCGAGCCGGTAGATATGCAAACTGATAAGGGTACTGTAAGCGACAGACAGAGAAAGCCGTCGGTAAAAGCAAAGCTTGACCGATATAAGGCACAGTCCAAGCAGCAGAAAGAAGCAGAACGCAAAGAGCCGGAGGTATCAAAGCCGGAGGTCAAGAACGCCCCGGCACAGACCGCACACCAGCAGCCGAAACCCAAAAGCAAAAATGTGAAAGAGAGGTAATCACAATGACAAACAATTTTACCCCTGCTAAGGCAGGACAGCAGAGCAAACGACTTTCCAAAGAGGAATATGCCGAGAAGATGAAAGCGGAAAAAGAAGCAGTATATCAGATGGCGGACGACACCGCAAAGGCTATCGTTTCCGACCCGGAAAAGTTCAAAGCCTTCCTTGATACGCAGAGCCGTCTCGACCGATACTCTGCGGTCAATGCACTTCTGATTTTTAAGCAGCTTCCCGAAGCAAGCCAGCTCAAAAACTTTGATGACTGGAGCAAGGATAATGTGAAAATTCAGAAAGGTGCGAAAAGCATTTCCATTCTTGAACCTGTCGAGTATGCAAAGAGAGACGGTACAACCGGCATTTCCTACAATGTGAAAAAGGTCTTTGATGTTTCTCAAACCAACGGCAAAAGACCGCCTGCACCGACTGTCAATCGTGACCCGAAAGCACTCATTACCGTTATGCTGGATTCTTCTCCGGTTGAAGTGGAAGCAACAAATGAGCTTCCGTATCCCAATATGGCGGCGTTTTACAACAACGAGGAACAGACCTTGTATGTTAAGCGTGATGTGGGAGACAGCGTAGCGGTCGCTCAGTGCGTAGCACAGGAGCTTGGCCACGCACAGCTCTCCATCAACAGCGACAGTTACAGCAGAGCGGATATGGGCTTTCAGGCAGTATGTATCGGCTATATGCTTTGCAAGAAGTACGGCGTCGATACACAGAATTTTGCTATCAACCGTATCCCCGAAAAGCTCGCCGGCAAAGAGCCGAAGGATATTCGCTATGAGCTTTCCAAAACGAGAAACGCAATGGAGGATATTCACTCCCGTGTTTCCGATGAGCTTTACAAGAAGAAGCAGGAACGAAGCAAAGACTACGAAAGATAAGGTGAGACTATGGCGAAGGAAGAAATGTATCATATCGCATTGGACGATTATGAACACGGCATTATTATCCGTTCTCTCAACGATGAGAAAACAGATTTGATGAACGAGGGTAAATCTACCGATGCGGTGGACGACCTCATCATCAAGGTCGGAACTGCCCCAAAGAAAAAGTTCAGAGTTATCGAAAAGGAACGCTCCTGTGAATCGAGATAACGAAAGGCAGTCTGTTATTATTCTTTCCGTCATCGGTATTATCCCGGTTGTATGGCTGGCACTTCTGATTGCACCTTCTGTAAAAGGAGGATTGCCGGAAATACTGCCGAGCCTATTAACAGCGTTCAACACCCCATTCCATATAGAGCTATGCGAGGACAGCCTAAAAACTGTCCTCGTTTTGCTTCTCTGCTATGCAATGGGTATCGGGATTTACTTCTCAACACAGAAGAATTACCGAAGGCGTGAAGAACACGGTTCTGCGAAATGGGGCAACGCAAGAGCCGTAAATAAAAAATACAGACAGTCTCCGGCTTCTGCAAATAAGCTGATGACACAAAATGTCTGTATCGGACTCAATGCGAAAAAGCACCGAAGAAACTTAAACACACTTGTGTGCGGCGGTTCGGGAGCCGGTAAGACAAGGTTTTACTGCAAGCCGAATCTTATGCAGTGCAACACATCATTTGTCATTCTTGACCCAAAGGGCGAAATTCTCCGAGATACCGGAAAGCTGCTTGAAAGCAAAGGCTATGAAGTCCGTGTTCTCGATTTGATTTCAATGGAGAAAAGCCATTGCTATAACCCGTTTGTCTATTTGCAGAATGACAACGACGTTCAAAAGCTCGTGACGAACCTTTTTAAGAGTACCACTCCGAAAGGAAGTCAATCACAAGACCCCTTTTGGGATACCTCGGCTTCAATGCTTCTGCTTGCACTTGTATTTTATCTTCATTACGAAGCACCCGAAGATGAACAGAACTTTGCAATGATAATGGAAATGCTCAGAGCCGGTGCGATTGAGGACGAGGAGGACACAAGACCTTCCCCCCTTGATGAACTGTTTGCGGAATTGGAGATGTCAAATCCCGACCACATTGCTTTGAAGTATTACCGTTCCTATCATTCAGGTGCGGCGAAAACCTTAAAGTCCATACAGATAACCCTTGCGGCAAGACTGGAAAAGTTCAACCTTGAAAGTCTTGCTTCTTTAACTACCACAGACGAGCTTGACCTTCCATCGCTCGGAGAGAAAAAGGTCGCTCTGTTCGCTTTGATACCGGACAACGATTCCAGCTTTAACTTCTTGGTATCTATCCTTTACACACAGCTTTTTCAGCAGTTGTTCTATGCTGCCGACCATATTCACGGAGGCTCGCTTCCCGTTCCTGTTCATTTCCTGATGGACGAATTTGCGAATGTGAGCCTGCCCGATGACTTTGACAAGATACTGTCGGTTATGCGTTCTCGTGGAGTATCGGTAAGTATCATCTTGCAGAACTTGGCTCAGTTAAAAGCCTTGTTTGAAAAGCAATGGGAAAGTATTGTCGGCAACTGCGACGAGTTTTTATATCTCGGCGGCAACGAGCAAAGCACCCACAAATATGTGTCCGAGCTTCTCGGCAAGGAAACCATTGATACCAACACTTTCGGAAAAAGTACCGGGCGAAGCGGCAACTACTCCACCAATTATCAGATTAGCGGTCGAGAGCTTCTTACCCCCGATGAGGTTCGTATGCTTGATAACCAATATGCAATTCTGTTTATTCGTGGAGAACGCCCCGTTATGGACTTCAAGTATGACATCTTGAAGCACCCGAATGTGGCACTTACAACCGATGGAAAGGCTTCTGCCTATAAGCACGGTGAAGTTACCATCAAGCACTCATCAATTTCCGTTCTTTCTATTGACCCGGAAGAACTTCCGGAGGAAAGCTACGGAGAAACCAATTACGAGCTTCTGTCCGATGAGGATTTTGAAGTAAATAAAAACTTATATTAACGGAGGAAAACACAATGAACATTTTTAAGAAGAACAACGAAAAGAAAACCACTCAGAAGCTGCCTATGACCGGCAAGGCTCAGAAAGGCTTCCGTGCTTACTGCGGCGTAGTCGCAGCAGCAACTCTTGTCTGCGGCATGAGCGTTACCGCTTTTGCCGCCAGCGACCCGATTGCCGTGGTCAACAACCTGTCTGATTTCATCTTCGGACTTATCCGTGCCATCGGTCTTATCCTGCTTGGCTTCGGTATCGTTCAGGTCGGTCTCTCTTTGAAGTCTCACGACCCGTCTCAGAGAGCCAACGGTTTTTTGACTCTTGCAGGCGGTATCATCATTACCTTTGCAAAGGAAATCCTGACCCTTATTACCGGTTAATAGAACACAGTTATCAAACGGGGCATACCTGGCATTTCAGGTATGCCCCTAATCTTAAAGGAGGTGCAAACAGATGAGCGATAACTGGGTAGTTCAGAACCTCGAAAATGCCCTTGAAACTTGGAACAGCAAGCTGTCGGAAATATGGCAGCTCTTAACCACTTCGCCGCAACAGTTCAAAGGCGGCAGTATTTGGTCTGTAATGGTGAATATCAACGGGGCGGTTCAGGCTATCGGTCTTGCCCTGCTTGTTCTGTTTTTTGTTGTCGGTGTGGTTCGCACCTGCGGAAGCTTTACCGATGTAAAGAAACCGGAACACGCATTAAAGCTGTTTATCCGCTTTGCCATTGCCAAAGGTGTGATTACCTACGGGCTGGAGCTTATGCTTGCCCTGTTCGACATCGTACAAGGTACGATTTCAACCATTATGACATCTGCTGGGTTCGGTACGCCAAATCAAACAACCTTACCTGCTGAAATGGTAACAACCATTGAAAGCTGCGGATTTTTTGAAAGTATCCCATTGTGGGCGGTTACTCTTATCGGCGGACTTTTTATAACAGTCTTGTCGTTCATTATGATAATGACGGTGTACGGACGATTTTTCAAGCTGTATATGTACACGGCTCTCGCTCCGATACCGCTTTCCACTTTTGCCGGAGAACCGTCGCAGAATGTGGGTAAGAGCTTTATAAAGAGCTACTGTGCCGTTTTGCTTGAGGGAGCAGTAATTGTACTTGCTTGTATCATATTCTCCCTATTTGCTTCTACGCCGCCGGTAGTGAACCCTGACGCAGCAGCCGTTACTCAGGTATGGGCATATATCGGAGAACTGGTATTCAATATGCTTGTGCTTGTCGGTGCGGTTAAGATGAGCGACCGAATTATCCGTGAAATGATGGGCTTATAACGGGAGGTTCTCTGATGAAGAAAAACAAGAATAATAACGATAGATGGCAGGGCTATACGCCTGCCGACTGCGACTGCAAATATTGTGTGTATTACGGAGGAAAGAAAAACGGCAATGTAATTTGCCTTGCGGACACCTGCGTCTGCTCTGATGAAATCCGTCACGCAAAACAAGCATATCGCAGAGAAAGGAGCTTTTGATGGAAGTCAAAATTAACCGAGAGATACGAAATTACACAGAGTCAATGTTTTTTGGACTGTCGCTCAGACAGTTCATTTTTTCTGTCCTCGCCTGTGCGGTAGCGGTAGGACTTTACTTCCTCCTAAAACCGTACCTCGGAACAGAAACCGTATCGTGGGTGTGCATTTTGGGAGCTGCCCCTTTTGCGGCTCTCGGCTTTGTGAAATACAACGGAATGACGGCTGAGAAATTTATATGGGCGTGGATAAAGTCCGAGTTCCTTATGCCGAAAAAGCTGGTCTTTCATTCCACCAACACCTATTACGAATTGATGAAACCGACAATCGAACAAAAACAGAAGGAGGCTTATAAGAACAATGATTAAAACTCTTACAAACCTGTTAAAGCAGGACAAAGAAAAGTTTGTAGTACCAAAGGGCGTACAGGATTGTATTCCCATTACCGCTATTTATGATGATGGCATTTTCCGTGTAGGCAAGGACAAGTATTCCAAAAGCTTCAAGTTCACGGATATTAACTATGCCGTAGCGAGCCGTGAGGATAAGGAAGCAATGTTCCTTGAATATTCCGAGCTTCTCAACTCTCTTGACAGCGGAGCTACTACAAAGCTGACTATCAACAACAGACGGCTTAACCGTTTGGACTTTGAGAAAACCATTCTTATCCCCGAAACCGGCGATGAGCTTGATGTTTACCGAGAGGAATATAACAAAATGCTTCTCGACAAGGCAACCGGTGCAAATGCCATCGTTCAGGATAAGTATGTTACTATCTCCATCAACAAAAAGAGCGTGGAGGATGCAAGAACCTATTTTGCCCGTGTCGGTGCTGACCTGATTGCTCACTTTGCAAGACTCGGAAGTAAATGTGTGGAGCTTGAAACCGATGAGAGGTTGAGAATTGTCCACGATTTCTTCCGTGTCGGGGAGGAAACCGCCTACCACTTCAATATTAAGGAAACGAGAAAAAAGGGACACGATTTCAAGGATTATGTTTGCCCGGATACAATGGAATTTGAAAAGGACTACTTCAAAATGGGAAACCGTTACGGGAGAGTTCTTTTTCTTCGTGAGTACGCTTCCTATATCAAGGACAGTATGGTAGCCGAGCTTACCGACCTGAACCGCAACCTGATGATGTCTATTGACATTGTACCCGTTCCAACCGATGAAGCGGTGCGAGAAGCAGAGAGCAGACTGCTTGGGGTTGAGACGAACATTACCAACTGGCAGAGAAAGCAGAATCAGAACAATAACTTTTCCGCTACCGTTCCGTATGATATGGAACAGCAGAAAAAGGAAATGAAGGAGTTCCTTGATGACCTTACCACTCGTGATCAGCGAATGATGTTCGCTGTACTCACTATGGTTCATACTGCGGACTCCAAAGAACAGCTTGATAACGACACCGAAGCTCTGCTTACTACGGCAAGAAAGCATTTATGCCAGTTTGCCGTTCTCAAGTATCAGCAGATGGACGGACTGAATACGGCTATGCCCTTTGGAACACGCAAGATTGACGCATTCAGAACCCTTACCACAGAAAGCCTTGCGGTCTTTATTCCGTTCAGGGTTCAGGACATTTACCACGAAAACGGCATTTACTACGGTCAGAATGTCATCAGCAAAAATATGATTATCGCCGACCGCAGACAGCTACTCAACGGTAACTCCTTTATCCTCGGCGTATCCGGCGGAGGTAAATCCTTTGCGGCAAAGGGAGAAATTGAAAATATCATTCTTTCCTCCAACGCAGATGTTATTATCATCGACCCCGAGCGAGAGTATTCGCAGCTTGTAAAGGCTCTCGGCGGTGAAATCATCAATATCTCTGCCACTTCTCCGAGCCATATCAATGCGATGGATATGAATAAGGAATACGGCGACGGTGCAAACCCGGTTATCCTGAAATCCGAGTTTATTATGTCTCTTTGTGAACAGCTTATCGGCGGTACAAACCTCGGAGCAAAGCAGAAGTCTATCATTGACCGTTGCACGGCGAGCGTTTACCGAGACTATCAGCAGAGAGGATATACCGGTACTGTTCCTACCTTGCAGGATTTCCGTGCGGAGCTTTTGAAACAGGACGAACCGGAAGCAAAGGAAATCGCCCTTGCTATCGAGCTGTTTACACACGGTTCTTTGAATACTTTCGCAAAGCCGACCAATGTTGATACGGATAACCGACTTATCTGCTATGACATTCTTGACCTCGGCAAACAGCTTATGCCTATCGGTATGCTTGTCGTTCTCGACTCTATCCTGAACCGTATCACACAGAACCGTGCTAAGGGTAAGCAGACTTTCATCTTCATTGATGAAATCTATCTCCTGTTCCAGCACGAATACTCCGCAAACTTTCTGTTTACTCTTTGGAAGCGTGTAAGGAAGTACGGTGCTTATGCCACCGGTATTACGCAGAATGTGGACGACCTTTTGCAGAGCCATACGGCAAGAACTATGCTTGCGAACAGCGAGTTTTTGATTATGCTCAATCAGGCGTCAACCGACAGAATTGAGCTTGCCAAGCTCCTTAACATTTCCGACCTCCAGCTTTCGTATATCACGAATGTTGACGCAGGACACGGATTGATTAAGGTCGGCAGTTCGCTTGTGCCGTTTGCAAACAAGTTCCCGAAGAATACGAAGCTGTATAAGCTGATGACAACCAAACCGGGCGAGGGTGTATAACCCTTGCCCTATTCTGTAAATGAGAAAGGAAACACCTATGAAAAACAAAATCTATATTGCCATAATCTGTGCTTTCAGCATTGTATTTGCCGTAAGCTCAGGTTTTCTTATCAAGCACTATTACGACTCTGCAAAGCAGGCGGAAATGTACGACAATCTGATTGAGGTGGTGGAGACCGAGCCAGAAGAAACCAAAGAGCCGATGAACTACTCCGAAGAAAAGACCTTTATCCCGGAGTATCAGGAGCTTTATCTGCAAAACAACGATATGGTCGGCTGGATTAAGGTTGAGGACACAAAAATCAATTATCCCGTTATGCAGTCAAAGGACAACCCGAACTTCTATCTGAAGCACGGCTTTGATAAGGCATACACCGACTACGGCTGTCCTTATGTTCAGGAAAACTGCGATATGGAGCTGCCAAGCGACAATATCATCATCTACGGTCATCATATGAACGACGGCTCTATGTTCGCCGGTCTTATGAAATTCAAGGACAAGAGCTTTTGGGAAAAGCACAAAACAGTATCCTTTGATACGCTGACCGACAGACAGACCTATGAAGTGATTGCCGTGTTCAAAACCGTAGTTTATATGGACAGTCCCGACAGCTTCAAATACTATCAGTTCGTCAATGCGGAAACCGCCGAGAATTTCACAGCCTATGTTGAGAAGTGCAAGGAACTGTCGCTTTACGATACCGGCGTAACTGCCGAATACGGCGACAAGCTCCTGACCCTTTCCACCTGTGAGTATTCCCGGACAAACGGCAGACTCGTTGTAGTGGCAAAACTCATTAACGAATAACGCAACAGGTGGTTCAGCCTGCATAGGAAGGAGGGATTGTATGGCTGATATTAAAACGAAGGACAATGCAAAGGGTACGATAAGAACCATAGATAAGGCTGCCGTTGCAACCCAACGAATGAAGCAGGCGTATATCGCAACAAAAGAAAAAGCGGAGCGGTCGGTAAATGCCAACAGCAGTTCAGCCGAGGAATACGCTTCCGATAAGCTGGAAAGCGGTATTGACGAGGTGGTTCACGATGGTGCTTATGCGTTCGATAAGGCGGGACGAAAAGGTGTGGAAACCACAAAAGAGAATATCCGCACCGCAAAGGACGGTATTCAGCGTTTCAAGCAACAGCGAGCCGAGCAGTCTTTACGAAAACAGGCTTCGCATAACACAAGCTCTGCGATTAAGACTGTTGACAAGGCGGAAAAGACCATAAAGCAGTCTGCCACTTCCTCCGGAAAGAAAACCATTAAGTTTGCCGGAAAAGAAGCAACCAAAACCGCACAGAAATCAGTTAAGACGGCTGAACAGACTGCAAAGACAGCGATAAAAACAAGTCAGCAAGCGGCGAAGGCGGCACAGAAAACAGCTCAGGCGACAGTTAAGGCTTCACAGAAAGCAGCACAGGCGGCAAAAGCCACAGCCAAAGCAACAGCCGCTACGATTAAAGCCGCAGCCAAAGCCACCGTTGCCGCAGTAAAAGCAATCATAGCGGCGGTAAAAGGTCTTATTGCCGCTATCGCTGCCGGCGGTTGGGTTGCGGTGGTGGTTATTATTGTTCTGTGTCTTGTCGGATTAATTGCCGGTTCTGTGTTTGGTATCTTCTTTTCGGGAGAGGATTCCGGCACGGGAATGTCTATGCAGACAGTCGTTCAGGAAATCAATCAAGAATATGATGACCGATTGGAGCAGGAAAAGAACTCCGTAAGCTATGATGTGCTTGAAATGAGCGGAAGCCGAGCTGTGTGGAAAGAAGTTCTTGCGGTCTATTCCGTTAAAGTAAATACCGACCCCGATAATCCGATGGAGGTTGCTACGGTTGATGAAACCAAGAAGCAGCTACTGTCGGATATTTTTTGGGAGATGAACGATATTTCTTCCAGAACGGAATCGAAAACCCACACCGAAATCGAAGAAAGCGACGACGGACACGGCAACATCGTACAGACCGAAACCACAGTAACAGAAACTTTCCTGTATATCACGGTATCGCACAAGACCGTTGATGAAATGGCGGCTATGTACGGCTTTAATCAGGAGCAGAAAGAGTATCTTGCCGAGCTGCTAAAGGACGAAAACAATCAACTATGGTCTCAGGTGCTTTACGGTATCGGATACAGCGACGACCAAATCGTAACGGTTGCCTTGTCACAGGTGGGTAATGTAGGCGGTCAGCCTTACTGGTCTTGGTACGGATTTGACTCCCGTGTAGAATGGTGTGCCTGCTTCGTCTCTTGGTGTGCTAACGAGTGCGGATATATCGACGCCGGTATTATTCCAAAGTATGCCGGCTGTGTAAACGGTGTACAATGGTTCAGAGACCGAGGACAGTGGGCAGACGGTTCGTATGAGCCTTCGCCCGGTACAATCATTTTCTTTGACTGGGAGGGCGACGGTGTGACAGACCACACCGGTATTGTTCAGAAATGCGAAAACGGTACAGTCTATACCGTTGAGGGCAACTCAGGCGACACTTGCAGAACCAAAACATACCCTGTCGGAAGCTCTGTTATCTACGGATACGGTATTCCGGCATATTAAAAAGATGGCTGCTCGTTTGAGTAGCCATCAAGTACATTATGAGAAATCAGGTATTTACTCAAGAACAAATATAACCTTCTGAAGCCTTTGTCCCAACAAGAGAAATATGCGGATATATACCATTGACAACATCTTCATAGAATTTACGACCGATTCTTGCAGATGTAACTCTATTTGTGAAAAAGTCTCTAAAGTGGTATGTGCCGGGTAATAATGAAGGAACAACAGCAACAATAAAAGCGTTATATTCATTTTGTTCCATTTTGTTAAGTTTTATCATCAGTGTTCACCTCCTTGTTGATAAGCCTGAATTTGTAAATGGAATTCTGAGTTGTTACTAATAGATTGTTCTTTTTAATATAATAATCATCACGGGAACTAATAATTCCCAAAGAAGTAATTGGTTTAAAATCATCGTCAACAGGATGCCAAACAAAGAATTGTCTGTTTCCATTCTTAAGAATATAGATAACACCGTCTTGACCTATATATCTATTTCGCCAAGATGTAGAATGTGAATTATTATTCTTATCACAAGACTCTATATATGTGACAAAATAGACATCAACAATTTCATCTGCCGTTTTCAAATAATCCATAACATTTTTTCTTTCGCTTGACTTTAGTATCTTTCATATTGCTTGATATTATTGTGTAAAATATCACATACTCTAAATCTGTCAGAACAGTTTTCTATTATGTTCTTTAAATATAGGCTTAATGTGATTTTTTGACTTCGATTTAGATTTGACCACTTTTCCGGTGGTAACAAAGCACTTACAATGAATTTGTCTCCAACTTTTTTGTTATTAAGTTCTTGATTCATAATTTGTTTCATTTCTTCTATATCTATCTTTTTAATTTCCTCGGCATTTTGTCCTAAGTATAATAGTACACAATACTTTTGGAATGCAGAGGGGGTCATTCCATATTGCTCGCATTCATTAGATATTAGAGCAAATTCTTCCTCACTGTAACTGGTGTATACTCTCGACACTTTTAATCACCTCTTTTACTCCTAAAATTGTGAACTGCACACTTCACATTGTTATAATACACTATTACTTGAAAAAAGTCAATAAAAAAATAATGGCTGCTCGTTTGAGTAGCCATCAAGTACATTATTCAAAATCAGTTATTTCTCTATCTTTCAGATAGACATTGTGCGTGTGATAAGTAAAACACATCAACAAATCGCTGTCTCTATTATCTTTTGCTTTGAACATAGAAAAGTCGTCGGACAGGATAAAAATAAGTCCCAGCAGTTTCTTTATATATCCATTATATGAAGCATAGTTCATATAGAGAGATGCGGTATATCCGTCATCGTCCTCTATCAAATCTGCGTCAATTTCATAGGTTTCTGATAACTCACGGACTGCCCAAATAAATTTATCTTTATTAGCTATACGCCTTTCATTGGGGATAGTCCTGATGTTTTTCTTCATAAAATCAAGAAATTCTTCTGCTGACATCAAGTTTTCGTTATCATCGTAATTCTCTTTTTTCATTTCTTCTTCAATTTGTTCAAGCGTCGGTCGGTCAAACCGATTACTGAATATCACTCTTTCTTTCCCCATCCTCTTTTACTCCTAAGTTGATTATTTTGAGTTTTTTCTTCTTGGCTCTCTCATAGGTCTTGGCAGCACCGCCCCAAGAATGAGTCACGAAACAGATTGCATATCCGGAATTATCCACCATATATCTGTTTCTTGCGGGAATGGCAGATTTGAAATTGTATTTTTCAAATCCGTCGGGATATATTATCGAATCGAAAAGCTCTTTATCATAAACATTGAAAGAGAGATAAGGAATAACGAGATAGTTATTGATGTGCGGAAACTCCTTTTTGAGTTCATAGACGCAGCGACCGCATAACCTGTCAAAGCCGCCTTGCCCTCCGCTCAGAAAATCTGTCACGCCTTTTTTGATAAGCTCTCTTATTGTGTTTTTGAGCTTTTCTGCGGATAATCCAAAACATTCATTATGACCTATAAAGGTAGCTGTTGTTTCCAAAGCCATTGTAAATCACTCCTGACATAAGACAGTATAACACAAAATTCTTTGAAAATCATCACTAATAGTTGTTTTATCTTCCGTGAGGTTGGTGTATATCGCTTTCAGCATAATCTATACTAATAGTTATAGAAGTACACCAAAGGGGGTGATGTGATGCAGCTTGATACAATCGGCAAGAATATTAGAAAGTATCGTCTTATGAAAAAGTTCCGTCAGGAGGATTTAGCTGAGAAAGCCGGACTAACAACAAATTATATCGGTATGGTCGAGCGTGGAGAGAAAATTCCATCACTTGAAACCTTTATTAAGATACTAAACGCTTTGGAAGTATCGTCGGATATGGTTCTTACTGATGTTTTGGAAACGGGATATACCGTCAAAAACTCCATACTGAATGAAAAACTTGCCAAGCTTGCTCCTGAAGATAGAAGCAAGATATATGAGGTTATTGATACCCTATTAAAACACTCAAAGCAAATCGCACCATAAATCACGAAAGTTCGCCTTAATCAGCGGACTTTCTTTTTTTGATGAGAAAAAAATTATACTTTCGACAAGTATTGCGGGACTTCGACAAAACGGTTGTGGTATAACTATAACTGTTAGTGATAGACAATCACCACAAGACATAGGAGGAAGTATATTGAAGAACATAATTAAGGAAGTTGCAAAAGCACACGGAATAAGCGAACAGGAAGTAAGAAATGAAATGAGAGTTGCTATTAGGGCGGCGATGAAAAATACAGACCCTACGGCACAGGCGTTTTGGAAACAAATTGCCCCGGACGGCAAGGAGCCGCCGGTCGAAAGGGTAATTGCTTCTATCTCCCTGATGGTTCAAGAGAATAAGCTATGTAGTTGAGGTGCAATCGCACCTCTTTTTTAATATAACGAATAGTTGGTGTCGAGATTGCCTTAAAGCGAAAAAGTGCGAAATAGCAGTAATTATATTGAAAATCGGAGCGTTTTGTGCTATACTCTTTAATGAGTTACTATATTCTCGTTGAAACACACTGAAAGGAAGGACACGAATGGCAGTTACATATAAGAAACTGTGGCATATTTTGCTGGACAGAGATATGAAAAAGAAAGATTTACAGGAAACCGCAGAGCTTACAAAATACACAATGCGTAAACTGGGCAATGATGAAGCCGTTACAACAGATACCCTTGCTAAAATATGCAGAGCTTTGAATTGTACTGTTGATGATATTATGGAAGTTTTACCCGAAGATAAGTGATAAGTCCGTTTTATGGGACGCTACTATTGATAAAATGATAATGGATAATTGCAACGAAAAGTTTTCGTTACAATAAATGGAGAAAGGATTTATATTATGGCTACCGGAAATAACGCCAATATCGGCTTTGAAAAACAGATTTGGGACGCAGCGTGTGTCCTTTGGGGGCATATCCCCGCAGCAGAATACAGAAAAGTTATCGTAGGTCTTATTTTCCTGCGTTACATTTCAAGTGCTTTTGAAAAACGCTATCAGGAGCTTGTTGCCGAAGGCGACGGCTTTGAGGATGATAGAGATGCTTATGCAGAAGATAATATTTTCTTCGTTCCTGAAGACGCTCGTTGGAGTAAGATTGCGTCGAACGCTCATACACCGGAAATCGGAACAGTTATTGATGACGCTATGAGAGCCATCGAAAAGGAAAACACAACCCTTAAAAATGTTTTACCAAAAAATTATGCAAGCCCTGATTTGGACAAGCGTGTTTTAGGTGATGTTGTTGACCTGTTTACCAATATGGATATGGGCGACACAGAAGAAAGCAAAGACCTTCTCGGCAGAACTTATGAGTATTGTATTCAGCAGTTTGCCGCTTATGAAGGCGTTAAGGGCGGCGAGTTCTACACTCCGGCAAGTATAGTTAAAACAATCGTTGCTATCCTAAAGCCGTTCAAAAACTGCCGTGTATATGACCCTTGCTGCGGTTCGGGCGGCATGTTCGTACAGAGTGCAAAGTTCATTCAGGCTCACAGCGGAAAGCGTGGAGAAATCGCAGTTTACGGTCAGGAGTCTAATGCAGATACTTGGAAAATGGCAAAGATGAATATGGCTATTCGTGGCATTGACGCAGATTTCGGACCGTATCAGGCGGATACATTTTTCAACGACTTACATAAAACACTGAAAGCAGATTTCATTATGGCAAATCCGCCTTTTAACCTCTCAAACTGGGGGCAGGAAAAACTCAAAGACGATGTTCGTTGGAAGTACGGAACACCGCCTGCCGGCAACGCCAACTATGCGTGGATTCAGCATATGATACACCACTTAGCCCCTAACGGAAAAATCGGTCTTGTGCTTGCAAACGGAGCGTTGTCATCTCAGTCCAGCGGTGAGGGCGAAATCAGAAAGAATATCATTCAGGCTGACCTTGTGGAAGGTATCGTCGCTCTGCCGACTCAGCTCTTTTACAGCGTTACTATTCCTGTTACCCTTTGGTTCATCACAAAAAATAAGAAGCAAAAAGGCAAAACCTTGTTTATCGACGCTCGTAAAATGGGTTATATGGTTGACCGCAAGCACAGAGATTTTACCGATGACGATATTCAGAAATTGGCAGATACATTTACCGCTTTCCAAGAAGGAACACTTGAAGATGTAAAAGGCTTCTGTGCAGTTGCCGATTTGCAAGAAATCGAAAAGCAAGACTTTATCCTTACTCCGGGCAGATATGTAGGGATTGAAGAAGTCGAGGACGACGGAGAACCGTTTGAAGAAAAGATGACACGCCTTACTTCTGAGCTTTCGGAGATGTTTGCAAAGTCTCACGAACTGGAGGACGAAATCCGCAAGAAACTGGGGGCGATTGGATATGAAGTGTAATTGGACTACGAAAAAGCTATCAGGAATCGCATATATTAACCCAAGAGAGAGTCTCGGTAAGGGCGTCGTGGCAAAAAAAGTGCCAATGGATAAGTTACAGCCTTTTTGTAGGGACATTCCAGAATTTGTGCTTGAAGAATATAAGGGTGGCACAAAATTCAGAAACGGCGACACGATTATGGCAAGAATTACTCCTTGTCTTGAGAACGGAAAAATTGCAAAAGTTTCAGTTTTGAGTGATGGCGAAGTAGGTTTTGGTTCAACCGAGTATATTGTCTTTCGTGCAATTGACGGCGTAAGTGATGCTGATTTCTTGTACTATTTGATTTGCAGCCCTTTGGTTCGCAATCCGGCAATTAAATCTATGGTTGGTTCATCAGGTCGCCAACGAGTCCAAACTGATGTTGTTGGCAATTTAGATGTAGAATTACCGCCTATTGAGGAACAAAGGAAAATTGGTGGATTGTTAAAGGCTATTGACGACAAGATAGAGCATAATAATGTCATAAACAATAATTTATTTGAGCAAATGCAAGCTCTTTACAAAGCTTGGTTTGTTGATTTCGAGCCTTTTGGTGGCGTTAGACCTTCGAGCTGGAACGACACGAATATATATGCTATTGCAAACATCATATATGGTGCGCCCTTTGCTTCCAAGCTGTTTAATACAGATGGACTCGGTAAACCAATTATCCGTATTCGTGACTTGAAAGAACAAGCATTTGTTACTTTTACCACCGAAGAACATCCAAAAGGACATTTAATTCAACCCGGAGATATTGTCGTAGGTATGGATGGCGAATTTCGTCCGTATATTTGGGGAAATGAACCTGCTTGGTTAAATCAACGAGTTTGCATTTTTGAAAGCAATCGCCCTCAAGGAAAAGCATTTGTTCTCTATACTATAAAACCTCTTTTGAATAAAATTGAGCAAACACAAGTTGCTACAACAGTAATTCATATCGGCAAAAAAGACTTTGATGCATTTGAAATTATTCTTCCCGATGAAGCAACACTTGATAGTTTTGATTCAATAACTGCTCCAATGATAGAACAAATCGTAAATAACCGATTGCAAAACAAGAGGTTAGCAGTTCTTCGAGATACACTCTTACCTAAACTTATGTCCGGCGAGCTTGATGTTTCGGACATCGACCTTTAAGCCGCTAAATTATTGTTTAGCTTATAACATATCCCATAACTTCCGTGGGTGGCGGGAGTTAATATCGGGGGACTTCCGCCCCATAGTCGTTCTCTAAGAATTATTCAAAGGAGAATTGACTGTGAAACAAGATTTAATCAAAGATGTTATTCAGGGAATGTTACCTTTCCTGAATAACGCACAAAATGAAAAGTTGCAGGAGGTTTTACAATATACCCTTGCAAAGTATGAGGTAACCGAGAAGCAAAACCAAGGAAACAACTCGGAACAGAACTATGTGGAGCTGTTCTTATCGGCAAAGCGAATTGAGGGCTGTTCCGAGAAATCTCTTAAATACTACAAGGCAACTATTGAAGCAATGCTCGATGAGCTGAACAAAGATGTAAAACACATTGTAACGGACGATATTCGAGGATACCTGACCGAGTACCAGGAAAAGAAGAAGTCGAGCAAGGTTACGATCGACAATATCCGTCGTATCCTGTCAAGCTTCTTCTCTTGGCTGGAGGACGAGGATTACATACTGAAAAGTCCGGTAAGACGCATACACAGAGTGAAAACCGGCACGAATATCAAGGAGACATACTCCGATGAAGCTTTAGAGCTTATGAGGGATAACTGCACGGAACTTCGAGATTTGGCGATTATTGATATGCTTGCTTCAACGGGTATGCGTGTTGGCGAAATGGTACTGCTTAATCGAAATGATATTGATTTCAATGAGAGAGAATGTATTGTGTTCGGTAAAGGCAGTAAGGAACGAGTAGTCTATTTTGACGCTCGCACAAAGATACATTTGCAGAACTATTTGGAGAGCAGGACGGATGACAATCCGGCGCTGTTTGTGTCGTTGAAATCACCACACGAAAGGTTGAAAATCGGTGGTGTTGAGGTTCGCCTTAGAGAATTTGGAAAGCAATTAGGAATTAACAAGGTACACCCGCACAAGTTCAGGCGTACACTTGCAACCGTGGCAATAGATAAAGGAATGCCCATTGAGCAGCTCCAACAGCTCTTGGGGCATAGGAAAATAGATACAACCTTGCAGTACGCAATGGTCAAGCAGAGCAATGTTAAGATTGCCCACCGAAAATACATTGGATAGAGAGGAAAAGATTATGGCGGAACAATTTACCACATTAGCTTCACTAACGGTAGATGGAAAAGGTTCATACGGAATTGGAGCAAGTGCAGTTCCTTTCTCAAAAGATTTATACACCTATTTGAGAATTACGGATATAAAAGATGATGGCACACTAAATCTACAAGACTTAAAATCGGTTGATGATGAGAAAGCTTCTGAATATCTTTTGAAACCGAACGATATTGTATTTGCGAGAACAGGTGCAAGCACAGGAAGAAACTATTTTTACGATGGAATGGACGGAGAATTTGTATATGCAGGATTTCTTATTAAGTTCAGTATTGATGAGAAAAAAGTTAATCCTAAATACATAAAGTATTTTTGCCAGTCTAAACAGTATAAGGATTGGATTAATTCGTTCAACACAGGTAGTACACGTGGAAATATAAATGCTCAAACCCTTGGCAAAATGCCAATTCCTCTAATTGAGAGAACGGCACAAGATGCTTTGGTTAGTATCCTTTCAAGTATAGACGAAAAAATCAAGAAGAACAATGAGATAAACAATAATTTAGCGGCTTAATCCTTGAGCTTGTGATATTGCTTTTTCCAAGCTCTTGACGGTTTTTTACAAATACAATCCACAGAGGAAAAAGCACAGACATTTGGTAATCCATTGTTTCCACATATATCTGGATTGTTTGCTCTGCAACCGTAGGTTTGCAGTTCGGTATCTTGTGGATTAAGTGGTGCATTAAATGGTATTGAGAGGTCTTTCTTATTCATAATCCACCTCCGACATATCAATTTCACCACTCATAAGTTTGGGAAGTAGCGAATCTCTTGTTTCAGCAAGTTTCTTGTTCTCTATTCGATTTGAGATAATCAAGTCATAAATTGGCTGAAGCAACGCTCCAATTCGGTTATAGTCAGTTTCATTTGGTATGAGGACTTCTGCTTTTGCAAGTTCATCACGCTTGATGTGACCCATTGTTGTTGCTTTATCAGCAGCAACGGCAATAAAGCGGTCAAGGTGATGTTTTGTCCAAGCATAATAAAACCACTTATCATAATTGCTTGATGAAACCTTGAATAGATGTTGGTTCAAACCACAAATACCGCCACACCAAAAGTCAACAAGCAGACTACCTGACCAAGAAAAGATTACATCGCCATCGTGAATGATATAGTCGCTTTTAATGCTTGGAGAACAAAACTCGCTGTTATCATCACAACAACCTTGATGAAGCTCTTTGATTTTTAAGACGGGAATACCTATCTCGTTAGCAGATGGACGGTATTTTTGCATAGCAAGACCGTTAAGATAGTCTGCAATGTCTATAAGGCTTGCCTGTTTCCAACCATCAGGCAATGACTGCAATGATAAAAACTCATTTTCAAAGATTGCCTGAGCTTGCTGCTCTAAATTATTGTTTACAATATGTCGCCTGCCGGGAGACCACAAAAATTGAGAATCATATTATGATGAATCTGTAAAGGAGAGAGATTTATGCCGGGATTATATACCGAAGCCGATTATGAAAACTCTGTAATCGAGCTATTTAGAAACGATTTGGGATACGAGTACGCATACGGTCCCGATATTGAAAGAGACTTTTACAGTCCGTTATATGAGGAAGTTCTGATTGACTCTCTGTATCGTTTGAACAGGGGGCTGCCTGATGACGCCATTCAGGACGCCTTATTCAAGCTCAAAAACTTTGAAAACGGAGAGCTTGTGCAGAAAAACGCAGTCTTTATGGACTATCTGCAAAACGGTATTCCTGTAAGATTTTTTGTTGGCGGCGAGGAGCGTTCCTCTATCGTCTATCTTGTTGACTACAAAAATCCCGACAACAACTCCTTTATCGTTGCTAATCAATGGACTTTCATTGAAAACAGCAACAAACGCCCTGACGTAATTCTCTTTTTGAACGGCTTACCGGTAGTTTTGGTTGAGCTGAAATCTCCCTCCCGTGAAGAAACGGACGCTTCCGAAGCGTACAGGCAGCTCCGTAACTATATGCAGGAAATTCCGTCTATGTTCATTTATAACGCTATCTGCGTTATGAGCGACCAAGCCCACTCCAAAGCTGGTACGATCACCTCCGGTGAAGACCGCTTTATGGAGTGGAAAACCAAAGACGGCGACTATGAAAATACGCAGTATGCTCAGTTTGATACTTTCTTTGAGGGTATGTTCCAAAAGGAAAGATTACTTGATATTATCAAGAACTTTATTTGCTTCTCTAATGAGGGTGTCAATTCATTCAAAATCCTTGCCGGCTACCATCAGTATTTTGCGGTAAGAAAAGCGATTGAGTCCACAAAACACGCTACCGTTACAGACGGTAAAGGCGGTGTGTTCTGGCATACACAAGGAAGTGGCAAATCGCTTTCTATGGTGTTCTATGCCCATTTATTGCAGGAAGCCTTAGACAGCCCGACAATCGTTGTTCTGACCGACAGAAACGACCTTGACGACCAGCTTTACGGTCAGTTTGCAAAGTGCAAGGACTTTTTAAGACAAGAACCTATGCACGCAGAAAGCCGTGAACACTTAAAATCTTTGCTTGCCGGCAGACAGGCAAACGGCATTATCTTTACCACAATGCAAAAGTTTGAGGAGTCTCACGAGCCGCTCTCTGAACGTCACAACATCGTTGTTATGGCTGATGAAGCACACAGAGGTCAATACGGACTTGCAGAGAAAATAAAGATTACCAAGAACGAAGAAGGCGAAGATGTTGCAAAGCGTGTTATCGGCACAGCCCGTATTATCCGCAACACCTTGCCGAACGCTACATACATTGGCTTTACGGGCACTCCTATCTCCTCCAAAGACCGCAGTACCCGTGAGGTATTCGGAGATTACATTGATATCTACGATATGACGCAGGCTGTCGAGGACGGTGCTACCCGCCCGGTTTACTATGAGAGCCGTGTAATTAAGCTCAACCTTGATGAAGCGACCTTAAAATTGATTGATGCCGAATATGACATTATGGCAGCCAATGCAGATGAGGAAGTCATTGAAAAGAGCAAGCGTGAGCTTGGACAGATGGAAGCTGTTCTCGGAAATGATAATACAATCAATTCTTTGGTTTGCGATATTCTCGACCATTACGAGAATAACCGTGAAAACCTGTTGACCGGTAAGGCGATGATTGTTGCCTATTCCCGCCCTATCGCTATGAAGATTTACAAGCGTATATTGGAATTGCGCCCTGCATGGACTGAAAAGGTGGCAGTCGTTATGACCTCCGGTAATAATGACCCGGAAGAATGGCGACAAATAATCGGAAATAAACACCACAAGGACGAGCTTGCAAAGAAATTCAAAGACAATAATAGTCCTTTGAAAATCGCTATTGTTGTTGATATGTGGCTGACCGGTTTTGATGTGCCGTCTCTTGCCACGATGTATGTTTACAAGCCTATGTCCGGACACAATCTTATGCAGGCAATCGCCCGTGTAAACCGTGTGTTCAGAGACAAGGAAGGCGGACTTGTCGTTGACTATGTAGGCATTGCCACCGCCTTAAAGCAGGCAATGAATGACTATACCTCCCGTGACAAGAAGAACTATGGCGATACCGATGTTGCAAAGGTTGCTTATCCTAAATTCTTGGAAAAGCTATCTGTTTGCCGTGACAAATTCCACGGATACGATTATTCCAAGTTCCAAAGTGGCACAGACCTTGAAAGAGCAAAGACTATCAGCGGTGCAGTCAACTTCATTATGGGCAGAGAAAGAGTTGATGAGAAAGACTCTTTCGTAAAAGAAGCACTTATGCTTCATCAGTCATTATCTCTCTGTTCTTCTTTGGTTGATGAGGACAGCCGCTTTGAAGCAGCATTTTTCGAGTCCGTGCGTGTATTGGTACTCAGGCTGACAAACACAGGCGTCGGAAAGAAGATTTCCCTGCCGGAGATGAACGCAAGAATCAACGAGCTTTTGAAGCAGAGTATCAAGAGCGATGGCGTTATCAACCTGTTCTCAGACATTAAAGAGGAGTTTTCTCTCTTTGACCCGAAGTTCCTTCAGGAAGTCGCAAATATGAAGGAAAAGAACCTTGCTGTTGAACTCCTGAAAAAACTGATTGCGGAGCAGGTGTCGGTCTATCGCAGGACGAATGTGGTTAAGTCTGAAAAATTCAGCGAGATTATGCAGCGTTCTCTTAATGCTTACCTCAACGGTATGCTGACCAATGAAGAAGTCATCGAAGAAATGCTGAAATTGGCAAAGCAAATCGCCGCAGCACAAAAAGAGGGCGACAAGCTCGGACTGACTGCCGATGAGCTTGCCTTCTATGACGCATTAACAAAGCCGCAAGCAATTAAGGATTTCTACGAAAACGATGAACTGATTGCCATTACAAAGGAGCTTGCTGATACGCTCCGTAAGAATAAAACGATAGACTGGCAAAAGCGTGAGTCTGCAAGAGCAAAAATGCGTATGCTTATCAAGAAACTATTGAAAAAGCACAAGTATCCGCCGGAAGGTATGGAGGACGCTGTTCAGACAGTTATGACGCAGTGTGAACTTTGGACGGATAATATGATGGACGCATAAGGTAACGGAGGACGATTATGGATACAAAATTTCAATGGACAAACTTCTATATGGAGCTGGCTACCGCTCTATTAGAATATAAAAATAACCGCAGCGAGTTAATTGAAAAACTGAAAACAATTTTCTCAGACGCAGGAATGAACTTTCCATTTAAGGAAAAAGGCAAAGAGACATACGAGGATATTTGCCCTTTTACTATCTTCGGTTCATTTAATAAAGGAATTACCAATGCCAATCGAATTGCTTTGTTGGAGCAATTTGCAAAACAGTTTTCAATAAAATCTGCTGTCCCGACAGAGTTTGATGGTATTCCTGTCGTAATGAATTTAAGTGCGTGGTTCTTCGCATATAAGGGAAACCGTGGAGAACACGATATAGATAATCTGTGGAATTTGCTTGAAAAAGCCATTGCCTACTCTGATGAAGCTTCCGCAGAAAATAAAAACGCTTTCATTGCTGCTTATGACACAGTTACAAAGCAGAAGATGATTAAGTGGAATATTACAATGGGGCTTTATTGGGTAAGACCTTATACATTCATCAATTTAGACTCAACCAACAGAGCCTTTATTACTGATGTCGATAATATGCCGCACTATTTTACGACAATCTTTTCTGATATAAATAAAGGCTTGCCTGACGGAACAAGTTATCTGTTTATGTGTGAGCAAGCGAAAAATGCTCTTAATCAGAAAGAATACGAATATCACAGTTTCCCGGAACTGTCTTACTGTGCGTGGAAAAGCAGCCAAGTTGGAAAAACGGAAGAACCTCCGACAAAAACCGTTGACTCAAATGTGAAAGAAACAGATTACTGGATTTATTCTCCCGGCGATAATGCTTGTATGTGGGACGAGTTCTATAAGAATGGCATTATGGGAATAGGATGGGACGAAGTAACCAACCTGAAAGACTTTGCTTCTAAAGAAGAAATCAAAGAATTTATGAAGAAAGTCTATGACGCAAGCTATTCCTACAAGAATAATGCTCATTGCCTATGGCAGTTTGCAAACGAGATTAAAGTCGGCGATGTAGTTTTTGTTAAAAAAGGAATGCACAAAATTATCGGTAGAGGTATTGTGACTTCCGATTATATTTACGATTCATCAAGAAACACATATAAGCATATTAGAAAAGTTGACTGGCAAAATAACGGCGAATGGGAACACCCTGGACAGGCTGTTATGAAAACACTTACCAACATATCGGCTTATCCCGATTATGTTCAGAAGCTTCTTGATTTGTTCGCTGAAGATACGCCGGAAGAAGTGTCGGAACAGAAAGAAATCAAGTATCCGCCATATTCAAAGGACGATTTTCTGAATGAAGTATATATGGACGAAGATACATATAACACCCTGACAGAATTGCTTGAAGCAAAATACAATGTTATTTTGCAAGGTGCTCCGGGTGTTGGCAAGACTTTCGCCGCAAAGCGACTTGCTTATTCCATAATGGGGCAGAAAGACACCAGCCGTGTAGCAATGGTGCAGTTCCACCAAAGCTACTCTTACGAAGATTTTATTCAGGGATACAGACCTTCAAAAGAAGGATTTGAACTTGAAAACGGTGCGTTCTACAAGTTCTGCAAGGAAGCGGAAGAAGATAATGAAAGACCTTATTTCTTCATCATTGATGAAATCAACCGTGGTAATTTGAGTAAAATTCTCGGCGAATTGATGATGTTGATTGAGAAAGACAAGCGTGGCGAAAAGATAAAACTGCTCTATTCAAACGAATGGTTCACAGTTCCTCAGAATGTGAGGATTATCGGAATGATGAACACAGCGGACAGAAGCCTTGCACTTATGGATTATGCGTTAAGAAGAAGGTTCGCATTCTTTGATTTTGCACCGGCTTTTTCTTCGGAAGGTTTCAAGAATTACTTGGCGGAAAAGAACTCTCCAAAACTGGAAAGCCTGATAACCGTTGTTGAGTCCCTTAACAATACAATTTCATCAGACGAGTCGTTAGGAGACGGTTTCAGAATTGGACATAGTTACTTCTGTACCGACGATGAAATTACCGATGAATGGCTCAAATCCGTTGTGGAGTATGAAGTGATACCGTTAATCAAGGAATACTGGTTTGATGAACCTACAAAGGTAAGAGACTGGTCTGCAACCTTAAGGAGTGCAATAAAATGATACGCATACAAAACATATACTATATGCTTTCATATGCGTTTCAAGTCTTGAATGAGCAGGGATATAAACAGGTGGCGACGGAAGAATTTGATAATGTCGCTGAACTATGTGCAGCCATTCTCATTAAGGGAGTCTCGTTGCAAATCAAAAGAGGATTAGGTAAAGAATATGTGCTTCAAACAGAGTCCTTGTCAGCTCTACGTGGCAAAATAGATATTTCCGCTTCGGTAAAAGAGCAATCAATGCTAAAAAAGCAGTTGGTGTGTAATTATGACGAGTTTTCCATAAACTCTTATATGAATCGAATTATCCGCACGACTATGGATACTCTTGTAAGAAGCAGTATCAGCAAGGACAGAAAAAAGCAGCTTCGTAAACTTCTCATCTATTTCTCAGAGGTTGAGCCATTGAGCCGAGAAAGTATAAACTGGAAGCTGCAATTTAACAAGAACAATCAGACATACCAAATGCTGATTTCGATTTGTTACCTGATACTTAAGGGGTTGTTGCAGACAACATCTGACGGAAGCACAAAGTTGATGGATTTCCTTGATGAACAGCGTATGTGCAGGCTATATGAAAAGTTTATTCTTGAGTATTACAGGAAGGAACATCCTGAAATAAAAGCGTCGGCTTCTCAAATTCCGTGGGATACTGATGACGGATACAGAGAAATGTTGCCGGTTATGCAGAGCGATATTATGCTGAAACAAGGCGACAAGACATTGGTAATTGACGCAAAATATTACTCTCATACAACGCAAAAGCAGTATGATGTAAACACTTTGCATTCAGGTAATCTGTATCAGATTTTCACTTATGTCAAAAACCTTGATACTGATAACACCGGCAATGTATCGGGAATGTTGCTTTATGCAAAGACCGATGAATTGGTATTACCAAACAACAATTACAAAATGGGTGGAAATTCAATTTCGGTCAAAACGCTTGATTTGGATTGTGATTTTTCAGAAATCCGGAGACAGTTAGATGAGATAGTTCGTTCCTGCTTTGGATTTGAATGATAACAGAACTTAGTGAGGCAAATGTAATGAAAAAGCTAATTATTGTATGTGAAGAAAAATGCCGTCAATACGGCGATTATCTTGCACAGCTTATCAGCTTGGAAGATGATACAGAAGATGAGACGGTAGGAACAAAAGATGGAGAGGTTGCTGCTCAGGTATGGCTTGAAAAGGACTACAAAGCTAATGCCGCACAGCTTTCATCTAACCAATACATTCTCTTTATCGGACAGGATAAACTTATTAAAGAAAAAAGCTCCCATATGAATATGGAGTTTGCGGAATTTGGAATGAAATATGGCTGGCTTGGAAAGCAGGCTGTGCTTTCTGTTGAGAAAGTCGTTGAAGCTGATAAATATGAGAACTTTATTTCATACGCTCAGAACTATCAGCAGAATGTTGAGCAGTTAATTAAGAGCAAAGATAAGAAAGCTCTGAAAGCGGGTGCTGCCGCAGGAGCAGCGGGAGTTGCTGGGGCTGCGGGAGTTGTTAAAGCAGGAGCATTGGCAGTTATCTCACCAGTAGCGTTAGTTCCAATCGCAGGTATTGGTGCCGGTGTGATGGCGGTAAAGAAATTTACACTTAACAGCAAGATTAAAGAACAGCAATATAGTTGTGCTGTAATGAAATTCTATTTAGATGACCTGAGCAAATTTTTAGGTTTATAAAGGGGCGTGAAGCATAATGGTTGGATTTGAAGAAGGATATACATATTTTGCAAAAAATGCTTCTGCTTATGCCGCAGCCACTATGTCTGATTCCTATGTTGCGTCTGTGAATGATGAGATAAATAAACTCGTTCAGGATTTGAATTCCTTAGAGGGATTTAAGACTGCTTCTAATGTGCTAAAAGGCGATGTTGCAGAGTTCTGGCATACTGGGACATTTAATATTGATTCCGCACTGAAAGGTTCATCAAACAGAGCTTTTGTTGATAGAAGCCACGATTTCGCTTCAACTGATATTTCAACTAACTTTGGAGACAAGTACGGGCTAAAATATTATAGTGACGGTCAAGCAAGTGCAAAAGCACAGGCTGTAAGTGTTTTTCAAAGGTTTAAGGAGTATCAGAGCCACGGAGGAACAGATAATTTAGAAGATTTCTTGCGTAGCAGAGGTTATGATAATGCAGAAAGTGTTTTGAATGACCCTATTTACTCCGGGCAAATTCGTATCATACCCCGTGACCAACTGGAAGAAGCAACACAGTATCTTGAGCGAATGATTAAGACCGAAGCTGCAAGGCGACCGGAACAGGTTTATCGTTATCAAGAAACGCTTGATTTGTTAAAAGACCGTCTTAGTGACGATAAAGGTGCTGAGTCTATTCCACTTTCAAAAAAGGAAGCAGAAGCACTTGCAACGCTGGCGAAACAGGGAAAAATAAATGCAGACGAATTGGGACTTACGACCGAAGAACTAATCAAATACGACTACATTATTCAACAGGCGTTCAAAGCCGGGCTTACGGCAGCTACCATTTCTGTTGTTTTGAAAGTTGCTCCGGAAATAATCAAGGCAATAGATTATTTGATGAAAAACGGAGAAATCAACGCTGAGCAGTTTAAGAAGATAGGATTTGCAGCAGTATCAGGTGGTGCAGAAGGATTTATCCGAGGAAGTGTGTCCGCAGCTATTACAGCTTCCTGTAAAGCAGGACTTTTGGGAGAAGCACTTAAATCTGTTGACCCGACGATAGTTGGTACAGTAACCGTTCTGACGATGAATGTTATCAAAAATGCTTTTCAAGTTGCTCTTGGAAAGAAAACAAGAACTCAGCTTTCGGGTGAGCTTGTCAGAGATATGTATATTTCAGCTTGTTCATTGATTGGCGGTGGGATTTCTCAGGCGTTCATAGAAGTACCGGTATTAGGTTATATGATTGGTAGTTTTGTTGGTTCAATCATCGGTTCTTTTACCTACAATATCGGATATAAAGCGGTTGTAGCATTCTGTGTGGACTCAGGATTTACAATGTTTGGTCTCGTTGAACAGGATTATACCTTGCCAAAAGAGATTGTTGAGCAAATGGGAATAGAAACATTTGAATATGAGTCTTTCCAGTATGATACCTTTGAACCGGAAGGATTTTCATTTGATACCTTTGAACCTGATACCTTTGAACCGGACACTTTAGATATTACATTTTTACGCCGAGGGGTAATTGGTGTGTCAAAGGTCGGTTATATTCTGTAAAGCGAGGTGCGATTGAATGGACGAAAAAGAAATCAGGAAAAGACTTGCCGGTCGTGCCGCAGAGTATATGATGTTTAGGGACGATGAAGAAAACGCCGAGACGACGGCAGAAATATCTTCACCGAGTAATGTTATTGTATTCCCGGATTTTGAAAAGCTGAAAAGCGAAGTAGAAAAAATGCGTACAGAGCTGTCAATGCTTTTGCTGGAGCGTGACGAGCTTCAATTCGTTATCTGTAAGAATATAGAGACAGAATATATGCTGAAACTCGGCAGCATTGAGTATAAGGCGTATGAAGCTCAATGTGCCGCTCTGCGACTGAAACGCAAAATTGAATTGATTCAGGCAAAGAAAAACAGACAGGAAAAGGTCATTATTTCTGCCATTGAGGAAACCCTCGATAATGAATTTGCAGAGTATCAAAAACAACTCAACGAGCAGATTGATAAGATGAATGACGCTCTTAAACGAAGTAAGGCGGAAGTCCTGTCTGACGAAGATAACAAGGAACTTAAAAAGCTCTATCGTAAAATAGTAAAGGCATTACACCCTGATATTAACCCCGATGTTTCAGAAGCACAGGTTCAATTATTTGATAATGCAGTATCAGCCTATAAAAGCGGCGATTTGGGAACATTGAGAATTATCGGCGAAATGGTCGGAAACAATCCGCTGCCTGAACAGCATAAGGACGCTATGACACAGCTTGTCGAAGAACGAGAGCGTTTACAGGGATTACTGAAATCTATAAGAGAGAGCATTGATAATATCAAATCAGAGTATCCGTACACGATGAAGGATATTCTTCAGGATACAGAGAAAACCGAGCAGAAAAAACAAGAACTTGAAAATATTCTTGAACAGTATAACGAACTTATCTCTATTTATAAGTCGAGAATTGAAGAAATGTTGAGGTGAGATAATGGGAGATTTGGTTAAATCCGGCGGCAACGGACTTGTAGGACTCTTGCACGGCAAAGGCGGAGAGCTTTCCATACCCAAACCTTTTGAAAAAGATATATTTCTTTTTGATACATATGTAGCCGGGACAACCCATATTGAGGGTATCGAAGAATTAGAGCCACATCTGAATAACGATGACAGACTTGAGTTTTTCAGAGAACCCGATAACCGATATGATAAGCAAGCGATTGTCATAAAGACTGTTGACGGAGTAAAAATCGGTTATGTGCCGAAGCAGGATAATGTAATATTTGCTCGCCTGATGGACGCCGGGAAGCTCCTTTTCGGTAAGATTACCTCAAAGGAAAAGAAAGGCTCGTGGGTCAAGATTTATATTAAGGTTTTCCTGCACGAATAAGGAGATATGTTATGGATAGGATTCTGATAAATGACTTGCTTAAGATACCGGATTGCGATATTGGCAAAACCAGACTCAAGTTGAATGTTTTTAATGGAAATACAGACCCTTTAGAGGAATACAAAAGAGACCCTGATAAAATAAACATTGAGTGGTTTTTGTGGCACAATCAAAGAAGATATTTCCATACGGGACAGATTGCGATTTGTCTGCTTTACCTCTATGATGATAAATGGTTGCTGACAACAATTAAGAGAATTACAAAAGAGATAGATGTCGTTGATGATGTTGGGTTTGAAGCTGAGGAAATTGAAGAATATCGAAAGTATTATGGCAGATTAGTTTTGAAGTATCACAATACGAAGCGTGGTATGGGAAGAACTTATGAGTCAATGATGGAGGAACTGGAAGTAATAGAAATTCTTTCTACTGCTTATGATGGTGACGAATTTCCGGGTTATGAGAACATAAGATTGAGTTTTTCACAACTGGAAACGATTATTCGGAATAAACGCAGCGGCTGGCTTGATGCTTTGAGAAATCAAAAAGCGGTTTATCTTATAACTGATATCAGCAACGGAAAAATGTATGTTGGCTCGGCAACTGCTCAGTATGGAATGTTGCTTCAAAGGTGGACTAACTATATAGAGAATGGACACGGTGGGAATGTTGAACTTAAACATATTGTTGATACCAAAGGGTTTGATTATATAAAATCAAACTTTCAGTATTCGGTATTAGAAAACTATAACGCCCGAATGGATGATAATTACATACTGAGCCGTGAAAAATGGTGGAAAGATACCCTTTGCACAAAACAATTTGGATATAATAAAAACTAATCTTTCCGATTACATCATACATTTCTCAAAATTGACTTTAGTTCAAGTTCGGTGTATAATTTAGTAAATTTAATATTTTTTGTATCTATTAAGAGTGTGTGAGGGACAAGCCCTATGACCACACAGCAACCTACCAAACGGCAAGGTGCTAATGCTTGAACGATAGGTAATGATGATTTTTGCAATCCTATCGTGACGATAGGATTGTTTTTTTAACGCTCTTTTTAGTAATAAATGAAAGGAGCATTTTTTATGCGAACAATCAAAAAACTCATTAACACGGAGAAGAAGGTATATATCCTTCTCAAAAACAAAGCGATACAGTATCGTTTTATGAGTGATGCTGAAAGAGAAGGCATTACTTATGGAGATAATGTTAAGCCGACTGAACGAAAGGTGGACGATATTATGGCTTTGCAACCAAATGGGACAATTTGTTTTTTGGGATGGGCAGGGCGAATGTGTTACCACTACAACAAAGAAAATGTGCTTCGTATTGATTATGAAAGATACATCGATGGTGCAGAAAATTATATTATCTAATGCAAAGACCGTCAGATCTCATTCGAGACTTGACGGTCTTACATTTTGTGATTGTATTTAAGAAAATCGTTTTGGTGTTCCTGTTTGCGAAGTTGATAGCCTTGTGCAATCAGCGTATCTACTTTCAGAGCAATTAGGTTTATGTCGGAACACATTGCCCGTGCAATCTGCTGAATGTCATAGCCGTTTTCAATGTATTCCAAAATGGTGTCGTCCGGGAGCGAAGCCTGAGAAGCGAAGATATTTGCTTCATACTCCATACGGTTCTCTCTCATATCAAAGATGTTGAACTCTTTGAACCCGCCGACAGCAACCGCTTCTTGCCTGTGGAGAATATCGTGTCCGATTTCGTGCCATAGCACTATCTGCTCCACGACCGGGTGCATACCGTTTTTAAGAAAAACAAAGCGGTTCTTTAGAATAACCTTGTATGCTCCACGCTGCTTGTCAAAATTCCGGTAGATGACATTGATACCAAGCTCTTTTGCGACCTTGTACGGGTCACGAGTACCGCAGCGGTCAATGAGCTTGTTTACGATTTTCACAATCTCAGCCGTAGTGTAATACCCCAATCCGGCTCACCTCCCATATTATAGTATATCGGATATTAACCTATAATAAATTATAAACTATTATGTGTCCCATATATTGGACTTAGTTCACTTTGAGGATTACTCGTCTTTGCGGTATTTCTTCGGGGTGTATTTTTTATTGTTCTTCTTTGCAATAAGATATGCTTCCTGAATAGCGTCAACCATTTCACGCATATCCTCGTCAGCCATTTCGCCGCCGGCAAATAGACCGGTAACTTCTGCAAGCAACTCCTGAGCCTGTCTTGCCCCTCTGCGTCCGTATTTATCCTCTACATCAGCGATGAAAGCGTCATCCTCAGACAGCAGATAATTCACATTTACATTTAAGGATTCTGCCAGCTTCTTATATCTTTCCATTCCTCTCGGACGGGATTTATCATTTTCATAAGAACCAATTATGCGTCGGGTTACGCCGATTTTAGCTGCTAACTCATCTTGACTCATACCAAGCTTTGTTCTCTCAGCCTTGACTTTTTCACCGAATGTCATTGTGATTTCACTCCTTAAAAGAATATTTACAGTTGAACTACCCATTTGCTCTTGACAAGTACAGTTGAAGTGTATATAATATGAATTGGGAAGTTGAACTACACATAGTGTACACCAAACTACCCAAAATGTCAAGGGGGTTCAAAAAATGTTACGAAGCATACTTCATTGTGATATGAACAACTTCTATGCCAGCGTCGAATGTATGCTCGACCCCGCATTAAAGAAATATCCGATTGCTGTCTGCGGCTCTGTTGAGGAACGACACGGTATCGTGCTTGCGAAGAACTACAAAGCAAAGGCTTTTGATGTGAAAACCGGGGACGCAGTATGGCAGGCTAAACAGAAGTGCAAGGACTTGGTTGTAGTACCGCCCCATTATGAGGAGTATATCAAATACTCAAAGCTTGCGAGAAGCGTTTATGAGCGATATACCGACCAAGTTGAACCGTATGGTATGGATGAGTGTTGGCTGGATATTAGCGGGACAGAAAGCCTTTTCGGTTCGCCGGAAAAGGTGGCAAATGAAATTCGTGAAACGATGAAGTTTGAACTCGGCTTGACGATTTCTGTGGGTGTTTCCTTTAATAAGATATTTGCGAAGCTCGGCTCGGATATGAAGAAACCGGACGCAGTAACCGTAATTCCAAAGGACACATTCAGAGAAAAGATTTGGGGACTTCCTGCCGCTGACCTGCTCGGTGTAGGACGGGCAACCCAGCGAGTGCTTGACAGCTATTGTATTCGTACCATCGGGGATTTAGCGAATACCGACCCTGAGTTCTTACGCAGAAGATTAGGAAAGAACGGAGTAGTTTTATGGGACTATGCCAATGGTAACGACCTTTCCCTTGTTGCCAAGAAAGACTTCGCTTCTCCTATAAAAAGCGTAGGACACGGTATAACAACGGTAGCAGACTTAGAGAAACCGGAGCAGGTGTGGCCCGTGTTTCTCGAATTGACCCAAGACATCGGACACAAGCTCCGTGTTCACGGACTGAGTGCAGAAGGTGTCGCAATACATATTAGAGACAACACACTCAATACAAGGCAATGGCAGACGAAGATTGCACTTCCTACACAGTCTCCGATGATTATTGCAAAGACCGCTTTTCAGTTGTTTGAAAAAAGATATGGGTGGAATAACCCTATCCGTTCTGTGACGGTACAAGCCATAAATCTTGTTCCACAAGACACGCCCCGTCAAATAGATATGTTTATGGACGCCGCCAAGCAGGACAAATTGGAGAGAATGGAAAAGTGTGTTGAAGAAATCAGACGGCGTTTCGGAAAGGACAGCATAAGGAATGGGGTTCTGTGTCAGAACCTGCGGCTACCACCGGAAAAAGCCGAAATCACGATGCCGACAGGTATGGTCGGTTAAGGAGGGCTAAATGTGATTGACGAAAAAGAGGTTACGGCTTATGTTACGATACCCGACTGCTTTTTGCAGGGGTGCAGCGAAGATATTGTTATCTTCCGTGCGGACGGCGGAAACCATTTTACCGACTACGGTATATATGAAGGAATGTTCCTGTTCTTTGACCGAAAAAAACGCTTTAAGAAAGGAAGGCTTTCCTGTTACATCAATACTGCCGGAGATGACCGACCCAAGTACAGGGTGTCGGATAAGAACATCGACGGATACAAGCACTTGGGAAGATTGGTTTTGACTTTGAGAAATTACGAGGTATAAAAATGGAATCCGATAGAAGAAAAGTTTATGTTGAAGTAAATGTAACACACAGACCTGATGGAACGGCTCGTCCGAATTTCATCAAGTTTGAGAATGATGAAAAATATGAGATAGACCGTGTAATTCAGAAATGCCGTGCGGCTTCCACCAAAGTCGGAGGAACCGGTATCCGCTACACGGTACAGATTTGCGGCAAGCCCACATTTCTGTTCGACGAAGAAAACGGAAAGTGGTTTGTAGAAGCAAAATCCTAATGGTAGGAGGTTTTGTAACTTGAAACATTTATCGAGATTTGACATCGAAGCGATTGCCGACAAATATGTTCAGGCATATATGGCACTTCCCGATGTCCGCAACACACAAATATACAGAATTGACCCGGAGCTTCTCTTGGAGAAGGTTCTCGGCTTGAATGTCGAATACCAGCACCTATCCTATGACGGGAGTATTCTCGGAATGACCTCATTTACGGAAATGGGTGTTCAGGTATTTGAAGATGATGATAACGAAGCCTTTTTCTTTTTGGACGGAAAAACCGTTCTCGTGGAAAAGGACTTGAACTTTGACAGCAAGCTGAAAGGCAGAAAGAACTTTACCTTAATGCACGAGGGCAGCCATCAGATATTCAAGATGTTGTTCCCGAATGATTACGGCGTGACACAGAAATCTGCCGGAGTACATTATTACAAGGCAAATTCCGAGAGGAATAAGCCTATATCCGATTGGGAGGAATGGCAGGCAAATACGCTTGGAGCAGCTATCCTTCTTCCCGAAAACCTTATAAAGCAGGGAATGTATCTGTTCAGTCTTGGAGAAAAGATTGAGTGTCTAAACAAGATATACTTTCCGGGCGTATATAAAAGGTTTGACGCACTTGCCGATTTTTTAGGGTGTTCAAAAAAAGCACTTGCCATACGAATGAAACAGCTCGGACTACTGAAAAAGGAGTATCTTGATAATCCTTTTGATTTGGTTACGGTTTATCCGGAGGTGAGCGAGCTATGAAATCGTTGGAACAAAAGATAATCGTAAGGTGCAAAAACTGTGGCTGGCGTATTTTTGACAAGGTAACAATGACAACAGGTGTTATTGAACTGAAATGTCCGAACTGCCACAGAGTAGTAGAGGTTGACCTGTCCCTCCGCAAGGGAACGGTCAAGTACAGATTAACAAGAAGTAATAACAGAGCGAACAATTAAATATCGGGCAGATGTACCGAGCCACGAGTCCTTGAGCGAAAGCTCCTGAGTCATCAAATTGCCGGACGCTGAGAATTAAGGGATAGAAATATCCTAATGTTCTTGGTGTCCGGCTTTTTTTGTAGCTCCCGAAAGGAGCAAGACCGTGACATATAAGTGGCTGGCATATATCGCCAAGTATCCGTAATCTCCGAATTTTTGATTTCAACCAAATTCAAAAATTCAAATTTAAGGAGATTACGACAATGACAAAACTTACATTAGAACAACAGGAATTATTATTTTCGAACGACTGCAAGCTCATCAATCTTCGGTATGAATATCACGGTTACACCGGCTCGGAGAAATGGGCGATTGTAACAGAACTGGCGGAAGAAGAATTGTGGGTTAAATACCCTGATGTTATCCGTCGGTACACTCCGTTCATTCTGCTTTCTATGGCTCAGGGCGAAGTGATTGACGAGTCATACAGAAACAACGATAAGTACGAAAAGCGAGCAAAAAGAACAATCGATGTGTACGGGTATGAAGATGACATCTCTGAACAATTCCACCGGGAACTGATTACTCCGTTTGTTGACCCGTTTGAGCAAGCGGAAGAAGAACGGATTGAGGAAGAAAAGGAACAGCTTCGCCAGTTAGAAATTGCAAAAGTCAGAAAGGTCTTGGAAATGCTGAAACCTGTTCAGAGAGAACGACTGATAAAAGCGATTTTGTTAGGTATGAGTTCAAGAAAAATTGCAAAGGAAGAAGGAGTATATTACAGCGTTGTAGATAAGTCGATTGCTGCCGCAAGAAAAAATTTCAAGAAATTTTATGAAAACCTCTGATTTTGGGTGTGCATTTTGACCCCCTTTGTCCAAATGAGTGAAGGGGTTATTTCAATTCCGGATAAGAAATGCACTTTCAAAACTAAATGAACAGAGAGGTTATACATATATGCAGAGAAAAGAAATTCAGCGTGGAGATTTATTCTACTAC
>OFGD01000142.1_pt1 | contig 60379 bp, 53 predicted proteins | sample 1521671 | NCBI WGS metagenome assembly OFGD01 (sample SAMEA3504114, study PRJEB24116) | mouse gut metagenome | biome: mouse gut; feature: mouse-associated habitat; material: faeces | place: Denmark | collected 2011 | reverse complement strand
CAGCGGATATCCTGTTGTTCCTATTCCGTTAATATTCATTTTTCAAATCCTCGTTATTGCCACTTATTCAATATTGTGGCTGGGGGCGATATGTTTCTCCCCCAGCTACGCTGTGCTAATTTAAATATGTAAAACCTCATTGTACCGCAGAAAACATAGCCTTCTGGATATTCTTCTGCCAATATGAGCTGTCAAAATAATTCCCGCTTTTAGGCAGATTCCTGAACATATTCATGATCATGTCATACGCCATAAATGACGTATCCACAAACATTTCCTTCCCGTCCTTTGATTTGATTGCCGTACCATTTGTTCCCACAAATGCAGTCGTGTTGTCATCAAGGTGCTGAATCGTTCCTGTCATTTCCGCAAACTTTTTCAGCCATGACTCTCCCGTCTCCTTACACATTTGTTTAAATTTCTCAGCATCCTCCCCCGTCATATAAGGATGTTTCCCATCCCTTACATACCATGAAAAACCTGTTTCTTTGTCCGTATATTTCGGGTCCGTTGCAGCCCATTCTTCCAAGGTCTTATCGCCATACCACACTGTCAGACCGCTGTCATTTGAAACGGTGCTTTCATCCTGCCCCATTAACAGTTTCGTTGATTTAAGTGAATCGTATATATCCTGCACATTAGCATTCTGCCTTGTACTTTCGGGTGCGGATTCTTCTGCCGCCTGTTTCTGCGGGTAGAACTGTCCGGTCCTGCTTCTGTTGTACTTATTCGCTGATACATTGTTCTGATAATAATTCTGGCCTATTCCATTTACGCTCATTTTTCAAATCCTCCATTGTCATCAATTATTTTAATGGCAGCCCCTCAGTCGTTCAGAGCCGCCTCTGCTCCCTCATGATAAGTCCGAGCAGTTCATCCCATCATGCAGACATACCGCCTAGCCTCACCTGCCAAACTTCATGACAAGCACCCCCTTTCGCTGCCATCCGCTAATAATACGAGCCAGCCTCCAAAAAAGTTTCATTTCTATCACCTACATCCGCTCCTCACCTCCGGGCAGACCGCAGAGGCAAAGCATTATGCGCCTCTGCGGAATAGGGTGTAAAGATCATATCTGTATATCCACAGATGACAGCGAACTACTGGATTTCTTTAAATTCGCTTCCACGGATTCCCTTGTGATGCCATCCAAGGCACCAGGCTTGATGGGCTTTCCCGCTTTCCATGCAGGGTCTGCTGCCTTTGCTGCCGCAATAAATGCCTGTGTATATGCCCTTTCATACTGTGACAATGTATGCCCTGCCGCCAGACGGTCATTTTTACTTGTCTTCCGATACAGATCCGTGTAAACATCTGACCTTTTCGTTGTATCCCCATCCCCCATGCCGTTGCCCTGCAGGAATTCCTTTTTCGTAAGTTCAAACATCTCATCCCTGCTGCTTTCGGGAATAGAAATAATCCGTTTCCTGCTCGCAACATTTTCCTCCGTCACAAGCAGTCCGGCAAGCCCCGTAGTCGGGTCAATGTAGTCGCCATCCTTATCATACTGCTTCATCAGGTTTTTAATTGCCTGCACATTGGTAAACATCCCACTGCTTCCGGCGTGTTTTGTCATTTCCTTAACAGCCGCCTTATACTGTGCGCTGTTCGTATCGATTCCCGCCGCTTTTAACTGCGACCGCAGAGAGCCGTTTGACAAATCCGATACTTTGAGCGGATTTACCACCCCGGCATTACTTTTCGTTCCAAACATACTTTGAAATAAAAAACTGTAATCTGTAATCTTTGACATACCATCATCCTCCTTCTAACCCTGTCAAATCTCATACCGCCCCTTACCTCCGGGCAGACCGCAGAGGCAAAGTCTTCTGCGCCCCTGCGGAATAGGGTGTAAACAATATTTCCTTATGCCTTTATGTCAAAACTGCCCCCTGTGGGTGACGATGTGCCGGATACCGCCGCAACAATATTCTGTGTAATGCTTTTCACATCCGTGCCAGTGGCAGACACCGTGAACGTACCTTCCATCCTCTCTTTTCTTTCTGCCCGCCGTTCCGCTGCCTTTTCTTCCTCCTCCTTTTTCTCCTTGCGCCTCTCGGCGGCCTTTTCTTCGGCTGCTTTCTTCTCTTTCGCCCACCGTTCCGCATTCTCTTTGGCTATTTTTCCATCCGGGTCACTTGTGCCAGAGATTGCTACTGAAATATTCCCATTTGCATCAACACTGTAGCTGAGATTGGTCAGCGTTCCACGGCAACTCGATACTGCGCTTTTCGCACAATCCGGTAATGCCGCCAGATTTTCCTCCAGATACTTTGCTTTTTCCGGGTCGTTCATACATTTCTTCAGGAAAGCGCCCGATACGGATACCGTTGTCGGAACGCCCTGCATGGAAGTTGTACCCGAATTCATATAGCTGTACTTGCCCTGCAGATATTTGGAATAATCATTGACATTGCTGTAACCCGTCTTAATCTGCTCCGTTTTTGTTCCCCCGGTCGAGGTTTTCAGTTCCACCGTGCTTGTCGTCACATTACCTTCCTTTGCAGTATTTGTGTAGCCTTTCCCATAATCGCTGTAATTGTTTGTGATCTCCATTGACATAATTTTCATCCTCCTTCAAAAAATCTTACCTGCGGCCCCTCTGTCATTCGGAGCCGCCCATGCCCCCTTGTGGTAAGTTCGGGCATGATGCCCTTCATTAACCAAGCAGCGTATCTCCGCCTGCCGCATTACACACTAACTGTACGGATTGTCTCCCCGTCAACAGCATATCTTGCGCTGAATCCTCCCAGCAGACCGTTTCCATTCATCCTTTCATAATTCTTGATTGCAAGTATGTCTGCCCTGTAATCAAGGTATGTCTGGTTCTGCCCCGGATCATTGAGCAGTTTATCAAGTGGCGCATCCAGCCCTTTTATCCTGCCGTTCTCCACTGTGATGTCTGACAGCGCCACTTTGCCGCCCGTTGCTTTCTGCAAAAATGCCTCAATCCCCATTGCCGCCTTCAATATGTACTGCTCCTGTTTATTCATCCCCTGCATACCCGCATTTATGGAAATATAAGTATCCATCAGTTCCCCGGAAAAACCGTTCAGGATGTCCTCCACTTTTTCCTTCACAGCCGCATCTTCAATCCCCTTTACTTCCGCCTTTCCGTCTATGCCAATGCTGACTTCAAAAGAAGGTATGGGGGAAATGCCGGACTGCCCCATCTGCCGGAAGATTTCTTCACCGATATCTGCCTGCAGTTTTGCGGACGCTGTGGCGCTGTCAATTTCCTGTGCAGATGCAAAGATATTGGCCAGCCCTTTCTCCTGCTCCGTCAGTTCCTCACCCGCTGCCATTTTGGAAAGAAGTTCAGCCTTACGGCTTTCATCAAAAACTTCCCCTTCCGGCAGATATTCCGCCGCCTGTGTTTTATGCAGCTCATCCATCTGCTGTGTATAATACGCCCCGTACTTTTCCCTGATCTGCTGGAGCGCCTGTTTTTCTTCTGCTGCGTCCTGCCCGTCATGCAGTTTCCGGCGCAGCGCACCGGCATATTCCTGCATTTCCTTTGCCTGCTGCCTGAGTACGTTATCCTCTGCCGCCTGCTTCGTCTGAAAGGAAAGGTGGTAATATTCCTCCGCATTTACAGGGGAGCCGTCTTTTGCCAACACCTTCACTGTGTACCCCCGATTCTCCAGATTCCAGTTCGGCACGGTCACGCTCTTGCCGCCACTGCCATTGTCCTGCCCGATTCCAACCTGATTCCCGTCACCGTCATACAGGACAAGTTCATAATCACAGCCCTCCGGGATATGGTCAAGGGTCACTGTTATGTCAAGGTTATGCTTGTCGGAAACTGTCCCTAATATCCTGTACTCCGCTATGTTGAACTGATAATAGTCAGCATCGTCCGCATCTGCCAGCCTCCCCTGCAGGTATCCGTCCGGCTTATTGATAAGCGTGGTCAGGTCAAGTGCCCTCCCAAAACAGTCCACGCCCTCAGACTTATTGCTTTTCCAGTAATAATCATTGGAAACCTTTTCATTCTCCCGGATTACCTTGTTGAAATTCTGGCTCACGGCAAAATCCTTCGGATTCCAATGTATCACTTTGTTTGATAACGATACGCCATTCATTTTACTTTACCTCACCGCCTGCCGCTGTCTCCGTCATGACATTTGCATCATAAGCATTGGATGCCGCCGCCATCCGCTGCTTACTGCTCCACGCCTTTGCCAGCCTGCTTCTCTCCTGCTCCGCCTTTGCAACCTTTTCATCCAATAACTCCTGCTGCTGTCTCTTAGCCTGCGCCCGCTTTTCCAGATATTCTTCCAGCAGTTCCTTCTGCCTTGCCTTTTTCTCCCGCCCGGCATCAGGCTTCTTTGCGGAAGAACTCCCGGAATAACCCACATTCTCCTTCATGCCCTGCGTATAGCCGTAGCATTTTTCCCATGTGTCGTCTATGTGCATATATGCAATCACCGGAATATTTCCCCCGAAATTAACAGCCTTATTTTGTGCCAACGCATCCAGAATCTTCTTCTCATATTCCGGGTCTGTCTGCATCCTCTTATATGCTGCGTCCGTTATGTCAATTACGTCATTCATATTCCGCTGTGAGGGATGGGTATACAGGCTGTTCATCTTCTCGTTAAAATATGCCTTGTACTCATCCAGCGTCATGTCCTTTGGGGAAACAGCGCCTTTCTCCGCAACCTTTCCCGCGAATCCGGCATCTGCCCGCTTTTCTTCCTTCCTCACTCCCTCATAGGCTTTTGCCCCATAATAACTGCCATAAACTGTACCTACTTCCATTGTCATATTCTCCTTCCTTTTTCATAAAATTATTATATTTCCTTCTGCTGCAGCATGACCGTGACCTTGAACACATCCCTCCCTGCCTTGATATCCATATATCCAAGATAGCGTTCCGCCACATCCCTTACATTTTTCAGGCCAACGCCATGCTCCATCAGTATCTCCGGCAGGCTGCTGTGCTTCACCGTTGCCGGTACCGCCTCCCCGTCCTGCCATTCCAGCTTCCCGTCAAAGCTGTTCTCCACCTCCACCAGCAGGAAATGGTTCTTCCGTTTCAGTGTAAGGCTGATGCGGCGTTTCTCCTGTTCCAGTTTCTCACAGGCTTCTATGGCATTCTCTAAAAGATTGTTCAGGATGATCCCCATGTCAAAGGCAGAGATGGTATCCGTCTCCCTGTATTCAAACTTCACCCGGAATGCAGTCCCGGATTTTGCCGCCCTCCGGTATTTGTCATTGATGATGACATCCGTCACTGCATTTCCCGTGCTGAACTTATAATCCAGCTCCTGCACGGTCTCATCCAGTCTGTCAATGTACCTCTCCACCTCCCCGTATTTTTCCCCGGCAACAAGGCCTTTGATATTTGCCATGTGGCCTTTCATTTCATGCCTTACTTTACGGATGCTGCCATAGAAATTTTCCGCTTCCTCCAGCCTCCTTTTCATGGCCTTCATCTGCTGTTCTTCCGCAAAATGCCTCTCCCTCTCGCCCTGCAGTTCCTTGTACTTCTGGAAAATACAGATTGCCGAAATTTCCCCGGCGCTGAGAAGGACCGCGATCATTGCTATCTTCCACACCATCTCCTTCCTCTGGGCAAAAAGGAAAAATATCTCCTTATCAATCTGAACCATCGAAATATCCATAATCATCCATACCAGCATACTGCCGACAACATTCAGGACGGAAAGGAAAATGGCATCCTGCCAGTTCATGGACACCGGGCTTTTTACAATCTTTTTCAGAATCCAGATCATAGAAACAAATGAGAGCGTGTATAATAAAATATTACAGCCCTGGCCTATTACCTGGCTCTTATACACATGGAGCATATACTCTGCATCCCGGACATTCAGCCTCCCCATCAGGCCATCCATCAAAGACTGGTAAAGGCTGTTTGAAACCAGAAAACTCATCCCGTGGAAATTGTAAAATAGCAGCAGCGTGAAAACAGCCTTTTCCAGACAGCCCTTATATCTGATACGGCAGTACCCCAATACAGCAGCAGCCGATACCGCATACCTCGCCCATCCCGGAACGCCGGGGCATAAACGCAGGAGTACATTGGCTGCTGCAAATATGCCTGCGGACAACGCTTCCTTTTTTCCCCTTTCCGGCCTGAAAAAAATGTCCCAAACCACCAAAAAGAGCATGACCTGCAGGAGTACAAGATATAAGTCGCATATATTTATGAATAATCTATAACCCTCCTGACTCATCTGCCGTCCTCCGCAATGAATTCCAGATACGCCTTTATAAAATCCTGGTACTTGTACTTGGAGATCAGGAGGCGTTTCCCGTTCTTCATCTGCACTTCCGTCCGGCTGTATCTTTCCACATATTTCATATTGACCAGATACCCCTTGTGAATCCGGAAAAAGCCTTCCCGCAGTTCATCCTCCATCTCACTTATCTTTCCATAGCATTCTATTTCCTCATCCCGCATGGATACGATGATCTTCCTGTTGCTGCTCTCAATATAGTAAATATCATCAACCGGGACATTCCTTGTGATGTTCCCGCTCCTGACCAGTATTTCCCCTGGCTCAGTGTTCTTTTTCCTGTTCAGGCAGCGGCACTCCCTGACTGCCCGCGCAAACACATCTTCAAATTCCTTTTCGTCTACAGGCTTCACTAAATATTGGAAGGCATTGACGGAAAAAGCCTTCGGCATATACTCCGGGTAACCTGTCACAAATATCAGCAGGGGCAGGCTCCCCCATAAAACTTCTTCCCTTTCTTCCTTCCAGTCCCTGATCTGTTCCGCCGTTTCCATTCCGTCAGTTCCATCCATAGAAATATCAAGGAACAGGATATCTAACTGCTCCCTGTCCTCCTGCTCCCAAAACCGCAGCAGTTCCTCCCCGGACGAAAATTCCATAATCCGGCAGGATGCATCCTGCTTTTCTATCAGCCGTTTTATCAAATAACGGATATTTTCTTCATCATCGCAAACCGCTATGTTCAATCTGATTCACCCCATATCAATGTTTTATTGCCAATAAGGACTATTATTTCCCGTCCACCTATTTTATCGGCAGATACCAGCAAAAAGGAAGAACGGGTGTTGTATCTGGACACTTGGCGGTAGTGACTGGACATTTCAAAAAAAATGCCTTCATCCCACGCAAGGGCGACACAAACGCGAACCGCCGTGTAAGCATATTAACTCTGATTCCCCCGCTTTCCAAATCAGGCCGCCCGGCCTGCCTGCGGAAACGGCAGACCGCCGCACATAGAAAAAGGGCCTGTGAGCCCTCTTCCTCTTTATCCTTAGTACAGTATCTTTATCCAGCCTTTCCTCTAAAGTCTCAATGATTCAATCATCTCATGGGCAATACTGATATCCGTCAATTCATCCGGAAGTCTGGAACGCAGATGCCACTCTGCCGCCGCCAGCTCCTTCCTGTCAAGGCGTATCCCATCAGGGCCGTCCAGCCTTGCGGTATAGCCTGCGATCACGGAGCCGGAGAACCCCCACGGCTGGCTGCCAAAATACTGCAAATCCCGGATACGGATGCCTGTCTCCTCATAGGCCTCCCTCTCCGCCGCTTCCTCCAGCGTCTCCCCCGCCTCCACGAAACCGGATATGAGTACCCACTGCGGGAGGGAGCGGTCTGCATACTTTGTCATCAGCAGCCTGTCCCCGTCCGTGACCGCCACCATTACCACCGGGGCGATGCCGGGATATACCGTGTTCCCGCATTCCGGGCAGGCAAGCGCCCTCTGCCCTGGCTTCCTTTCCATTCTCCCGCCGCACCTGCCGCAATACCTGTTCCCTTCATACCAGCGGCTTAAGTGCAGGGCCGTGGCCCCGGCAAAGAAAGCCCATTCCGGCAGGACGCCCTTTAATTCACAGATGGGGAAATACCCAAGCCCCCGGCATCCGTTTACCTCCTGCCCCAGCAGGTAAACGGGCTCCCTGCCCGCCCGGAACAGGAATACCGCCCTGCTTTCCATTTTTCCTGCCGGATGCCCCAAATCCCGGAAGGACGGGAGGCTCCTATGCCCGTCCCCCATATCCCGCAAAAGCACATCCTCTCCCCGGAAGGAGAAAAAGCAGTCATCCGGGGCCGGGGCTGTACCGCGGTATGCCATATCCAGCCTGCAAGGGGAGATATCCTGTATCATGGCTCCCCTCCTTACAGGTGCCGCAGGTTCTCACGGTACCTGCGCAGTTCCTTTTCGTCCACAGCGCCGATGACCTCATCCAGCCACTTGACCATCCGTCCCCTGTCCTTCGGCAGATGCCCCTCCACGTTGATGCAGTTCGATGCGCCCATCGTTGCAAAATAGGTGTCTATGTCAAGGCTGCCGACCAGCGTCCTTAATTCATACAGCTTTTCTATCTCCGTTTCCTCCGTCCAGTTCCCCGCCTGGATTTCCCGGTACAGTTCCGAGGTCGGGTAGACCGTCAGCATGGAGGAAACAATGACCTTCGGGTGGAGCTGGTTGAACACCTCCGCCGTGTTCTTCACCCCTTCCTCCATATGCCCGGAGCCGTATATCCCGGCAAGGTAGAAGAAGTTATAATCCATCCCTGCTTCCTCCAGCCTTTTGCATTCTTCTATGATCTCCTTCGTGCCGAACCCTTTATGCATGAAGGACAGGGATTCCTCGTCTCCCGCCTCCACGCCGATGGTAAGGCTGTTGTACCCAAGCCCCCGCAGCTCCCGTAGCTGCTCCGTGGTCTTCGGCGTGATGTCCGTGATGCGGGCGAAACAGCCGATGGACTGCACTTTTGGATAATATTTCCGTACCAGTTCCGCCAGCGTTTTCAGCTTGTCAAAACTTAATACAAAAGGGTTCGCCCCGGTGAAGAATACCCTCTTTGCGTTCCGGTAGTAGCGGCTGATCTCCTTCAAGTCCGCCTCCACCTCGGATAAAGGCGACATACGGAACTTAAACGGCACGTCCTCATAGAGCGTGCAGAACTTGCATTTGTGGTGTGTACAGCCCGCCGTCACCTGTACCAGTGCGCTCCCAGCCTCATAAGGCGGCCTCCATATCGTTCCCGTGTAATGCATAAAACATCTCTCCTTCCTGTCTGTAAAAATCTAACTGACGATACCCCTGATCTCCTTTAAGTCCCGGATACCGTTTTCCTCCATGTACTTTTCCAGCCCGCCGATGATCTCCGGCATGGCATAGGGGTTCCTGAAATTCGCCGTCCCCACCGCCACCGCGGCTGCACCGGCCATGATGAACTCCAGCGCATCCTCCGCCGTCTGAATCCCTCCCATCCCGATGACCGGAATGCTTACCGCCCGGCAGGTCTGCCAGACCATCCGCAGCGCAACCGGCTTTATGGCAGGCCCGGACAGGCCGCCCGTCTTATTTGCCACGCAGAACGCCCTTTTCTTCACGTCAATCCTCATACCCGTGATGGTGTTGATCAGCGAGAGCGCGTCCGCGCCGCCGGCCTCCGCCGCCTTTGCGATCTCCGTTATGTCCGTGACATTCGGCGTCAGCTTCATGGAAACGGGCTGCGCCGCTTTCTTTTTTATCTCCTTCGTGATGTACTCCACCATGCGCGGCTCCTGCCCGAAAGCGATCCCGCCATGCTCCACGTTCGGACAGGAAATATTGATCTCCAGCATATCTATCCCCTGCACGGACAGCCGTTCCACGGCTCCCAGATAATCCGCCACGGTGCTGCCGCAGACATTGACAATGACTTTCGTGTCAAACTGTCTGAGGAAAGGGAGGTCCCTCCTGATAAAGACTTCAATCCCCGGATTCTGCAGCCCCACCGCGTTTATCATGCCGCTGGCAGTTTCCATGATCCTTGGTGCGGGGTTCCCCTCCCACGGGACAAGGGACACGCCTTTTGTGACCACTGCCCCTAACTGGTTCAGGTCTATAAACCCGCTGTATTCCTGCCCGGAGCCGAATGTCCCGGACGCAGGCATCACCGGGTTCTTCAATGTGATGCCCGCTATATCCACTGATGTGTTTATCCCGTCCGCCTCCTTTCTTGAATCACATTATAACAACTGGCAGAAAAAAGAAAAGTACTGTCTTTTTTCGTTTATAGTGTGAAAAATGATACCGGTATCAAAAAACATAGTACCTTGAATTGAAAGAGCGGATATAGTATAATGCTGGCAAAAGGAGGGAACCACATGAGCAATATGAAAGCGCCGCTGCCCCAATGTGCGGCTATGGTCAGAGTACAGAACATCCTGAGCGGGAAATGGAAGATAACGATATTATGGTACATCGCGGAATATGAAGTGCAGAGATTCGGGGAACTGAGGCGGAGGCTTGGGAACATCACGCAGTCCACCCTTACCAAGCAGCTCCGCGAACTGGAACAGGACGGCTTTATCTCCCGCTATATCTATCAGGAAGTGCCTCCGAAGGTGGAGTATTCCCTGACTGACCTAGGGAAAAGTTTCATCCCTATTTTGAGAGACATGAAAAAATGGAGCGACACGCATTTAATGTGATGCCGGGAAGTCCCTGCCTGTCCAGGGGCATAACAGTGGAAATGGGGTGAAAAAAGAAATGAAAAAAAGATTTTCTCCAAAAAAGACAGCCGCATTCTGCACGGTATCCGTGCTGCTGGCTCTGATCATATGGACAGTATGGGGGAACACTGCGCTGATGGTAAGCACCGTTGCTATTTCCAGCAGCCGGATCCCTCCTGCCTTTTCCGGGTTCCGTATCGCACAGGTATCCGACCTTCATAATGCCGAATTTGGAAAGGATAACTCTACGCTGCTGCGGATGCTGTCCGAGAGCGGGCCGGACATTATTGTGATAACCGGGGACCTTGTAGATTCTACACATACAGACATAGACAAAGCCCTTTCCTTTGCAAAAGAGGCCGTCCAGATCGCACCTGTCTACTATGTGACAGGCAACCACGAAGCCCGCCTGACAGAGTATGGGCGGCTCAGAACCGGCCTTGAAACGGCTGGCGTGACTGTTCTTGAGGATAAAACAGTATGGCTGGAACGGGATGGTGGAAAGATTATGCTTATCGGGCTTTCCGATCCCGATTTTACAGTTAAGGGTGATATGTTCAGGGAAGTGCCTTCTATGGCCGGTACAAAATTAGAATCCCTAGCCGGCAGCGAAGGCAGCTACACAATCCTGCTCTCCCACCGCCCGGAGCTGTTTGAAACTTATGCAGACTGCGGTATTGGTTTAGTCTTAAGCGGCCATGCACATGGTGGCCAGTTCCGTCTGCCCCTCACCGGCGGGCTGATTGCACCCAATCAGGGACTGTTCCCCAAATATGATGCAGGGCTGTATACAGATGGCAGCACGGACATGGTCGTCAGCCGCGGCATTGGCAACAGCATCATACCGTTCCGCTTCAATAACCGTCCGGAGATTGTATTGGTAGAGCTTTGCGCTGAATAAAAATGTTTTTAAGCAAAAACAGTTTTGCAAGATATTTTTATCATTTTTATGTGTACTATCACGGAAACACTGCATACTATCACGGAAACCCTTATACAGACACGAAAACTCACGGGCAGTTTCCGTGTTCGTATAAGGGTTTTGCCTGCGAGTATCGACTTTTGCGTGATAGTATGGAGTTTTGCCTGATAGTATCCGAGTTTCCGTGATAATAACCGACTTTTGCCTACGAGTATATACTATCAGGCAAAAGAACCCCAGAACAACCGTTCGCGCCCTCGCTAATGTAAAAATGCCCATAAAAGCACACGGAAATAATGTAAAATTGAAACCCATGTAGTGCCGAAAGTGCCGTGTTTACGGGCTTTGCAGGATTTCCGTGTCCGTATCTGCCGGAAACTAAGACACCTTTGGATGACAAGGTTATTGCTCCTGACTCATTCTAGCAACTCACGATTTTATGGGTTAAAAAATTTGAAAATATTAATAAATAAGTCTATAATATTTTTGAAATTAGCAATAATTCCAACAACGCCTATAGTTGTAAATAGATACCATCGAGTATGTATACCATGCCACACTTTTCTGACCATACTACGTTTTCTATCTTGCCATTTAGGATACCTAGGATTATCAAATATCATTTGCCAATCTATTGCAAAATGAGAATTATGTGGTAAAGGAGGTACATTTGCTTGAGTGCTTATGCCCATCAAAACAAGATTAGCTATCTCACAATGCTCCCGTAATTCTTGTTTATACTCCGAATTATTGGTAACAATTAATTGCAGAACTCTTTTTCAATTCGGATCAACATAAGATTGTGAAACACGCAAGCCATTTTCTTCATGTTTCACTTTTGATAATAAAATGCCAAAATAATCCGAATTTACTCTAACCACTTCATTGGTATACATAATAACTGATTCGCCCGGATAAAGAACATATGTTCTATTTGGTGTCTTTCTTAAATCAATAATTCCATCATGATCATTATATAGCCATTTAGGATTTATCCAACGCTTATGTGACAAAGTTCTTAAAAGAAACCCCACATGCAACCGAATTTTGTGACTTCCTTCTAAATCTGCATATTGCAATGATTGTTTTGATAAGCTACCATTCCATTCATATTTTATTATTTCTAATTTACCATTTTCAATTGCATTTTTTAGTTCAATATTATTTGCAACCATACTTCTACCACATGATATATTATAATTTCGTATATCACATATTTCCTTCCTCTTAGTATTTACTGTCTTTATCAGAAATAAATCTTACATTATGTCCTCGTTGTTGTTTTGCTTTCAAATGAGGTAACGAAAATGGAGTTGCTGAAACCGGAATATTTATCACACTATTTATGAAAACACCCTCTCTTTGAATGGACTTAATTTTATCAGGATTATTGCATATGCAAATAATTGATTTTATCTGAAAAAAACCTAAAATGGATTTCACAATAGAATACTCTCTTACATCGGCATCCAATCCCATACACTCGACTGCTGCAAAAGTATCTAATCCATGATTTTTATTAGATAAAGCACGAATTTTTGTTGCCAGTCCATGCCCTCTTCCTTCTTGACGTAAATAAATAAAAATCCCTTGTTCCGCTTGTGCTATCTTTTGCAACGAAAATTGTATCTGCTCTTTACAATCACATTCTGCCGAAAACAATGCTGTTCCAGGCAAACATTCCGAGGATACTCTACAAAGAATATTTTCTCCCCCTTCTATATTTCCACGAACCAAAACAACATGCTCTTGCTGTGTATCTTCTTGTACCACATAAATTTTGAAATCACCATATTCCATTGTATGGTGAATTGCAGATGCCAATACAGAAATCATTTTTACATTCCTCTTTCTTTATTAAATAGCATTTCATCATACGGCATTTCGACAATATTTTTTTCATTCAGTCCTAATTCATTAACAATTTCATTAAGCCTTTTCATATCATCTTCCGCATTACATTCATCTGAAACAATTTCAACTTCTACAAAATTTCCTAAACCTTCAACATAATCAAGACAAACAACTGCATTTTTGTAATATGCTCTTTCTCTTGTTTTCTTTACTGTGACAACTAATTCTAAATCTAGTAATTCGAGATACTTTTGAAATGATTTCGCATCAAGTATTTCACATTCTACTTCTATTCTATCTGTTATTCCTCTTACATATTTTTTTAATGTCGTTACATATTTTCCCTCCTGCTCTCTTATTCGTATTACAGGTTCTCCTCCTTTTAAATCACAGAATCCATACCCTGTTCGAATAAAAATAAGATCTTTTTGCGTAATAGGATTTTCAAAAACCACTTTTTTCATTCCAAGAGTATCGATAAATTGTTTATCATCTGAAATACTAAACTTTAATTCAAGTTCTCTTCTCATTTTGTACCCCTCCTCTATTTATATTATAATACGCTTGCACAAGAATTTCATTAATATTCTAACAAAAATATTTTTCAGAATATTATTTACTATGCTTCCAAATATGCCCATAATTTGCTATGTTTTCATCGTGCCATCGTTATCCATAGCAAACTATTTTCCATTACCTCATACAAATATCAAAAACTCCAAATTCTGCATATAGACATACGAAACTCTGCATACTATCACGCAAAACTCCATACAAACACGAAAACTCCGAGCGGTTTCCGTGTTTGTATCATATCCCCCGTTTTTCAACAGCATTTTCCGTCAAGCCAATACCTTTTTCTACTAAAATCCCCAATATCCTACACCCTTTTACCTTTCCGCTTTATACTATCACGGAAACCCCGGACTTTTGCGTGAAAGTATACTTTTGCCTGATAGTACAATTTTTTCCCCAATCGCCATCCTATCAGCGGCATCAAAAAACACAAAAATAGGGGTCCACCACCCACCGTGATGAACCCCACCAAGCCTTAAAACCCTTGATTTTAAGCCATTCCTTAATACTTTTGCCTGCGAGTACCCAAAATCCTATGGCATCAATTGGAAATTGCCGCCTGTGCCGCAGCCAATCTAGCGATAGGCACACGGAACGGTGAGCAGGATACATAGTCCAGGCCGATCTTGTGACAGAACTCTACGGAGGAAGGATCGCCGCCGTGCTCGCCGCAGATGCCTACATGCAGCTTGGGATTCACGGGCTTGCCTAACTTGATGGACAGTTCCATCAGCTTGCCTACGCCGATCTGATCCAACTTCGCGAACGGATCATTCTCCAGAATCTTGGTGTCATAGTAAGCGTTCAGGAACTTACCAGCATCGTCCCGGGAGAAACCGAAGGTCATCTGGGTCAGGTCATTGGTGCCGAAGCAGAAGAAATCAGCCTCCTTGGCGATCTCATCAGCGGTCAGCGCCGCACGGGGAATCTCGATCATCGTACCTACTTCGTACTCCAGAGAAACGCCTGCAGCCGCGATCTCAGCATCGGCAGTGTCCACTACCAGCTTCTTGACAAACTTAAGTTCCTTAACCTCACAGATCAGAGGAATCATGATCTCAGGCTTCACATTCCAGTCGGGATGAGCCTTCTTCACATTAATAGCAGCACGGATAACAGCCTTGGTCTGCATCCTGGCAATCTCAGGATAGGTTACAGCCAGACGGCAGCCTCTGTGGCCCATCATCGGGTTGAACTCATGCAGGGAAGCGATGAAGTTCTTGATGTCCTCCACAGACCTGCCCTGTGCGTTAGCCAATTTCTCGATATCAGCTTCCTCAGTGGGAACAAACTCATGCAGAGGAGGATCCAGGAAACGGATGGTAACCGGGTTGCCCTCCAGAGCCTCATACAGCGCCTCGAAGTCGCCCTGCTGATAAGGCAGGATCTTCTCCAGTGCCGCCTCTCTCTCCTCCGCGGTATCGGAGCAGATCATCTCACGGAACGCTGCGATTCTGTCTTCCTCGAAGAACATATGCTCGGTACGGCACAGGCCGATACCTTCAGCACCCAGTTCACGAGCCTTTCTGGCATCTTCGGGAGTATCAGCGTTGGTGCGGACCTTCAGGGTTCTGAACTTGTCAGCCCAAGCCATTACACGGCCGAAAGTACCTGCGATGGTAGCGTCTACCGTTGCGATCTGGCCGGCATAGATGTTACCGGTGGTACCGTCGATGGAGATATAGTCTCCCTCGTGGAACTCCTGACCTGCCAGTGTGAACTTCTTATTCTCCTCGTCCATGGCGATATCGCCGCAGCCGGATACACAGCAGGTTCCCATGCCGCGGGCAACCACTGCAGCGTGAGAGGTCATGCCGCCGCGCACGGTCAGGATACCCTGAGCGGCCTTCATGCCGGTAATATCCTCGGGAGAAGTCTCCAGACGAACCAGAACCACCTTCTCGCCTCTTGCGTTCCAAGCCTCGGCATCCTCAGCGGTAAATACCACCTTGCCGCAGGCAGCGCCGGGAGATGCGCCCAGACCCTTGCCCAGAGGAGTGGCAGCCTTCAGGGCTGCGGTGTCAAACTGGGGATGCAGCAGCGTATCCAGGTTGCGGGGGTCGATCATGGCCACCGCCTCTGCCTCTGTCTTGTGGCCCTCATCTACCAGGTCACAGGCAATCTGCAGAGCAGCCTGGGCAGTTCTCTTACCGTTACGGCACTGCAGCATGTACAGCTTCTTGTTCTCAACGGTGAACTCCATATCCTGCATATCATGGTAGTGGTTCTCCAAAATCTCACATACCTTGATGAACTCTTCATATGCCTCGGGGAACTCCTGCTCCATCTGTGCGATAGGCATGGGAGTACGCACGCCTGCAACAACGTCCTCACCCTGAGCATTCTTCAGGAACTCACCCATCAGCTTCTTCTCGCCGGTGGCCGGGTCACGGGTGAAAGCAACGCCTGTGCCGGACTGATCGTTCAGGTTTCCGAACACCATGGGCATAACGTTTACCGCGGTACCCCAGGAATAAGGGATATCATTGTCACGACGGTACACATTTGCGCGGGGGTTGTCCCAGGAGCGGAAAACGGCCTCGATGGCCAGCTTCAGCTGTTCTACGGGATCGGAGGGGAAATCCTTGCCCAACTGGTTCTTGTACTCTGCCTTGAACTGTTCTGCCAGAGTCTTTAAGTCGGCAGCCGTCAGATCCACGTCAAACTGAACGCCCTTCTCCTCTTTCATCTTGTCGATTAACTGCTCGAAATACTTCTTACCGACTTCCATTACGACATCGGAGAACATCTGGATAAAACGCCTGTAAGAATCATATACAAAACGCTCAAAGGCAGGATCGGAGTTGCCTGCGATCATGGCGGCAACCACTTCGTCATTCAAGCCAAGGTTCAGGATGGTATCCATCATACCGGGCATGGATGCTCTCGCGCCGGAACGAACAGACACCAGCAGGGGATTCTTCAGATCACCAAACTTCTTGCCGTTGATCTTCTCCATCTCCGCAACGCCGTCCATGGCCTGTGCCATGATCTCGTCATTGATCTTGCGGCCATCCTCATAGTATTGCGTACAGGCCTCTGTGGTAATGGTGAAACCCTGCGGAACGGGAAGCCCAATGCTGGTCATCTCAGCCAGGTTAGCACCTTTGCCGCCGAGAAGATTACGCATGGTCATGTCGCCTTCTGCAAACGAATAAACCCATTTCTTCATGTTTGTCTTTCTCCCTCTTTCTAAAGATTAATTGATCTACATTTGTGTTCGGAAATATCATCTTCCCGAACTCGCATCTTACATTTTATCAATTTGACAAAAAAATATCAAGGTATTTAAAATAATTCTTTTTTTCGCCACTCACTTTCGTCTATTGTACTTAAACCACCCGTTAAATCATTGGCTGTTTTGGCAAAAATATACAAAAATGTAAGCATTTACATTTCTTTTTACCCTTTTCCCGGCAAAAAGCAGGATTAATACTTGCAATTTCCGGGAATTTCAGTAAAATAAGAAGGAGCGCAACTGGGGAACATTTAATCAGCATATTCCCGCACGATACGCTGCTCCATGCGGAAACGGCAAAGCGTCCGGACCGGGAGCACCGTCACAATGCACAAAACAGGGGATATGCGGAACTCTTAATTTCAGAAAGGTTTAAGTATGATCAGTGCAAACAATGTAACTTACCGCGTAGGCAAGAAGGCCCTGTTCGAGGATGTGAACATCAAGTTTACGGAGGGCAACTGCTACGGCCTCATCGGCGCCAACGGCGCAGGCAAGTCCACTTTTTTAAAAATCCTTTCCGGGGCTCTGGACACCACCAATGGGGACATCGTCATCACCCCAGGCCAACGTCTGTCAGTGCTGGAGCAGGATCATTTCAAGTATGACGAATATATGGTCATGGACACCGTTATCATGGGCAATCAGCGCCTGTACCAGATTATGAAGGAAAAAGACGCCATCTATGCCAAGGAGGACTTCTCCGATGAAGACGGCATCCGGGCCAGTGAACTGGAGGCGGAATTCGCGGAGATGGACGGTTGGGAGGCGGAATCCAACGCCGCCATGCTGTTAAACGGACTGGGGATCGGCGCGGAGCATCACTACTCTCTGATGAAGGACCTGGAAAGTAATATCAAGGTCAAGGTACTGCTGGCAAAAGCCCTTTTCGGCAACCCGGACATTCTGTTGCTGGACGAGCCCACCAACCATTTGGATTTGGATGCCATCGCCTGGCTGGAAGAATTTTTAATCAATTTTGACAATACCGTTATTGTGGTGTCCCACGACCGTTATTTCCTGAACAAGGTCTGCACCCACACCGCCGACATCGACTACGGCAAAATCCAGTTGTACGCAGGTAACTACGATTTCTGGTATGAGTCCAGCCAGCTTCTGATCAAACAGATGAAAGAGGCCAACAAAAAGAAGGAGGAAAAAATCAAGGAACTGCAGGAATTCATCTCCCGCTTCTCCGCCAATGCCAGCAAATCCAAGCAGGCCACCTCCCGCAAAAGGGCTCTGGAAAAAATCGAACTGGATGAGATCAAGCCCTCCAGCAGGAAGTACCCCTATATTGACTTCCGCCCTGACAGGGAGATCGGCAACGAAGTGCTCACCGTGGAACACCTGTCCAAGACCATAAACGGAGAAAAAGTGCTGGACGATATCTCTTTCATCATGGGACATGAGGACAAAATCGCCCTGGTGGGCAGCAACGAGATCGCAAAGACCACCCTGTTCCAGATTCTGGCAGGGGAGATGGAACCGGACGAGGGCAGCTACAAGTGGGGCGTTACCACATCCCAGGCTTATTTCCCCAAGGACAACACGGAAGAGTTTGACAATGACCTGACCATCGCGGACTGGCTCACAGGCTACTCCCCGGTGAAGGACGTAACCTATGTGAGAGGCTTTTTGGGCCGTATGCTTTTCGCCGGTGAGGACGGTGTAAAGAAAGTCAAAGTACTCTCCGGCGGTGAGAAGGTGCGCTGCCTTTTGTCAAAAATGATGATCAGCGGAGCCAACTGCCTGCTCTTTGACGAGCCCACCAACCATCTGGATATGGAATCTATCACCGCCCTGAATAATGGCGTGATCAAGTTCCCCGGTGTGGTGCTGTTCTCCTGCCATGACCACCAGTTCGTGCAGACCACGGCCAATCGCATCATGGAGATTTTACCCGGCGGTCAGCTGATCGACAAGATCACCACCTATGACGAATATCTGGCCAGCGATGAAATGGCCAGAAAACGCACTGTATTCACGGCCAACCGTGAAGAAGACGAAGAATAACAGAGGTTCGGCCTGCGCCGGACTAGGCCGCAAGACCCGCCCGCATCACGGACGGGTCTTGGTATTCGAAAAGGAGCAGATTCATGGTTGATTTACATGTACACTCCACCCGTTCCGACGGAACCTTCACCCCCACAGAATTGGTGGACTATGCGGTAAAAAAAGGACTTTCCGCCTTTGCGTTGACAGATCATGACACGGTGGACGGCCTGGACGAGGCCATGCAATATGCCGCCGGGCTGCGGGCCCAGGCCGAAGGCATAAATGTTTTTCCCCATCAGAGAGATGCCGGGCAGCCTGCAGTGCCTGTCCCGGAATCCCATCCCCAAGGTTTCAGACATATGGTCCCGGGCACGAAAACCACAAGTTCCGAAGCCACATCCCCTGAAACCGCCGTCAAAAGTTCCGCCCTGATTCCGGAAGTGGTGCCCGGCGTGGAACTCTCCACCGAATATCAGGGAAAAGACGTGCATATACTGGGGCTGTTCATCGACCACCACAATGAGCGCTTTCTGGAATACCTGCATAACTTTGTGGCCTCCAGGGATACCCGCAACCATAAGATGTGCGCTCTTCTGCAGGAAACGGGTATGGATATCTCCTACGAAAGGCTGCTGAACGCCTTCCCCGGTTCCGTAATCACCAGAGCCCATTATGCCAAGTACATGCTGGCCCACGGCTACGTCAAAAGCATGGCGGAAGCCTTTGAACGCTATGTGGGAGACCGTTGCCCCTATTTCGTGCCCAGGGAAAAAGTGACTCCCGCCCAGGCTGTGGAACTGATTTTGCATGCAGACGGCATTCCCATTCTGGCCCATCCAATCCTCTACCATATGAGCGATGCCAGGCTGGACCGCCTGGTGGGAGAATTAAAGGAGGCTGGCCTGTTGGGCATCGAGGCCCTTTACACCACCTACCATGCCTGCGATGAACGCCAAATCCGGGGGCTGGCGGAAAAATATGGCCTGCTGGCCAGCGGCGGGTCCGATTTTCATGGGGACAATAAGCCCGGCACTGATCTGGGCACAGGCTATGGAAAACTGTATGTGCCGGAGGAAGTATTGGATCAGATCAGACAGGCCCATATCCGCTTCGTCTCTCCTGCCTGACATTTGATTTGCTGCGAAAGCTGTACAATGACAAAAGAGGAACCTGCCGCTCCATAAAACGGCAAGTTCCTCTCTCAATTTTAAAGACATTCTTTTAGCGAAAACCTTAGATTTCCTCTGTCTTAACGGTTTCCTCTGCAGGGGCAGCCTCTTCTGCAGGCGCTGTCTCCGGGGCGGCAGCCTCCTCGGTCACTTCCGTGACGTCCCCTTCTTCCACCACCTCTTCCGGCTCGGGCTCAGGCAGCTTTGCGCCGCAGTAAGAACAGAACGCTGCGGAATAGCTCACTTCTTTGCCGCAGTCCGGGCATTCCTGACGGCCCTTCAGCCTGCGGATTTCCTTTTTCAGGTGGTCGATCTCTTCCACAGTGGCATCAATCACCGCAAACTTTTCAGCCACCTCCTCCGGTGCGTCCTCCTTCTGGGTATCATACACATACTTGCCCAGTTCAATGTAGGCGCCCTTCACAGACTCCTCTTTCTCGGCGATCTGGCCGGTCAGCTTGGCGATCTCTGCGAGTTCCTTCGCCTTCTTGGTTACATCCTTGCTTTTGCTGCTGATGGTGCTGCCTACCTTGTTAAAAAAATCCATACTTTTCTCCTCCTATTTGAGTTCCGCATATCCCCTCCCAGCACACCTTTCCTTTGCTGTAAGTATGGCCGCTTCGCGTCCCTACTTACAGCAGTGCGCTGTACGGGCATATGCTGTTTTGAGTTCTGCATCCGAATCGGATGCCGTGTCAGGGTACCGGTGCGGCGGCTGTCACACCGTCACACGCTATCCCTCTATGATCAGGTATCTTCCGTCACCGATATCGAAAACTTCATCTGCTTCCAGAATCCCGTCCTCGTCGGCGCCTTCCAGATCTAACCCCTCCTCTTCAAAAAAATCCAATACCTCGTTCTTGCTGCCCACTACGACAGCCATGCATTCCTCCAGGAAATCTTCGGCTTCTTCCAGGCTTTCCGCCACCTTCTCGGGAAACAACTGCAGCTGATTATCCAGGAAGCACTGCAGTACTGCATCATCGTACTCATGCATCGTCTAAATCCTCCTATTGATCAACCTAAGTAAATATAAGAAGTTTGCTTCTTGCCCTTATCATATCGCCTTTGATGTCCACCGTCAAGTATTTACCGGGAAATATTACCCATGGCTCCCATGGCCTTTAACTCCTGATACAGCCTGGCCACGGGCAGGCCCACCACATTGCTGTAGTCTCCCTCAATGGCCTTCACAAAACGGCTTCCCAGTCCCTGGATCCCGTAGGCTCCCGCCTTATCCATAGGCTCCCCTGTGGATATATACCAGCTGATTTCCTCCTCTGTCATGGAATAAAACCATACCTGCGTACACTCGTGGAATGTATGCTGCCGGGTTCTGCCCTGGCTGTGATGGTACAATGTCACGCCGGTGTATACCTGATGCCGCCTGCCCGACAGCCGTCTCAGCATCTCTGCCGCGTCCTTTGGGTCGGCGGGTTTTCCCAGAATCTGTCCGTCCACCGCCACCAGGGTATCCGCCCCGATCACCAAAAGTTCCTCCTCATTTCCATTGGCACCTGAATGCCCTTCGGAAACTGCTTCCGTACTGACCAGTGTCTGCTCTCCAACAGCTTCTCCAACACAGGCCCCTGTGCACTCCCGGGAAATATCCGGCCGCAGCTTCCGCAGTACATCCCAAGCTTTCTGGGCCGATAATTGTTCCACCACCTTTGCAGGCTCCGTCTCCGTGACGCGTTCCTCCACGCCGCTGACCAACACACTATAGTCTAACCCCAACCCTGTCAGAAGTTCCCGCCGCCTGGGAGATCCAGATGCCAACACAATTTTCATAAGAGTCCTTCCTAAGATCAAATGTTCTGTCGCTTCAGTAAACTGCACTGACGCCACAGTCCTTGTTCTCCAACCAATCTCTATACTTTTGTATAATATTATATGTCATATAGTATTGGCTTGAATATACTATACGACATATAATATGCTTTGTCAATGGATTTTTTGATAAATAAATATAAAAAATTCATAAAACAGAGCCATAACAGATATACTCTGCCATGGCCCGGAATGTATCTGCCCGAAAGTCTCCTCCCAGGCACATCTCCCTGTATGCGTCCCTCGAAGGTCTCCTTCCAGACGTATCCTCCTGAATGTGTCCCCCTGAAAACCTCCTCCTGAACACATCCTCCCGATTGCGTCCCACTGAAAATCTCCTCCCGGACACATCCTCCCGATTGCGTCCCCCTGAAAATCTCCTCCCAGACGCATCCTCCTGAATGCGTCTCCCTGAAAGTCTTCCCCTGTCACTCCCGAATTCCTCAGTATTTTAACGATGTACCTCGGGCACAAATCTACGGCTCTCACCCGCCGGATCTTGAACCGCTTCCCTGGCCTCCCGTCGGGCCTCTCCGCAAAAATATTCCTGAGACACGAAGCGTTCCTTCCCCCTCTTATCCACCTTGGCATAGACGCCGTCAGACTGCAGCACATGGGCCTTCACATTGTCCTTAAGCTGGGCCTTCAAAATATCATACAATTTCTCCTTTAACGCCGGTTCCTCCACCGGGAACAGGATTTCCACCCGGCGCTCCAGATTCCGGGGCATCCAATCCGCGCTGCCGCAGTAAATCTCCTCGTTCTCCCCATTCAGGAAATAGAAGATCCGGCTGTGTTCCAGGAAATTGCCCACAATGGACCGCACCGTGATATTCTCGCTGACTCCCGGGATGCCGGTCTGCAGACAGCAGATCCCCCGAACGATCAGTTCGATCTTTACACCGGCGCAGCTGGCCTTATACAGCGCGGCAATCACATCCCTGTCGCACAGGGAGTTCATTTTCGCGATAATATGGGCCCCCTTGCCCGCCCGGGCGTAACCCGCCTCTCTGTCAATCAGATGCAGGAACCTGTCTTTGAGCCACAGGGGGGCCAGGGACAGCTTGTTCCAGCCCAGAGGCTCCGAATAGCCGCTGAGCATATTGAATACGGCTGTGGCATCCTCGCCGATCATCTCACTGCAGGTCAGCAGGCCCACATCCGTGTACAGCTTGGCGGTGGCGTCATTATAATTGCCGGTGCCCAGATGCACATACCGCCGAATGCCGTCCTCCTCCCTGCGCACCACCAGTGTAATCTTGCTGTGGGTTTTCAATCCCACCAGGCCGTAGATCACATGGCATCCCGCCTTTTCCAGCATTTTGGCCCATACGATATTGTTTTCCTCGTCGAAACGGGCTTTCAGTTCCACCAGCACCGAGACCTGCTTGCCGTTTTCCGCCGCCTGGGCCAGCGCTGCTATGATGGGGGAATGGCCGCTGACCCGGTACAGGGTCTGCTTGATTGCCAGCACCTGGGGATCCCGGGCCGCCTGGTGAATAAATTCCACCACTGGCGTAAAAGTCTGGTAGGGATGGTGCAGCAGCACATCCCCTTTTCTGATCTGGGCAAAAATATCACAGCCGGAGGGAAGTTGGGGTACGGGCTGGGGTTCATACCCGGGGGTTTTCAGCTTTTCAAAGCCTTCCAGACCATACATTTTCATCAGAAAGGTCAAATCCAGGGGACCGTCAATGAAATACAGATTCTGTTCCCCCATGTGAAGTTCCTTGCGGATAATCTTCAGCAGCCGCTTGTCAATATCGCTCTCCACCTCCAGGCGGATTACCTCGCCCCACTGCCGCTTTTTTAACTGCTTCTCAATCTCCTTGAGCAGATCGGCCGCCTCGTCTTCCTCAATACTCAGATCCGCATTGCGCATAATTCGGAAAGGATGGGCACAGATCACATTATAGTTCAGGAACAGCTTGTGAATATTCCGCTCTATAACCTCCTCCAGCAGGATCACCTTCAAAGGGCCTTCCCCACCCTCTTCCATCTCCCTAGGAAGCTGCACGATCCGGGGCAGCACACTGGGCACCTGCACCGTGGCAAATTCCAGTTCCTCCGGCTTGTGCTTTTTTTCCACCAGGGCCCCGATGTTCAGAGACTTGTTGCGGATCAGCGGGAAGGGCCTGGAGGAATCCACAGCCATAGGCGTCAGCACCGGGTATACATTCTCTTCAAAATATCGGTCGATATAAGACGCTTCCTCCCTGGACAAATGCTCATGCTGGCGGATCACCCGCAGTCCGTTCTTTTCCAGCAGCGGAAGCAGGCTCCGATTATAAGTGGAATATTGGAGCCCGGCCAGTTCGTGGATGGCCGCGTCTATTTTTTCCAGCTGCTCCTGGGGCGTCGTGCCCGCAATGTCCTTCTTGTTGTATCCCGCGTTCACCATGTCCTTCAGCGATGCTACCCGCACCATAAAAAACTCATCCAGATTGGATGCGGTGATACTCAGAAATTTCAGTCTTTCAAACAGGGGATTTCCCTTGTCCCTGGCCTCGCTGAGCACCCTGTGGTTAAACAGGATCCAACTCAGTTCCCGGTTGTTGTAATATTTGGGGTTGGTAAAGTCTGTCTCTGCCATAGTTCTCTCCAATTCCTTTTTGCATTGTTTCATGCCGCTCGCTACATGGGTTTCTTCTGCTTAATCACAGGCTGCACACTGAACACTTCCTGAAAAAAGTCGGCCCGGGCATCAAAGATTCCCCTCTCCAGGGTAATGTCCTCCGGGGTCTCCACCATCAGCACCAACTGCTCTTCCTTCAGGGTCGCTTTGACGCCTTTCAGTTTCTGTTTGTGGCTCCGGTCCAGCGCATTTGCAATCCGCAGGATGGCCGTAAGTTTAGCCACCGTCAGGTACGCCCCCTCGGTGAGGGCCGTCCCCTGGGTCTTGATCCGGTCATAATAAATAAAAGGAGAATGGTTAAAACGCACCACGCTGGCCACTATCTCCCGTTCCATATGGGAGAGACCGATCATCTCCGTGGCCATGATAATCTGATACGAAGTCTCCCCGATGTTTACCATGCTGATATATTTTCCGCAGTCGTGGAGCAGCGCCGCAAGCTGCAGATACAGTCTTTCCCTCTTTCCCAGACCATGTACTTTTTTCATGCTGTCAAAAATGGTCAGTGTGATGTTCTCCAGCGTCTCGGCCCGTTTGCGGCTGCCCTGGTAGCGCTTGCTGATGTTCATGGCGCAGGCCAGAATATCCTGATTAAAATCATGCTCGCTCTGCAGCAGCCGGTTCTGCTGGGCATACTCATAAGCCATGCCGTCGCTCAGCGTGATTCCCGGCGCCCAGATCTGCTGGGCCCCGGTGAGTTTCATGATCCGCTTCATGATACAGGCACTGATGAAGGTCAGGTTTACCGCCTCCTCGGGAATATCCAGCATCCGTACAAGTTCCGTCATGGGCCGGGTGCGCAGCTTCTGGATAAACTGCTCATAATCCCCCAGACTCACCAGTTCATTTTTCCGGCCTGCGCCGGCGGCCTTTCTGCCCACCCACACAGACAGATAATCGTCCACCACAACGATGGTCTTGATCTCCCGGTCCTTCAGATACAGCTTTTTGTAGGTGGCCAGCTGGGCGCCGACAATCTCGTCGATCAGCTCCTCCCTCTGGCTGCTCCGGGTGTTCATATGATGCAGCAATTCCTGGAGCCGCAGCACGCCGATGCGCAGATTTTGCGTGGATACCAGCGTGTCATTGTCAAAGAGGGAAATCTGGATGCTGCCCCCACCGATATCCACAATGGCAGTCCCTTCCCCGATCAGGGAATGAAAAATTTCCCCTCTGAAAGCGATGGCCTTATAGTCCAGGAAGCGCTGTTCGGAATTGCTCAGAACTTCCACCCGGATGCCGGTGCGCTGGCGGATCTGATCCAGCACAATGCCCGTATTCTCGGTCTCCCGAATGGCACTGGTGCCATAGGCCCGGTAATTTGTCACCTTATAGGAATCCATCACATGGGCAAACTCCGACAGCACCCGGCACAGTTCGTCCATCTTGTCATGGCTGATTTTGCCGCTGCCATATGTGTCGCTCCCCAGGTCCACCCGCTGCCGGATATGCTCAATCACCCGGCCCTGGCTTTTTCCGGAAAATTCAAAAATCTTCAGAGAGAGTTCAAAACTCCCCAGGTCAATCGCTGCGAATGTTTTTACGGCCACTGTTATTCTATCCTTTCTGCTGCAATGTATATATTACCCAAGCTCTGCCGCAGGTCTCACTTCCCGCGCTGTCCCAACAGATAATCCACAAACTGCTGGGCACTTCTGCCGGACAGGCCGCTGTGGGCCAGTTCCCACTTGTTGGCCTCGGCCAGCAGTTCTTCCCGGCCAAGTTCCAGGCCATGGCGCCGGGCCAGCGCCATCACAATCTCCTGAAACTCCCTGGGAGTGGGAGAGCCGAAATAGATGGTCACGCCAAAGCGGTACACCAGAGACAGTTTTTCCTGCACGGTATCGCTGGTGTGCATGTCCTGCCGAATCTCCTCTTTGTCGCTGAAATTCTCCCGAATCAGATGACGCCGATTGGAAGTGGCATAGATCAGAATATTCTCCGGCTTTTTCTCCAGTCCGCCCTCAATGACAGCCTTCAGGTATTTGTACTCCGTCTCATGTTCTTCAAAGCTGAGATCGTCCATGTATATGATAAATTTGTAATTCCGATTCTTGATCTGGCTGATGCACTCCTGCAAATCCTGAAACTGGTGTTTGTAAATCTCGATGATCCGCAGACCCCGGTCATAATAGGCATTGGCAATGGCCTTGATGCAGGAGGACTTGCCTGTGCCCGCATCCCCAAAGAGCAGACAGTTGTTGGCCGCCCGTCCCGCCACAAAAGCCTCCGTATTATCCACCAGTTTCTGTTTGGGAATCTCATAGCCCACCAGATCATCCAGCCGCACATGGGCAATATTCAGGATGGGACGGATCTCCACATGGCCCTCTTGATCACGACAGACCCGGAAAGACTTGTGCAGACCGAATTTTCCCACGCCGTACTCCCTGTAAAACTGCGTCAGGGTGTCTTTCATCTCCTGGGCCGTGGCGTCCCGGCAAAATGCCTGGGCCAGTTCGCAGATCCGGGCGCAGATGCGGGTATTGTACACTCTGCTCTCCCGGCTGCTGCTGATATATTCCTCCACCAGAGCCCATTCCGGCGCCTGCAGAGTCCGGACCATTGGCTCAAAATCATAATCATAGAATTCCTTAAAAATACCGATATCATGCAGGGCCGCCTGATTGATGGTGCCCTCTATGGCTCCCCGGATCTCACAGCCGCAGCTATAGCTGTTCTCATCGTTCACCAGCAGATTGGCCAGATAGCAATGCCACAGATTGCCGTGAAAGCCATAGCTGCCCGCCTGGTCAATCAGCCTGTGGATGCACTGATAGAGCAGCGCCGATAGATCCTCCCGGTTATAATATGCATCATCATAGTGTTTCATGAGCCAGGCCACATCATAGAGCAGCTTTTCTCTTTCCAGATTCCGATAAACGATCAGTTCCTGTTCTCTCATATTCGTATACTCCTGTTTTAGTCCCGGTTTCCCCATTTTTCCTTCGGTGTACTCACCCACCGGCAGCCGGACTGCTAAGATTCAGCCTGCAGGGCAGACTAGTAATTCCCCAATATCTTCATATTCCGGGCCTCGTCCCGCAGTCCCCGCAGCGCGTTCTTCACGGCGCTGTCTGCCAGATTCCCTTCAAAGTCGATAAAGAAACGGTATTCCCAACTGCGGTCCTCGATGGGCCTGCTCTCGATTTTGCACAGATTCAAGTTATTGTATATGAAATGGGACAGCATATGGTACAGGGATCCGCTGTGGTGAGGCAGTTCAAAGCAGATGCTGATCTTGGCTGCGTCCTTTCGGAAAATTTTCTGGTTGGTCACGATGATAAATCGGGTGGAATTGTCTTTCTCCTGGTTGACGCACTGCCGCAGCACCTCCAGCCCGTACACTTTGGCCGCGTACTCGCTGGCCACGACGGCCTGGGACCTGTCCTGCTCCTCCGCCACCTTCTTGGCCGCGAAAGCATTGTTCTGCATACTGATCTGCCGCCAGTCATGGCCGGACAGGAAACGGCTGCTCTGCATCAGGGACTGGGGATGGCTGTACACCATGCGGATATCCTCCAGCTTTGTCCCCGGCACCCCCAGCAGGCAATGATTGATCTGCAGAATCTGTTCCCCCACAATATAATTCTCGAATTCCACCAGCAGATCGTATATTTCACTGACTATACCTGCCGTACTGTTTTCAATGGGCAGCACGGCAAAATCGGCGCTTCCCTCGTCGATGGCGCTCATGGCGTCCCTGAAAGTATCCACATGGAGGCTTTGGATCTCCTCTCCAAAATACCGGGTCATGGCCGCCTGGGAATAAGCGCCTTCCGCCCCCTGGAACACCACCCTGGCTCCCCGGGTTTCCAGTTCTTCCACCCGGATAAAGGGAAGCCTGCCCATGTCGCCATGCTGCGCCAGCAGCTGATATTGAAGTTTGCGGCTCATGGACATGATCTGCTCGAACAACTCCTCCACCCCATGGCTGTTGAAGTCATTGTGGGTCAGTGACCTGACCTTGTCCAGCTTTTCCATCTCCCGCTGCCTGTCAAACACCTTCTTGCCCGTCTCGATCTTGTATTCCGCCACCCGGCCGCATATCTCCATCCGCTGCTCATACAGACTGACGATCTGCCGGTCTATGGCGTCAATCTGTTCCCTCAGTTCCAATAAATCCATGAGAATTCCTCCGTTTATATCCAACTGTCTGTCCCCACGTCCCAAGGCGTATTTTCTCCGCCGCAGGGAACACGGCTCCCATATTAAACCAAATTTAGTTTACTCCAAAACCCACTTGATCGCAAGACCAACTATGTGATATATTCATAAAAGAAAGATTTTATTCCAAGGAGGCCCCTGTTCCATGTCGAAAAAAATAAAATATATCCTGATTATCACACTGCTTATCGCAGTATTTGCCGCATCACTGCTGGCCAACTGGTTCTTTGGCCGCATACCTGCAAATCCGCCCGGCACGGTGGGCAATACCCCGGGCAATATCAACAATGCCGGTCTGTTCTGCGAGTCTGAGGGCATGGTTTATTTCTCCAATCCCCTGGACGGCGGCAGCCTCTACTCCATGACCGCGGACGAACAGGACATCACCAAGCTGGGCAGTTCCCCCGTGCGCAATATTCTGGCCGGCGGAAAATATCTGTATTATTTCCAGACTGTGGACTCCGGTAATACCGGCCTGGGCTATGTGCTCAGCCGCAATGCCTTCAACCGCTGTCTGAAATCCGGCAAAGACGCCGTCTCCCTGGTCACAGATGTGGTGGTTTCCGGTCAGTTGGTGGACAATTACCTGTATCTGCTCACCGCCGGAGATCCCACTCCTGTTTTTTACAAGATTAAGATCGACAGATCCGACAAGCAGGTGCTGGCCGAATACCAGGTCAATCCCGCCTGTGCCCGGGACGGCATCATCTATTACAACGGAACCCAGAATAATCATTATCTCTATGCCCTGAATACCAACGGAGACACGGTTTCAGAAGTGTGGGCGGGTAACCTCTGGTATCCCTGCCTGGACGGCAGCTATATCTATTATATGGATGTGGCCAATGATTACCGGCTGTGCCGATATGACATGAATCAGAAAGTGGTGGAAGTGCTGACCAACGACCGGGTGGACTGCTTCAACGTGGGAGGCGGCTATATCTACTATCAGCACAGTTCTTCCACTTCTCCCGCACTGAAGGTAATGGGCACGGACGGTTCCAATCCCATGGTATTGGCAGAGGGTAACTACACCAACATCAATATAACCTCCCGGTATGTGTACTTCCAGGAGTTCGGCGAGGAGAGTTCCCTGTACCACAGCCCTCTGGGAAGCAGCAGTTACAGTTCCTTCTGACCGACAGTTCCGGGCGTCACTCAGACCCAAAAAAGGGGGCCGGCGGATCAACCCGCCAGCCCTTTTTTGATTCGATCAAACTCACTCTCCGAAAGTACCTTGCCCTCCGCCCTGTCTATGGCAGGATTACGCTGCATCAGCAGGGAAATCAGATGCTCCCCATTCTTCTGCGCGGCAGGTATGATGTGGTAGGTTCCTTTCTTGGAGAGGATCCCCACGGACAGAGTGTAAACGGTTTTCATCTTGCCTCCCGCATTCACCATGTCAGAGACACTGACCCAGTAGACGCCCGCAATATCGCTCATCTTCATCACACACAGATCCATCAGATTCTCATACAGTATGTAGTCTCTGGTCAGCACGCACTCTATCTGGGCTGTCTTAAGCCTGGCCCGGATGCAATCCGATTCCACCGCCTGTTCCGCAAAATCCCGGATCACGCTCTCCGGGTAGCCGCTGGCTTTCGCACTCTTCTGGATCCACTCCTCCGCTCCCATTTTTCTCCGGCGAATTCCCATTCTGATCAGCAGAATCCCCCCCAGAGCAAACAGCAGAGCCACGATCCACATAAATACGGCAGGCCCCACCATTCCCTCGGTATCTCCCTCCTTCACGGAGTCCATAAAAATCACAAAGGTTATAAAACCCAGTCCGGCCCCCATCAGCATAATCACCAGTCCCAGAATCACCAGCGCAATACCGCCCTGCCGTCCCGACTTGGCTATGGCGGCAAAATAGCCCCTGGGATACTGTTTCTGCCTGTACTCCTCATCCACCGTGTAAAAAGCCTCTTTCATCATTTTCTCCTTTCCTGCATATCCTTGCTAGTCAATTGCGAAACTGTTATTTTGTCAGTACCGAGTTGTGCATATTGTATATTCCATAAGTAGGCCCTATCGAACCGTCGGTACTTAGATGCCGTATTTTGGCATCTTACGTACCGCTACGGTGAGAACGGAGCGAGAGCGTGCCTACGTTGGAGTATACAATGTGCACAATGACACGCGTATAGTATCGCTCCCATCATTCCTGGGCAGAAAAAATTTCTCTCATTCCCTCCGTCATTCTAAGCGTGCCGTCCTCCTCCACCAGCAGAGCTTCCGCACCGTAGCTTTTTGCCAGATCCAGTCCCTGCTCCGAACCCAGGACAAAACAGGCGGTGGAGAGAGCATCCGCCAGCAGGCCGCTGCCGCAGACAATGGTAACGCTGCACAGGCCGCTGCGGGCCGGATAGCCGGTGGCCGGATCAAGGATATGATGGTAACGCACTCCGTCCACCGTCACATAGCGCTCATAGTCCCCGGAGGTGGAAACAAATTGTTCCCCCGTCAGAGACAATACTCCCAGATAGCTCCCCTCTTCCCGGGGATGCACAATGGCCACTTTCCAGGGGCTGCCGTCCGGTTTCTGCCCATATGTCACCACACTGCCTCCCACCGCCACCACGGCCCCGGTGATTTGAGGCCGGCTGTTTAAGTATGCACGGACTCGGTCGCAGGCAATGCCCTTGCCAACTGCCCCCAGATCCAACTGCATCCCCGGAGGCAACCAGATCCCATTCTCCGGGAACTGCACCCGGCCAAAGCCGGTATCTTTCAGAGCATCCCGCACCTGTCCCTCCTCCGGAATCCGGGAAAAGTCCGTCCCGTCCAGGTTCCACAGGCGGCTCAGTCTGCCCAAAGTTACATCCAGCGCACCGCCGCTGTCCATGGAAACTTGCCAGATCCGGGCCAGCGTCTCCCCCATGGCCGCAGACAGAGAAGCAAAGATCCCCTGCTCTCCCTGTCCAAGGGACAAATCCTCCCCGGCCTCCCCCTGGTCCGCCAGGGCATTGATCCGAGCCACTTCCGAACCTTCTATTCGCCAGGACAATTCCTGCTCTTCCAGTTCCTTCAGAATCCCCATGACGGAAGCGCACGGGGATTCCGGCAATTCCTCCCAATCCTCTTCCGATGCCGGCCACTCCGTCTCCTGTACATACAGCGTCTGGGACACTATGGTACCCATGGCCGTATCCACGCTGGTCTGCTGACGGATGGGAGCGGCGCCGCAGCCTGTCAGCGCAATGGCCAGCCCCCATGCAGCGCCCCTTACGGGCATCCCCCTATTCTTTTTTCTATGAATCTCCTGCTTCATTTTCCCTGCGCTTTCTGCTATACTGATATCCATAAGTCCTCCTGGGGTTCTCCCTTGGAACTCCGAAGGGGAACAACAATCGGAAGGGAAAAACCATGAATCATTTAACCAAGAGAGCCTGCCTGACAACTGTCGGCATTCTGCTTATATTGGCATTCTGTGTCCTGACCCTGGTGCTGCGGCAAAACGCCGGAAAGGCGGCAGCTTACACCGCCTGTGTCTATCTGGACGGCAGGCTTCTGCAGTCCATCCCTCTGGACCAGGTGGCGGAAACCCGCCGCTTTACCGTGGACGCTGCCGACGGAGGTTACAACATCGTAGAAATCTCCCCCGGCGGCATCGCCATCGCGGAAGCGGACTGTCCGGATCAGATCTGCGTCAAACAGGGCCGGATCACGGACTCCCTGCTGCCCATTACCTGTCTGCCCCACAGACTGGTAATCGAGTTAAAGCCCGATTCTCCGGCGGCTTCCGGCGCCTCCCCTGACGCCGTTGCATACTGACCAAACCAAGATAAGGAGAAAAATCCCATGTCTACCCGCAAACTTACCGTTCTGGCCCTGTTTGCCGCACTGGCCCTGGCCATCTACTCTGCGGAAAGCCTGCTGCCACCCCCGATTCCTCTTCCGGGCATCAAGCTGGGGCTGGCCAATATCATCACGCTGCTGGTGCTGCACCTCTACCGCGCCAGGGATGCCGCCATGGTGCTGCTGGCCCGGGTGCTGCTGGCCGGTCTGCTCTTCGGACAGGCCATGAGCCTGCTTTACAGCCTCTGCGGAGGACTGCTCTGCTTCGTGGCCATGACCCTTGCCAGCCGGATGCTGCACCGGCATTTTCCCGAACTGACCAGCATTCTGGGCGGTATTTTCCACAATATAGGGCAGCTTCTCATCGCCCTGCTGCTCACCTCCGTGCCGGGGGTTCTGGCCTATCTGCCCTACCTGCTGATCAGCGGTATCCTTACAGGGCTTTTCAACGGTCTGTGCGCCCGTTTTGCGCTGCGGTATCTGAGCCGGATCCTATGAATCTCCCTGTCTGCCGGATGCCAGCCGCGCATACATTTGTCCCATGGTCAGCCCCAGCACCGGATGTCTCACCCAGGGAGCAATCTCTGCCATGGGTCCCAGTACGAAATCCCTGTTCTGCATATCCACATGGGGAATGATCAGTTCCTCCGACTCCATCACCAAATCGTCATATAACAGAATATCCAGATCCAGGGTGCGGGGCCCCCAGTGCACTTCCCGCTTCCGGTCCGCTCCCTGTTCCACCTCATGCAGATACTCCAGCAGTTCCTGGGGCGTCAGCAAAGTCCGTATTTCCATAACCCCGTTTAAAAAATCCGCCTGTTCCACCCCGCCGTAAGGTGCGGTCTGCCGCCAGGAAGACACTTTTTCCAGGCGGATGTCCTGCCGCGCCTCCATAGCGTCCACTCCCATCTGCAAATACTTTTTCCGGTCCCCCATATTGGAACCCAGGGCCACATACACCCGGTGCCAGCCCCTGTGGATTTTTACCGACACACTTTCAAAGGGAAGGCCGATGGGAGCCTGGGGCTTACGGATCTCCACGTCCAGGGCTCTTACCAGAGGAAAGCATCCCAATACCTCCGCAGCCAAGTTCTCGGCCACCGTCTCAATCAGATCACAGATATGTTGCTGCATCCATTCCGTCACCAGATGGCATACCTCCCCATAGTGGGTGGACAGCGTCAAATCATCCCGCTGCCCTGCCTTTCGGGTATCGGTGTACAGCACCATATTCACAAAAAAAGGCTGTCCCTTCTCCTTCTCCTCCGGGAAAACCCCATGGTGGGCGTAGACCTCCAGATTGTCAATGCGTATCTCATCCCATTTCTTCCCCATGCACATTTCATCGCCTTCTTTCCGTCTTATTCCCCAGACCGCACATTCCGTTAATCCGAATCCGGCTTTCTCTCCTCCAGAATGGCCCTGGCCATACGGATGGCCCGCACATTCTCTTTCACATCGTGCACCCGCACGAAGGCACATCCCTTCAGCACCCCCATCACAGTGGTTACCAATGTACCTTCCAGCCGCTCCGTCACCGGCAGGTCCAGGGTCAGCCCCACCACCGACTTGCGGCTGGTCCCCAGCAGCAGCGGATACCCAAGAGCCCGCAGGGATTCCAGACGATGGACCACCTGCAGATTCTGCTCATAGGATTTGGCAAAGCCCACACCGGGATCCAGGATAATCCGATCCCTGCCGATTCCCGCCCGCAGGGCCAGTTCCACCGACTCAGCCAAGTCTGCCGCCACATCCTCCTGAAAATTTCCGTAGCCAAATTCATTGGTAACTTCTCCCGCCTGCGTCTGGGAGGTTGGATGACCTGCCTTCCGGCGGTTGTGCATCAGGCAGCAGGCCACGTCGTGCTCCCCGATGACCCGGGCCATCTCTTCATCCCACTTCAGGCCCCAGATATCATTGATCAGATCCACACCTGCGGCAATTCCCGCCTCCGCCACCTGGCTTTTGTAGGTATCCAGAGAGAGGGGCACGTCAAAACGGGCCTTTACAGCCTGGATATAGGGCATTACCCGCTCCAACTCCTCCTGGGGAGACATGCTGTAGTCCGATCCCGGTCTGGTGGATTCCCCTCCGATATCCAGGATATCCATGCCTTCTGCCAGCATCTCCTCCACATGTCCAAGGGCCCTGTCCATGCTGTTCCACTTTCCCCCATCGGAAAACGAGTCCGGGGTCACATTCAGTATGCCCATCACATAAGTTCTGTTTTCTACGTCAAATTCCCTGTTGCCGATCCTCATATGATTTTATCCTTTCCTCTTCACTCTACCATTGAATTTCCTGATTCTTCTTGACTGCCTTCCAATTACACTGACTGCTGGCCTGGCAGGCAAAACAGGCTCTGCTGGCCTTATCCGCCCGGTACAGAACGCCCGCCAGGTCCGCTCTTTTCTCTGTCCCGCTGTCCCGGTGCAGAGCAATGGCCTCCTCTATCTCCCGGATTTCTTCCGCAGTATAACCGCACTCCGCCAAAATCCCCGGCGCGATCCGGGCTCCGGCCTCTTCGTGGGGTATTCCCGTCCCATATTGCTCATGCCGCCCGATATCATGCAGCAGCGCCGCCCCATATAGCAGCTCCGCCGGTATCCCCAACCCCTCCTGCAGGTTAAGGATCATGCCGATCCGGGCCACATCCAAAAAATGCCCCATGTCATGATGACAAAAAATCCGGTCTGTCTCCGCCGCCTGGTTTTTCCGCAAATGTTCCTGAAATCTCTGATTCCTCAGGATTCTGTTTATCCGCTCCATCCCAATCCCTCTTTTCTGAAATATCACGGGACTGCAGCTCCTACAGCCGCAGCATGCGGTACACCTGTTCCTGTAATGCGGCATCCTCAAACGCGCCTCTCACTGCCAGGGTTACGGTGCTGCTGCCGGGTTTCCTGACTCCCCGCATGGTCATGCACATATGCTCCGCCTCCAGAACCACCATTACGCCTCCGGGCTGCAAATATTCCATGACGGCGTCCGCGATCTGCCCCGTCATCTGCTCCTGAATCTGGAGCCTGCGTGCATATACTTCCACTGTCCGGGCCAGCTTGCTCAGACCCACCACCCTGTCCTTGGGCAGATAGGCTATATGCGCCCTGCCGTAAAAGGGCATCAGATGGTGCTCGCAAGTGGAAAAAAAGGTGATATCCCGCTCCAGTACAATACCTGCATTCTCTGCGGTAAATACCCTGGTCAGATGTTCCCCTGCCGTCTCTTCCATCCCGGCGAAAATCTCCTCATACATCCTGGCCACCCGGTCGGGGGTGTCTGCCAGACCTTCCCTGGAAGGGTCCTCGCCAATCCCCTCCAGCAACAGCCTCACGCCCTGCTTTATTTTCTCCTGATCTATCATACCATCAGCCCTTTCCGATCACACAATCCACTGCGCGGCAGACACTTACCGCTTACCGCTGCGCCGCTCCATGATCTCCATCAGCCTTCCCAGATAGGACAGGGAGCCAAACGCCAGAATCACATCCTCCCTGTCCGCCAGCAGATGGCTGATTTCCACCGCTTCCTCCAGACTGTCCACAGCCGTCACCCGGGGATGTACTCTGGCCACCTCCCGGGCCAGTTCATAACTGCTCATGGCCCTGGGATTGTCCGGAGGGGTCACCGTGAGTATCTGGTCCGCATAACCTGCGGTAAGCTCTATGATCTTTTCATAAGCCTTATCTTTCAATATCCCCATTATAAAGATAATCCGTCTTTTTGTAAAATAGAATTCCATGGACGCCGCCAACTTTTTCGCGGCGTCCTCGTTATGAGCACCGTCCGCCACAAAAAGAGGCTTTTTACCCAAAACGGTGAATCGCCCCGGCCAACGGGTCTCCCGAAGCCCCTGCCGCAGCGCCTCCTCTGAAATGGCATAACCGCAATCGGACAGAGCGCGGCACACCTCCACAGCCAGCACCGCATTATGGACCTGAAACTGCCCTGCCAGGCCAATCTCCAGATCTTTCAGGGAATCATAGTCAAAACGCTGCCTCTCCAGACCATAGCGTACCCTCTTAGCCTCTCTTCCGTCCGCCACGGTAAGGGGAATCTGCAGCCGCCGGGCCTTTTCACGGATTACCTCCATGGCCTCCTGCTCCTGGAACATGGACACCGCCAGGCAGCCCGGCTTCAGGATACCGGCTTTCTCCTCCGCGATGGCCGCCAGGCTGTTTCCCAGGTACTGCATATGATCCATGCTGACGGAGGCCAGCACCGCCACCCGGGTATTGCGGATCACATTGGTGGCATCCTCTCTGCCGCCCATACCGGTTTCCAGTACCACCAAATCACAGTTTTCCCGGAGGAAATAGAGGAATCCCATGACCGTCTCCACCTCGAAAGGCGTGGGATGAGGCAGGCCGTCTTCCACCATACTGTCGCAGACCTGCCGCAGTTCCTCCACCAGACCGCACAGAGCTTTCTGGGTGATATTCCTCCCGTTTACCTGAATCCGTTCCCGGTAATCCCGGACGGTGGGGGAAATATACCGCCCCACCCGGTATCCGGCACAGCGCAGCACCGTGGACACATATGCCAATACCGAGCCTTTGCCGTTGGTGCCTGCGATATGGACAAATTGCAGCCGCTCCTGGGGATCTCCCAGGCGCCGGCACAATTCCCGGATGGAGTCAAGCCCCGGTACAATGCCATATTTTTTTAAAGAATCTATATACTCCAACGCTTCCTGATACTTCATTCCGCCTCTTCCTCCCGGCTCCGCCGGGTATTTTCCCGTCTTCTGGATATTTCAGCCCCGGGCTGTTCATACTAATAACCGATATGCGGAGACATGCCGCCTGCGGCAGCCTTTTCCGGAAAGGATCGGTAATCAATATGCATAAATTTCTAAACGATTTTATCCACTGCGGCATCCTGGGCTGGTGCATGGAAATCACCTTCACCGCCATCAGCAAAATCCGCCGCAGAGAATTTTCCCTCCAGGGCAGCACCTCCATCTGGATGTTCCCCATCTACGGATGCGCCGCCCTGCTGGCCCCCATATTCCGTTTTATGAAAAATAAGCCTGTGGCAGTGCGGGGACTGACCTACATGTCCATGATCTTCTCCATGGAGTTCCTCAGCGGCACCCTGCTGCGGCGTAAATCCCTCTGTCCCTGGGACTATGGCCGCTCCAAATGGAATATCGGCCGGGTAATCCGCCTGGACTTCGCCCCCTATTGGTTCGGGGCCGGGCTGCTGTTTGAAAAATTGCTCACAAAACCGGAGGAAGGGTGATCTCCTCCCCTTCCTCTGTCCGGATCACTCTATTAACCACCGCTCTGCCCCAGTGATGTCCCGCGGATTCCCTGACTTATATCCTACTCCGCGTCGTTCACGTCCTGCATATCCCCGGAACCGATGTCCAGCATATTTACCGTGCGCCTCTTGATCCTGGCTTTCTCGGACATCTCCAGAATAAATTCCTTTACCGCCCGGGCATTTTTAATGTGAACCAATTCCAGCCTGGGATCTGTGGTATCCCCGGTGAAACAGATCACGGTTCCCAGCCGGAAAATCTTCTCCATCAGAGTGGCGGTGAGCTGCACATCCTGCACCTTGTACATATAACAGTCGTTTTCCACGGTCTTGAGCAGGCCCGTGTCAACAGTGATCATATCCTCCCTGATGGTGTACTTGGTAAATGTAAAGGGCAGGCCCAAAAATAACCAGCGTTTTCTTTCCACAAATTCCATATGCCTTATCCTCCCGCATTCTTATTTTTTGAAAATCTATCTACAATATACTCGAAAAGTCGCAGAATTGCAATCCTCTTTACTGTTTTTCCCCCACGAAAAAAAGCCGTTCCGGCACAGTCACACAGAAACGGCTTTTCCCTGATCATACATTTTACTTGAGGAACAGATGCCTACTCGGCCTTGTCCTCCTTCTTATCTTCGCTCTTTTCCTCCAGCTTTTTCAAAGCCTTAGCCGCATATTCTCTGCCGCCAACGCCAAATGCAATGGCAAACGCCACAGCCAGAGCCGCCACGATCAGGAAGAACGCATCGTTCACAATGCCGGCCGCAATGCCAAGCTGGCTCAGAACCATGAACACGCCCACCACCAGAATAGCCGCTTTGGCCACCACGGCATAAGTATTCATACCGCTCTTGCGCAGTGCCTTCTCCACCATGGAACTAGCGATCAAAGCTGCCGCCAGAATCAGCACGGCCGCCAGAGCCTTGGGCATATAGGCGATAACCGAAGCGCCGACTTCCGTCAACACATCCAGCTTGAGCACATTCAGCCCCTCTACCACAAAGAAAATCACCACCACGGCGTACACCACACCGCCGGTCACCTTGGACAGTACAAACTTCTGGCTCTTCTCATCCAGCAGTCCCTGCAGCTTGGCATCCAGCCCGGCGGAAGCGATCAGCTTGGTAACGATCTGGCCCACCAGCTTGCCGATCATGCAGCCGATCACGATGATAACCAGGCCGATTACAATGTTGGGGATAAAACCGATCACGCTGTTTAACATGCTGACTGCCGGCACGGAGATAACCGTGATGTTCAGCACATTCAAAGCCATAATCACCGTGGGAATCAGGATCAGTACATACACGATGTAAGCCAGGGTATTGGACAGCTTGTCCGCATTCTTCACCTCGATACCGGCCTTCTCCTGAATCTTATTCACATTCAGCTTGTCAAACACAGGCACCAGCAGCTGGCGTACCAGTCTGGCAATCAGATTACCCACCATCAACACGATGGCCGCTGCCACCAGATTGGGTACATAGCCCCAGATGGTATTCAGGATGTTGCTGATGGGAGCCATCACACTGCCCAGTCCCAGTGCGGAAAAGATGCCGGGCACAAACAACAGGAACACCAGCAGATATACCAGCTTGCCGATGAATTCTCTCCCGCTTCCGGGCTTGTCCGCGTTGTCAACCTTGGCCAGCACGTCTTTCAGCTTGGTCTTGTCTACCAGCTTCAGTACCAGAGATTTCACGATGGCCGCCGCCACAAAGGCGATCACCAGAATCAACGCGGCGGCAATGATGGATCCCACCCCGCCCAGGATACGACTCAATAAATCTGTCAAAAAATTCATTTGTTTCCCTCCTTCAATAATTGTTTCAACTTTTTTTGGAATCATTTTAATTCCATGCACCTAGGATTATAGCATACATTGTCCCAAAAGAAAACCTATTTATTGGAAAATTCTGTCAAATCTGTAATTTGCAACCACAATTCACATCGACAGCTATAGCAGGTTGCCCTTGGAATTTTTATTTTCCTCTGTTCTTTCACATTTGTTTTTGCTATAATAAAGCCGTAATTTTATTGAAAACAGATACCCGCCGAGTCCGCGAAGGCTTCACAGGCCGACCGCCTGCATCCTGTGCCCAAAGGAAGACGCAGGAGTTTGAAGGATCCGAAAAATCAGAAGGAGAATCGAATGAACGAGAATCTGCAAAATTTATGCAATCGGTACATGGACTACATTCTGGAGCAGCTAAACGCTCTGCTGGCTATTGACAGCCCCACCGGCTACACCCGGCAGGTCAGCGATTATCTGGCAGCGGAATATACCCGCCTGGGCTACACCCCCAGACTGACCCGCAAGGGAGGCGTGCTGGTGGACCTGGGAGGCAGCGGCAATGCCGCTCTGGTGATGGCCCATGTGGACACGCTGGGCGCCATGGTGGCGGAGGTTAAGGACAACGGCCGCCTGCGGCTGACCCCCCTGGGCGGTCTCAATGCCAACAATGTGGAGACGGAAAACTGTACCCTCCGGACCCTGGACGGCCGCAGCTATGAAGGAACCATCCAACTGATGGATGCCTCCTTGCATGTCAACGGCAAATACCAGGAGACCGGGCGCAGCTTTGAAACCATCGAACTGCTGCTGGACGAGCCGGTCCGCTCCAAAGAGGAAGTGCTGGCCCTGGGAATCTCCAACGGGAGCTATGTATGCATCAGCCCCAGAACCCGGATCACGGATTCAGGCTATATTAAGAGCCGCTTCCTGGACGATAAGCTGAGTACCGCCATTCTGCTGGGCTATGCCCGCTATGTAAAGGAAGAGCAGGTTGTCCTGACCCGGAAAGTCTGCCAGCACATCACCGTTTTTGAGGAAGTAGGCCATGGGGCCTGCGGTTCCGTCCCCGAGGAAGTGGAAGAAGTGCTGTCCGTAGACATGGGCTGCGTGGGCAGCGGCCTGGAATGCACCGAGCGCCAGGTGTCCATCTGCGTCAAAGACAGCCACGGACCCTATCACTATGAAATGCTGCAGGCGCTGGTGCAGGCCGCAAAAGACAATGAAATAGACTTTGCCACAGATGTATACCCTTATTATGGCTCCGATGCGGATGCCGCGCTGGACGCCGGAACGGATGCCCGCCACGGCCTGATCGGCCCCGGGGTATATGCCTCCCACGGCTATGAGCGCTCCCATAAAGACGGGGTGCGCAATACTTTCGCATTGCTGAAAGCCTATCCGGGATAATAATTGCTCTCCAGCCATCTGGCCACGCCGTCGCTGTCATTGCCTCCAATCACCGCCGTGGCCATGGCTTTGAGTTCAGGAACCGCATTTTCCACCGCGTAGCACTCGTCCGCTATCTCAAACATATCCATGTCGTTTTTGCCGTCTCCGAACACCACCAGGCGATCACAGCCCAACAGTTCTTTGAGCCGGATAACGGCATGGGATTTGGACGCTTCCGGCGGCATGATCTCCAGCCATTGATCCCCAGTGTATATTTCTGTCTGAAAGACGCAGTGATACCCGTCTTTGTATTTTTCATACAGCGGTTCCAGTTTCTCTTTTTCGTCAATGCAGGTAAGATAAAAGATTTCGCCCCGGCACAGTTCCTTCCCGTCCGCCACCCTGCGCGTTCTGGGATCTCCTCTTCTGCTCTCCAGAAAGCGTGTCATGCCCGGCGTGCACAGAGAAGGCACATAGGAAAACTTTTCCCGGCCCTCCAGATAGGCATAGACAATGGGATACACGCCCTTTGCTGCCAAATCCTCCAGCACCTCCCCGATCTCGGGCCCAAAAAAATTCTTGAGGCAGGGGGCTCCGTCCCTGCCGTCCACCAGGGCCGCGCCATTATAAACCACCAGGGGGATATCCGTCCGCAGCCCTGCCGTAACTTTGCAGGCCGTCAGATAAGACCTGGCTGTGGCATAGGAGAACAGCATGCCCCTCTCCACCAGTGCGTTAATGGTCCGATTGGTGTATTCCGAAGTCCTGGCATCACTTCGCAGCAGAGTGCCGTCCAGATCGGATATGTATAGGTTTTTCATGAAAATAACCTCCCACTATAAACGGTGAACATTTAAATCAGATTTAGTGTTTTGAGAGTAAACGCAAAGACTCTATCCCTAAGTCTGCAGGAGAACGCCAAATATTCCACTACATGTTCTTATTTGGCGCTTATGATTTAATTTTTTCTAAAGATCTTTCTAAATATTTCTTTAGACGTTTTCTCTTCCGAAAACAGAATATCCATATCCTCGGTAAAAATCTCCCTTACTTTTTCAATAAGTGGTATCAATTTGCTTATATCATACTCCTCATCACTATTATCTTCATCCTCTCCCCATTCACCTACTTTTTCGACTTTAGGCTTATAGTGAACAATGCTATTTCTAAAACTACATACTTTATGTATATCACTAACTATACTTGGTTCCATACACCTTGAAGTAGTTAATTTATATAACCATGTAAGTTTATCTTTAATAGAAATTCCTTTCATACAAGATGAATATTCTCTATTGGATAACTCATACTTGTTTAGCAAAATCTTATGATAAAATTCATTAGTAATTTGTTCAAAACATATTCCTGCCAGAGCAATTGCAACATCCTTTTGTCCTAAACACACTGCGTTTTCTACTGCCTTCACAAATTCATCACCTATCACAATTGCAACATTCATTAATTCTAATTGTCCTCTGTCCAAGAATGAAAATACTTCTCGCTTTATTTCTTCATCACTAGAGTTTTCTGTAATTTTCTCTTCTAATAATAAATTAGAAATAATAGCAGGCACAAATATTTCTACTATTGATTTATCAATCTCTTCCATGTACTTTACCTTCTTTTATCAATATTCACAAGCCATCGGTATCAGTTCTATTCCAACACTTACTGGAATTTACTTTTAACTCTTTTTCTAATACATTCGTTGCATTTCCACAACCTCCACACGGCACGATACCTGCCGAAGTATTCTTTAGTAAGCACTGAGCCGCCATTTTTCAGACGCTCGTCATCCATGGCCCAACCTTTGATGGTGTAGTCCTTAGCGATACCGTTGGCCCATTTACGAAACTGCACGGCTCGTTCATTGCTTACCTTAAAGCCAACTGTGATAATCATTCGAAAATACTTTCAACATCCTATCAAGTATCATTTTCACCTGTCCGGCTTCGTATCTTCTCATAATTGAATCATTGCAAAAATGGTGCTCTCAAAGATTAATGACATTCTGTATAACTACAAGTTTTCTTCATTCTCCATTTCAGTCATCCTTCTTACAGTCAAAGTAAGCTCTCGCAATTCCATCCAACTGCGTTGCGATATCCTTAAACGGCAAATTCAAATCCAATGTTTTAACCGCTATCTGATTGCCATGCATCTGATACATATTATCAGGCTGTATCTCTTCTTCCGTTTTAGCATACAATAACATGCCAGAAACTTTGTGTTCTTCATCTCCAAAATCATAATCACGATTCTTAACATAGGTAAAAATCTGATACATATTATTTGAATGAAGTGTGTGCTTGTCGTACCGTGTTTGTGTCGTATGACTGTAGTGCTTGGCATCAATAATAAGGACAGTATTATCCTTCTGTAAGTGAATATCACTCTGCATAACCGGCAGCATTTTCCTGATGCCATCATCTACAGACCAAGGAATCTGTGAAGCACTGACTTTCAGTTCTGGATAGTGTCGGCTGTAATATTCCAGAATAAACTTCTCATACAGTCTGCACATACGCTGCTCATCAGCAAATGACGCCAACCTATAGTCTCCGGCGTCCGTTGTAATAAGCATTCCCTCAATAATTAGCTGACAGATACTAATCAGCATCCTATAGGTTTGATTATTGCGCTGAAATCTTATAAATGACCATCTGATGGATGTCGGCTCCAAAGTATCAACATTGGAGAAGAACAACATCTTCTTTCTTAAGTCATCTTTGTACTCGGACTTTACCTTTGCATTTCTCAACAGCAATGTAACCGTTGTTTTAATAATCCGGTTAAAGAGATTATTTTCAGACAGCTCATCAAAATCACAGGTCAGAACTCGTTTGTGAGTTAGACGGTTCTTTATTGTGCCGGGCATATTTATTTTACCACGCATTGCAGGAAGTTCTTCCTGGCGGTTTATGTACTCTCTATATAAGCCCTGCTTCAACTGGATACCGATTCCTTTTGCAAGGATAGCGGCTAAAAGATCATACATCTCATCAAATGATTCAACCGCTACCTCCTCATAGTTCTCTTGATTCAATGTCTGAAACGCATAGGACAGCATATGATATATATTGTTTATTATTATGGTTTTATCCTTTGTCATTGAAATATACCGTGCAGGATATTCTCCCAACGCTGCAGCTTTGCACTCTCATCAAACCAGTACTCACTGACCTGTCCCCGCCAGCATAGACACCTAAAACGAAAGGATTCTATCCGGTTCTTAGTTTTACTCGTTTTTTCTAACTTTTACATCTACACGGGCTGTCGGAAAGGAACCCGCTCCCGACAGCCACACCCGCGTAAAGATTTATTCAAAAGCAGCTAAGCCACTTTCAAATCTCTCTGGTGTATCCGGTAATACTCTTCCGGCGTCAGATAACCGTTTGCTTCATGGATCCGTTTTCGGTTATAAAATATCCATATGTACTCAAATACTGCCCTCCTGGCTTCCTCCCGGGTGCGGAAATGCTGTCCGTTTAACCATTCCTGTTTTAACTTCCCTAGAAGCTCTCCATCGGCGCATTGTCCCAGCAGTTCCCCTTCCGGCTCATGCTGCTGATGAATCCATGCTCCTTTGCCAGTTCCTGATAATCTAGTGAGCAGTACTAGCTTCCCCTGTCGGAGTGCAGGATACAGCCCTTTGTAATCTTTGTATGGTGGGTGGCATCCTTCAGTGCAGATATCACCAGTTCTTTTGTCATACGTCCGTCCATTGCCGTGCCGACTATCTTATCCCCGCAAAGATCCATGACCCCGGCAAGATAAAGCCAGCCTTCATCCGTTGGAATATAGGTAATGTCACTTACCATTTTCTGGCCTGTCGGCAGTAAAATCCCTGTTCAGGATATTTTCCGCCACTGGAAGGTTATGCTTTGAATTGGTTGTTGCTTTATACTTTTTATGGCTTTTTGACCGTATGCCGTTTTCACGTATGATGCGTTCGACCCGCTTATGGTTGACCGGCATTTGTGATTTTCGGTTTATTTCATGGGTTATTTTTCTGCTTCCATAGGTGTTTTGTGATGCCTCGTGAATCCCTATGATCTCTTGCAGAAGGGCTTCATTCTCTATACAGCGCAGACTTTTGGAACGTTTGCGCCATGCATAATAACCGCTTTTTGAAACCTGAAGCCACTGCGCCATCTTCGCGGTCCGGTATCTGGAGCGGTTCTGCTCCATGTAAAGGTACCGGATCACTTCAGGTTCTTTGCAAAGAAGGCGCTTGCTTTTTTTAGGAATTCATTTTCCTCTTCCAGATCCTTTATGCGCTTTTTGAGGGCACGCAGTTCGGCATCTTCCTGATGGAGATTGCCGCTGCCCACAAATGGTTCTGTGGGATGTTCCTTAAAGCGGGACATCCATGTATACAGGGTATTTACGTTAACACCAAGCTCCCTTGCAACCTGTGCCGCAGGTACGCCTGACTGCACCCTCTTACATGCCTCTTCCTTGAATTCGATATTGTACGTCTGTGCCATAATCTTTCCTCCTGACTCTGCTGGATAGATTATACCACTCGTTCTATATGTCTATCAAATGGGGTATAAGGCACTGCTACAATCCTTCTTTTCAGATAATCAATCCTGCTCACTTCATGAAATCTTCTACTTTTTTCCGGATCCTCCGCTTTTAGAGCGGCATAAGCAGATTTAAGATGGATATATACAAACGGAATGTGGCTCCATGTCTGACCAAACTGCTCCGAAAACATAAGAAACTGATTCCTTATCTTATCCAGCCGATCCATGTCAAAGCGTTTGTTCACATCTCGCAATGCCAGCTTCAAACTCTTTTCCTCTGCTATAGAAGCCTTAACATTCATGATACATATGATCGGTTTTCCAAGGTTTACAATTCTACTAAAGCATTCTGCTTCCGCGACCTGCGGTGCATCATCTGTGATCAGGAGCAGGATCAGATCGGCAGTCTTAGCCGCTTCAAACGCAATCTGTTCATCATCTTCACCTTCAAAAGCTCCAATTCGTGGAACATCGGTGATTTCAAGTCCATTCCACATATACTTGCGAACGTCTCTGGTTGTACGCTGAGATCCTTTTCCGATAGACGAACCATCCCCTTCGGTCAAAATCTCCATAAGCGTGGATTTACCAGCCATAGTCCTTCCAAAAAGCGTTACAGAAAACTTTGAAAGATTCTCTCTTAGGTTTTGCAAATCCTCCTTAAAAGCAAACGACAGACGATTAAATGCATCTCTGATCTCCACCAACTGTACTTCCAATAGTTCTGTAGCCTCCGGTGCATAACACGGAAAACTATTGAAATCGATAATAGTGCTCTGTACATTCTCTTGTGCTGAAGCCAACGCCCTATTCAAATTCTTTTCTTGTGCTGAAACTATTTTATATCCAGTCTTAGCCTACTTATTACATTCCTTCAGCACCTGCTTCAAGTTTGTTTCTTCCATGTTACCTCACATGCTATAGATTCACTATTCTTCCAAACTTACCCCGTAACTGTTAATCGTCTGCTCAGATCCTTTATCTGATATAGTCTTCTCCATAGCTCCCTCAATTACTGTCATAATGGCCTTGGCTCTGTCAATAAAGTATGTGTCAAAATCATCATTGATGAATGCATCGTAGTTTACAAGGTGCGATTCTACCCTGGATTTCAGCTGTTCCTCATCAATTTGCGCAGCCTTCATAATCTTCTGACTGTACTTGCTCGGAGCCTCCCCACCGATCTGGCGATTAGATTCCGGGAGCAGCGGAGTCTTATTGATAATTGAATTCCACTTGGCTTTCGGATATCCCTGCTTGATACAGTATGCTTCCGGGAAGATGTGATGGATATCTGGAGATTCATCCATACTCTTAACGATATCCATTGTGGTGCCCTTCATAAAATCTCTGCAACTCTCGCGATATACAAGAGCCATTATTCCCTTGTATGCTGCACTGTTTCTGGTTTGCAGGGACATCAGTCTTGTGGCTGAAAAATATGAAGCATTGATAGTACGGTTCTGGCTTTCTTTACCCTGAATTGCAGCAACGACATCCTCTATATCATTTGCAAACCTTGTTTCGTTTGCGCCACCATACATCTCGCCCATTATTCCGCACCAGAACCAGCGCGAAAGAATATTCTGAGTCTGAGGGAGATTAAAGCTGCTCTTGCCGATTACGGCACATATGGCAGCAAGAGGGACAAGCTGAGTAGTATACGGAAGATCTCTCATTCTGAAAACATACTGACTAAACAGGAATTTTCTTGCCATCTTATAGCCTTCAAGAACCGCAGCCTTGTTCGCTTGATATGATTCAAATTCCAGTCCCAAAACATCCTTCTTCTTACAGGTTGTAGCCGTCTCAGCAAAATAACTGGTGTAAAGTGTAATTGTTGTTAAGAATGCCGTTTTATCAACACCCTTCATAACATCTGTATTCAGCGGCTCATTCTTACCCCAGATAATATCTCTGCACTCTTCCCAGTCTTTTCTTAGATCGAATTCATAAGTTGCAAAGGTCGCCGTAACCAGCTCAAATACTGTTAACGCAACACCGCCGGTATTCACATTCTCAAATACCTTACATACGGCTTCACGCGGTGTTTCTCTTCCAAGTGTAATCACCGGGAGTTTATAACCAGTAATAGTCTCAATGACTTCCGTACGGAACTGCTTGTAGCGTTCCATAAATTCCTTACCATACTCATGATATTCCTTGTAACCGTCAGCCCAATCTTCACGTGCACTTCCATCAAAGATAATATTGATCGGAAACATCTCGTTTTCATATTCCAGTTCCTTTGTCGAAAGATCCAGAAGCACCTTTCGATTAAAATCGGTTTTTACTTTTCTGTCTTCCGGAACCGGAACGATAGCATCATAACGATCCTCGTTATCGTCCAAGCATTTCTTCATGTCAAGATAATAGAACCTTTTTATTTCCTTGCCCTTGTCAGTTTTGGTAAGAACCGCATCGGTTGAGCATGTGGTGCGATACATAGAAGTAAGGCGCTGCTGCCCGTCAAGAATAAGATAATCAGGCGCTACTGTAACATTCTTCACACCCTCAATCGGTCGATATTTGAACTTCACATTTTCATTCCCGCATTCCAGGCGCATAATCGCACCCATAGGATATCCTTGTGAAAGGCTCGCCAAAATACCTCTGATACGCCCATCATCCCAAGTCCAGCTACGCTGGAACTCCGGTAGCTGCGCCTTACCTGATGTAACATCGCGCATCAGCTCGCTCAGTTCTGTATCCAAAGACTTGGGTGCTATATTAATTGCCATGCTATCATTCTCCTTTTATCGATTTTCTTGCATTCTCATGCACAATTAAACCGTCATTATTCCGCCAGCGAACTTCCAAACGGCAAATACCCGTTCGCCACCAGCATCTCATTAACCTCGTATATACTCAGCTCCGCGCATGATCCAAGCGTACAGCGATAAGCATTATTTTCCGGCGTTGTACTCTTCAGGCTAAACTCCGTTTTTCCCAACAACATCTCTGCCTCCGGTATTGTCAGCTTCAAGCCGTAGCATAATCCCAAAACAGTCTGCTTTGTCGTCGGATACTCTTCATTATTTCTCAATCGCTGAATTGTCTTCTCACCAACCAAAGATCCATCGGCAAGCTTCTTTGCCGACAGCTTTTTATCTTTCATCAGCTGCACAAGCGTCTCCGAAAACGATCCGGGATACCGCTGCAGGGCTGACGCACTTTTCCCTGCGTTCTGTATTTGAGCCAGCAATGTCTTATTGTGCTCATTCAGCTCAAATGAAAACTCGATCTGATCTTCCTGAGGTGCCGAATTACGCATGAAGAACGCATAGTTCTTAAGTCCCTGGTACTTGGATTGATAACTGTACCCTCTCGTAAATACAAGGCAGCATTCATCGATATGATTGACGGCATAGCCGCTCAGAGAAACCATCTCGTTATCATCACGGACAATATATTTATCTTCATTCAGGCACACATGGCCATCTATGTACCTGAATTTCTCAGCATCAATCAGTTTTCGGAAATCTCTGTCATAGCAGTAAGCTTTCAGGAGATCCGCATACGGAATCGTAAATGTCTGATCTTTTTCAAGGGCATCGGCATCGAACGAATATCCGCTGACATATTTGCCATTAACATATGGATATGCTCCCTCCGCCTTGGTGTAACCCAGTTCAACGAGACGGACTTTAGCAGCCTGACGCGATGCATCATATGTCTCGGCCAGAACATCAATAACCCTCTCAAATGAAGCAACTGACACCTGATCATTACCGGAGTATTCAACCAGCAGCCTGTCCACAAGCGGTCGCACAGTTTTTTCAGGCATCAGGATCTTAGGAGCAACCCCTTTGGCCTGCCATTCCATCCAATCTACAGCTTTCCATTTGTCAGAATCCGTAGTCCCGGCAGCTATTTGGCATTGAATCGCTCTGCCCAGATTGTCATCGGCACCGATCATTCTCATTAGGACATGATAAGGCTGATGCCTGTGCCAATGGAAACATTCATGAGCCAGTGTTGTTCTTCTCGTTCCAACAGATCTCTCATAGGAAACCCTCGGATCAAGGTAAACCGTCCCTCTTTTAGCATTGCGGATTGTTATCTTCCTGTGCTTATCAAGAATGTTTCCGTCATCAAATACAACAGTTCCAAAGTATGTCAGCTGATCTGAAAGCGGGGTGTCCTCTACCACTTTCAGTTTCATATCCTCAGCTATCTGATCTATAGGGAGACCTATCGGTTTTTCTAACGCCTCCGGGCAATATCTTTCAAGGAATCTTTCCGCTTCTTTTTCAAGCTGGTCGTGGGAAATAATCGGTACCAATTCACCAGATAATCTGTCATTATTATATTCTTCCTGCGGATCACAATTACTGAGCCCGATGATCCTGAATCCGCTCATGTCAATGCCGAGTGCGACCTGGCAATGGATTTTTAGCCAGCGTTCACCAAAGTATCCCTTCTTTGATGTTGACGGCATCTCCATATCACATGAGACTATAACATCAAAAGAAATAATTCCTTCTTCCGGCTGCTCAATATGAATTACATTTTCAATTTCGACATCTGCAACAATTGTTTTTTTTGCTTCTCCAGAATGATCCTCTTGAATATAAGCAAGTACCGCATCCCGTATATCATCATATCTGGATTGATCTATCAGCTTCTGAAGAGGACTTTCATCCTGTGCTTCATAGTAATCCAGACGGCTATCGTTCAGATCCTTCCTAACTTCCCTCCAGTTAGGCATATATCTGTCCATATGAGCAATAAAGACAGAATCATGCTTCCGAGTAATGAGGTGTGTCAGCTCATGCAGGATTATATAGTCCAGACAAACCACAGGTTTCTGAGCCAGCTGCAGATTGAACCATAGCTTCTTCTTATCCGTACTGCATGCGCCCCATTTGGTAACCATGTATTTGGTCTGCCATAAATCACACTTCAGCCCGGTTATTTCTTCCCACTTCGGGAGGCGCTTTTCAATCTCTTCCTTTAAGATCTTCCGATACTCTTCTTTTACATATCCATCCCTCTGTTTTACGGTGCTTTTGCCGCTCATGGAAAGAATGACATTCTGGTTGTCGATCTCAAAGCTGTTCTTCTGATTATCTGCCTTAAAGACAAGGAAATACTGCTTCCCCCATATGTACATGGTCTCTCCAGAAACATATTGTCTCTTTGATGCCCTCGGCTGATCCCGGAACTGAACAATGGACCTCTTGATGAAGCCAAGCTGTGTTCTGGCATATGCCTCTATCGCCTTGTCATCCACGGATAATGGCGCAGAAATAACAACATGCCCATCCGGAGGTTTAACCTGAAGATGCATGTTCTTTATATTCTTTTTTTGTACATCAATCGGTATCCCGGAGATGACAATGCGCATTAGAATTCCTCCTGCTTCTCAATGATCTTGTAGATGCGCTCCACCTCGGAATCATCACCCAAAATCTCATAGAGTGCTTTCTTTATTCTTCTGATAACTACCTGATTATCTCTAAAGCCTGACAGTGCCTGCTTCTTTACCGCCTTGTGAATCTTGATGGCAAGCTTTTCATCTTCACCTGTGTTGTCGTAAATTGCCATAAGTGCCTTACTCTTACGGATGCTCTCAGGATATTTATCATTTTCTTCAGGACAATCTACATCCTTGGCCAGCTTGATATATTTCTCAAGCATCTCTGCATAGTCAAGTACTCCCTGGCGTCTTTCCTCAATAAGCTTATCGAGAATCTCTGACATCTTTGCATAATATCTCGGATTGACGGTAACCTTTTCAATGACCTTCTTACGAATATTGTTTTCGATGGCTTCCGCCGCACCTTCCTTGTGCCCGTTGTCACCTTCTCCGGTAAGCGTTTCTCCCTGTTTTGCTACAAAATCCAGCAGGGTAAGATCATCAAAATCGCCAATCTTCTCTGCATCCGCTGCAGTAATATAGTTGTCGATCATCTTCCTCATGTCTGGCTCATATGCCTTCAGATCTAAGAAGTCACCGCTTGCTGTTCCTACCGTCTTCTTTAGCTCAATATAAAACGTGACCTTCTTGTCGTATTCATTCAACTTACCGGTGGAAATATCATCAATCAGATACGGCTTAGCCTCAGCAAAGGCTCTGATAAGACTGCTCACCAATCTATAGAGTTTTTCTCTGAGGCGCGCATATATCTCATCGCTCTCTTCTGACTGGCCGGATACGCCGCAGAAATAATGGATATACTGTATTTCGCCACGTGGCTCCTCCACGCCTTCGCACAGTTCCTCGACCGCATCATAGATTTCATCAAAATATGCAATGGCTTCATCATGACGATCTTTTACAAGTCCCTTTACATCTTCCAAAGCATATCCTTCAAAAGCCCCGGAAGTGTAGTCCTTCATCACCGTCTGAAGTTTTCCGAACAGCTGCTTGTAATCGACAATATAACCAAATTCCTTAGAGTCACCGTCCAAACGGTTTACACGGCAAATCGCCTGAAATAGACCATGATCCTGCATCTTCTTATCGATATAGAGATAGGTACAATGAGGTGCATCAAACCCGGTAAGCAGCTTGTCCACAACAATAAGAAGCTTCATATTTACAGGTTCATCTACAAATTTCCGTTTTGCTTCCTTCTCAAATTCTTCCACTCTGGACTGTATAGATCCTGCATTCGGCAAATTAGCCGGATCAAGCCCCAGCATTTTAAGATAGGTATTGTATTTCAGGAAGTTCTCAGTGTCATCCTCATCGCTGACCGTATCCGTGCGCAGTTCGCCCTTGTTAGGCGTATAGGAGGATATGACGGCACACTTTTTAAAGTCCATCTGTTGGAAAATCTCATAATACTTACAGGCTGTCGGAATGGAATCAGCCACAAGAATAGCATTTCCATTACCATCCATGAGACGAGGCTTCATATTGAAGTCCTGGATAATATCCCATGCCACCTTTTCAAGACGGGAGCGCGAACTGTATACCTTTTGCATCGTGCCCCATTTCTCCTTCAACTTTGCCCTGGCTCGTGAAGAAAGTCCTCTGGTTTTTACATCAAACCATTGATCAATACGCTCCTGAGATGACAGATCCTGCGGAACATCTCTATACTCATAACGCAGATCAAGCACAACTCCGTCAGACACGCCTTCGTAATATCTATAGGCATGAATATAAGTTCCAAATACTTCGATGCTGCGCTTCTTATCACTCTTCAGAAGCGGCGTTCCAGTAAAACCGATAAATACAGCATTCGGCATAATGGTCGTCATTGCCGTATGAAGCTTACCTGACTGTGTTCTGTGACATTCGTCTACGAACACCACCAGATTCCCCTTCACCTCAAAGTCGGCAGGAAGTGATGCCTTCATCTCTTCGATATATTTGTCATAATCGTTTTCTGTCGCTTCTCCGCCTCGCCGACCAAACTTATGTACCAGAGAACAAATCAACGAATCATCGTATACATTCAGGCGGTTCAGCAGATCTTTCCCGCTCTTAGTGCGGACAATATTCTCATCCACTCCAATGAACGTCTTTTCTATCTGCTCATCAAGTTCGTCTCTATCTGTCACGATAAGGACACGAGCATTAAGCTCTCCCCAATGAGTCAGAATCCACTTGGCAAGCCAGACCATAGTCAGTGTTTTACCGGATCCCTGCGTATGCCAAAGAATACCGCCTAGAGGTTTCCTCCAATCCCGGTTTGGATTATGGAGCTCCACTCTCAGATTATTGATCCTTTGCTCCGCACGTTTAACACCGAAATATTGATTATAACGACACACCTTTTTTCTGCCCTTATCAAAGACAACAAAATTCATGATAAGATCGATAAAACGTTCTTTATCACACATTGCATAAATCTGTTTCAGAAGTCTATTCTCTATGCCGGCACAGGTTTCACTGATGCGAACATCCATCGGATCACGCTCTTCCCTATGTTCCTTAAAACCGTCATCCTTCCATTCCATATAAAACTTCTCGCCGGTCAGAATCGTACCATAGCGCAATCCTTCAGATTCATTTCCGGCCATACAGAATTGAATTGTAGTAAAAAATCTATGAATAAAAGTATCCTTTTGATTTGTCTCATTCTGACGGATACCCTCTGATACGGGTGTGCCATTTCGTTTCAGTTCAATAACCGCAACTGCTACTCCATTCAAATATATTACAAGATCAGGACGCTTTTCAGACTGTTCAACAACCGTCACTTCTTCAGCGATAGCAAAATCATTATTCAGCGGATGTTCTTCATCAATTAATTCCACCGTCACCGGAGACTTTTCTGGACTCTCACTGACTTTGACGCCATATTTCAGTAGTGAGTATACGGTTTTATTAGCATCATAGAGTCCTCTTGAAAGATCACCCGACGCCTGCTGCAGCTGTGTGACAGCGCCATCAATCAGCTTGTCTGCGTACCCCTTCAGACGAAGATACTGACGAAGCCTGTCCTCTTTGATATTCTTATTCCGCTGTTCAGACAGATTGCCAATATACTGATAGCCTAAAATTTCCGGATTCCTAAAGAAGTTGACCACTCGCTCCTGTGTTTTAATTTCGGCATCGCCAATACTCATCTACCAAGCACCTCCTTATACCAGCCTGACCTTCCCGGTCAGCAATTCTTCCATCATACCTTGTTTAATATTCTCGTACTTTTTTAATTCACGATACTGCAACTTAATGGTTGCATCCAAATCTTTGAATAGGTTTCCAATACTAATTTGTTCTGTTATCTCGGGTAGCATTATCGGTGTTTTCTTCAATTGTTCTATTGTGTAATGAGCAATCGTTCCCACATGTGAAATGCTTAATAAATACTCTCGAAACGCCGGGGTAAAGAAGAATGTGTAAATAAAATACGGATCTATTCCATTGTTCCTTTTTACCCACAATAAATCAGCATCTTTTGTGTACAACGGCTTATTATCTGGAACAATATATGGATTACCAATTGATCCACCCCCAGTAACAAGAACATCTCCTTTTTCAAGTTTTCCTGACACCAAAGATAGTTTTTCGTATAGATCTTCAGAAATATATGCTTTTTCATTGGTAGTTCCGTTCAATGCAGCCATTACATCGCTTGATCTAAAAAATGGCACACCAGAATTTGTCCAATCCTCTTTATGGACTCTGGCTGCAGAAAAAATATTGGTTATTGAACCAAATGAGCATTCTTTCCACTCTCTTTTATACTCTGGAAACCTTCTGACTGGTAATCTCTTCCCTCTTTGCGGAAACATTTCTTGCAAACAACCTTCACGTAACTCTCTATACTTGTTTAGTTTTTTTCGTAAGCTGTCAATCGTCTCATCAATAGATAATAACGCTGTTGCTATGCGTCTCTGCTCGTTGATTGGTGGTAATGCGCATTCAAATTTAACAATATCTTTCTGATAGAGATGATTTATCGTTGAGCCAGCTGAAAGTTGTCCAAGAAAATCCTTAAATATGAAAGACTCCAACACATAAAACATATAATTTGTTTCATAGTCATCATTTATTGGTTTAATTACAAAAACCCCGCTATTCAAAGTAGCTGGTCTATTTAAATTCGAAACCAATGCAACCTTTCCAATGGTTCCATCCTTACTAAGGAGTAAATCACCATTGGCAATTTGAATGTTCTGATCCTGTGCATATCTTTCATATGTTACAAAATGACAGTTTGCCCAATCAACACGCCCCGACTTAATATCTGTACCCGTAACGAGAAAAGCATATCCTTCATCCAAGTATTCGGCTGTGGTAAGCCCCTGCCAGCCTATTCTTGCTTTTATCTTAGAACTCTTTGATAAATTGATTATTCTCCACTCTATTACCATTTGTATCCCATCCTTTCCAGATGAGATTTCACCTTGGTCTCAAACTCAACTGTACTTTTTTTGAGTTCCGGTAACGTATTCTCATATCTTTCTGCAAGCTCTACAATTCTGTTCGTCAGGCGATGCGATATTGCAGCATATAAGTCGGCTATGCCGGTGAAGATGCTGTCGAACCATTTCCTGTTCACTAAAAGATCCAGTATTTCTTCATCAGTAAGCATCTCGTATCTTGCTCTGCATTTTTCATCTAGCGCCTTATTCAGTTCCTTTACGACCTTATTGTAGTCTGAAATCTTGCCGCACAGTTCATAAGCAGTCTTTAACTGATTCACATCCTCTTGTAAGCTCTCTGGCACACTTTCTTCCGTACGGATAATGCGAAGCCTATATTCGATGGATGCTTTTGTGATCTTTCCAGTCTCATTAACCGCACTCTTACATAATGGATGCCCCAGGAGATATGCTTCCAGTCTCTTCTTTGTATTTACAAGATGGAGATCCATCCTGATTACTTCAAGCTCAATCGTCTCTTCTGTTTCTATTGTGCTGGTCAGCTCATCAATCTTGGCTTCAATATCCTTTGCCTTTACCTTCCCGTTTTCTGATACATCAGCAAGTGCGGATTCTTCCTCTGCACTTTCAATGAGATCTGTAAGTAGAGATTCCGTTTCTGCCACCACATTTTCTGCTTCTTCAATAGCATCCTTTTCTTCACGGAAAAAGGCATTGATGACAATGGACTTCGGAATCAATCGGCCTTCCCAACCGGTAATCTTCATTTCCCCTTTATTCTTACCCTGTGTGACTTCTTCCTCAATGTTGTCTGTTGCCCTGGCATTATCATACCCATCCGACTCACTGATGATCAGCAAAACATCATCGTTCATGACTTCATTCCAATATGCCAGCAACACCTGATAAACATCATATTTATTGGTCAATGTCAGGTGCTCAAATTCAACCAAAATGTCTTCCGCAAGACTAGCGATCAGCTCCCTTGCAGATACATCTTCATCCAATGAAGACAGTACAGGGTATTCCTTGGCTTTCCATGCAGCAAAAGCTTCATCAAGCTCCTCACCGTATTTAGAGAACTCCACGTTCTTATAGATTGTCTGACGGATATTGTCGTGCTCCACATTCAGGCTGTAATACTTCTCACTGATTGCAGACAGCAACTCCATCTTTAATGATGGAAATACCTCCCAGTATTTTGAAAGACCTTCTATATCCACTGCCGGAATACCACCATGAATATGAGCATAGATATCCTGAATATCTTCCGGATCTGTAGAATCAATATATCTCGTGATATTGAGATTGTATTCATTCTTCTTCTCAATCTCATCGTTCGGCACGAAACGAGCAAACTTTGGATCTGTTGTAATCTGCTCGTTAAAGGTCGTGATAATCCTATAGATATCACGTTCACGAAGACGATTCTTATTACCGTCTTTAACATATCCCCGGCTGGCATCGATCATAAAAATTCCCTGTCTGTTCGCCGCGCCTTCCTTATCAATTACAAGTATACAGGCTGCAATACCGGTACCATAGAACAGGTTTGCTGGAAGACTGATGATACCTTTAATCCAGTGTTTCTTGATGATAGTTTCCCTGATCGTCGCTTCTGCATTTCCGCGGAACAGTACTCCATGCGGCAGAATAACGGCAGCCTTACCATTGTTCTTCAATGACTTAAGGATATGCATGAGCCAAGCATAATCGCCATTCTTCTCCGGTGGCATATCACCGTAACCCTCAAACCGGCCATATTCTTTTCCAGCAATACCATCGCGCCAATTTTTCATAGAAAATGGCGGATTCGCTACTATATAATCGAATCGTTCAAGGATAGAATTATCGGATTTATCGAGATACCGAGGATTGGAGAATGTGTTCCCACTCTTAATTGTAATCTCAGCTTTACGGTGCAGAACCGCATTCATCTTGGCAAGACCGGCGGTTGTACTTTCCTTTTCCTGACCGCAGCCCATAATTGGAAACGGCGCTGCATCAATAGCCCTGATCAAAAGGCTGCCACTTCCGCAAGCAGGATCACATACCGTAGCACTGGGATCTGTGCAACGACTAATACCTACAACATTAGCAAGGATTCTCGAAACCTCTGCCGGCGTATAGAATTGTCCCTTGCTCTTTCCGCTCTCTGTTGCGAACTTCCGCATCAGATACTCATAGGCATCTCCGATGATGTCATCTCCCTCTGCTTTGTTCTTGGAGAATTTCAGTTCTGGACGCTGAAATATAGAGATAAGATCCGTCAACTTATCCACCATCTCTTTTCCGCCTCCCAGCTTCTTCTCATCATTGAAGTGCGCGATATCAATAACACCCTTAAGATCTGTATTTTCATCGGCAAGGCGAGCAATTATCTTGTCCATACCTTCACCGATATTCTTCTTTCCCTTCAAAGCAATAAAGTCATCAAAAGAACACCCTGTTCTCTTGTCCGGATCAGGTTCTTTGTCATGCGCCTTATCAAAGACCTTAATATCTTCATAAGCTCCCTTGTTCTTAAATTTGTCCGTGACATACTTCATAAACAGAAGCGTCAAAATATAGTCTTTGTACTCTGACGAATCCATTCCTCCGCGAAGTTTGTCGCAGCTCGCCCAAAGCGATGCGTACAGTTGTGTTTTCTTGACCGCCATTTGCCTTTTTCTCCTTAGATTGACATTTGTTTTCGCTCACACAGTTCTCAATCGATAGCACTTTTCCCACTCTTTACCCATTCGTCCAGTTCGGAAACCTTGAACTTCCATTGCTTTCCGATCTTGTTAGCGGGGATGCCGTCTTTCTTGTTCCGAATCCAACCACGAAGCGTTACAGGTTTAATTCCCAGATACTCAGCAGCTTCTTCGATGCTTATCCATTTATCGTTAATGATATCCGCCATCTCTTCTTCCTCGTTCTGCTTTCAAATAGACATAGTAAACCATCATTAGTATACATCCGCGTTACCAGATTCGCAAGCATTTTGTTGTTATTTGTTTATATTTATCTACCATTTCCCTTTGTTCATAATCCTTTACAAGTCACCAAATAATTTTTCTACCCTACCGGACACGACCATGTCCGGTCGTCTTATGCTTGAAGCATCTGAGATGCCGCAGATCAATCCATCTTTTCTACTCAATTTCAGACTCAAAATAGGACACACCTGTGTCCAGGGTTTTCATTTTATTTTTTGCTATAATACATCTGAGCACAAGAAATATGCTTGTTTGTCCGGTCTCGGCGCTCCCTGATCAAGAGTGGCCCTATCCAGATCAGGCAGACACATACAATCCAAAACCAGCCTAATAGGGCAGCTGGCTATTGCAAACTAGGAGGAATCCGAAATGAATAGCCATCTATTAAAGGCACTCAAAATCGAATATCGCTATGCGGATTTCCTCCGCGCCAATCCAAGGAGGAAATTAACATGGCATGTAAAACAAATTACAGTAACTCACAGAAGTACAGCAACCGCCGTTCGTTTGACGGCAGCCCCATTGAATCAGGCAAGGTTCTGGTTCCCTTCAGGAAAGATCAGTACGATCTGAGCAAGGAAGACTACATCCAGGACAACTTCACCACCATGCACCTTGGCGAATTCAGCTATGAAGTCAGATTCATGCAGATTGATGAAGCTTGTTTTAAGACCTACATGAGAGGCTTCTGGGCAGAACTCAACGAAGACATGAAGATGCGCCGTGAAGGCCGCTGCATCATTGAAAAGAACCCTGATGGTTCTGACAAACTTTGCCCCTTCACCCGCCGCTGTACTGGCTGTCCTGAAAAAGGACTTCTCGAACGCAGTAACACCTACCGCGTAGAGATTCTGTCTCTTGATTATGAGTATGACGGAGAAATCTTTGACATTGAGGACAAGAGCCAGCCTTCTGTCGAAGATCAGGTACTGGACAAACTTTGTCCTGAGCCTACAGAGGAAGAGCTGAAGATCAAACTTCTCGCCCACTTCGACAAAGAGAACCCTCGTTATGCTCAGATTATCCGTCTGAAACTGCAAGGCAAGTCTATTGATGAAATCTGTATTGAGATCAATCTGAAGCCCGGCCGTGGACGTCAGGAGATCAACAACGCCCATGATGCGGTCTGCGAATACCTGAGACTTCGCCACTATAAGAAGAACCATAAGTAAAACAACAGCATAAACCAAAACAGAGAAAGAGCGGTAGCACTTAGCACTTTATGAGAGAGTGTTACTGCTCTGCTTTTAATGCTTATAGACTGGCTTCCTGCCGTTTAACTGAAATTCATCATGGGACTTGATATCCCTGATCGCCCTCCGAAGTGTTCCACACCGATAAGGGTGATTGATATGGTGCTTATGATAGACCAGACAAAAGTTCCGATCCTCCAACTCCACATTGTGGATATACCAGACATGCCTAGTATTGTTGCTGATCAGCGTCACATCATAGCCATCCGCAACGATCACCGTGAAATACTTCCTGTCGATTGATTGCAGTTCTTCCGTGGTAAACATACTCACCACCTTGCTCGCAGTTCTGTCACCATCTGTGCCCTTATTTTGACTTTCTCAGCCTCATAGCGTTTCTGTAAAGCTTTCATCTCCCTCTCCATAAACTCTGCTTCTGCGGCCTTCACAGCAACCCTCTCAGCGTCCTGGGTAATGGTGATCTTGCCATCTTCGCAGGTAACGGAGATATAGTCCCCGATATCAAAACCCGCTTCCTTAAGCCACAGCCCCTTCAGCATGATCGTCGGCGTTTCCCTGTACTTATAGCCACTCTGTCCGTAAACTTTAATACTTCTCTTCTTTGCCATTATGATTTCCTCCGTTTCTCAGATTGTCGATGATTATCAATTACCGTTCCACGATCAGCGGATCCAGATCATAGGCACCACCTCCCTTCGGCGAGGGGGCTGTTGCAAAAGTAGATGAATAATCTGCCGGAGCAACGGCTCCGTTTTTAT
>OFGD01000120.1_pt1 | contig 66090 bp, 50 predicted proteins | sample 1521671 | NCBI WGS metagenome assembly OFGD01 (sample SAMEA3504114, study PRJEB24116) | mouse gut metagenome | biome: mouse gut; feature: mouse-associated habitat; material: faeces | place: Denmark | collected 2011 | reverse complement strand
CGGCTGCCCTTCGCCTGCGACGGGCGGCGCCTGCCGTGCGCTCTGAGACCCCGGTGCGGGCGTTGCACTGAGCTCGGGCAGCGGAGCGGAGACGTCGTATGTCAGCGCACCGCCGTCACTGTTTTTTTTTTGACCGAGACCCGCAATCTTCATGAGTCCCAGTTCGACGAGCAAACGTTGGTTGGACGATTGCCGTATGCGTCCGTCGGCTTCGGTCAGCAGCGATACCGCACCGAACAGAAAATCTTCGCTGCACTGCTCCGCCTGCCGGCGGTATCGCTCCATGAGCGTGCCGGTAAACTCGATCAGCGAGACCGCCGCACCGCGAGCCATAAGCAGGTCGCGCATGTGCTGGCTGAGTCCGGCGATGAAGGTCTGCGGCGAGAAGCCGCGGCCGAGCACGTCGTCGAAACGCAGCAGAGCCTCTATGTAGTTGCCTGCCAGCAGCAGGTCTGTCATGTCGAAGTAGGTGTCGTAATCCAGCACGTTGAGCGTGGCGGCTACCTGTTTGTAGTCGAGCTTCGCGCCGCAGAACGATACGGCCTTGTCGAACATCGACAGAGCGTCGCGCATACCGCCGTCGGCCTTGCGCGCGATGAGGTTCAGAGCCTGATCGTCGGCCTCGACCCCCTCCTGCGAGGCTATGTATCGCAGATACTCCACGCCGTCCTCGACGCGTATGCGGTTGAAGTCGTATATCTGGCATCGCGAGAGGATCGTGGGGATGATCTTGTGCTTCTCGGTGGTGGCCAGAATGAATACGGCGTGTGCCGGCGGCTCTTCGAGCGTTTTGAGAAAGGCGTTGAACGCCTGTGTCGAGAGCATGTGCACCTCGTCGATGATGAACACCGAGTAGCGCCCCTGCTGCGGCATGACCCGCACCTGCTCGATGAGGTTGCGGATGTCGTCGACCGAGTTGTTCGAGGCGGCATCGAGCTCGTGTATGTTCAGCGAGCGGTTGTCGTCGAAGCTGCGGCACGACTCGCACTCGTTGCAGGCCTCGGCGCCGACGGGGCGAAGGCAGTTTATCGCCTTGGCGAAGATGCGGGCGCAGGTGGTCTTGCCCACACCGCGCGGTCCGCAGAACAGGTAGGCGTGCGCCAGCTGTCCGCGCTCGATCGCGTTTTTGAGCGTCGAGGTTATATGCTTCTGTCCGACGACCGTTGCGAATGTCGAGGGACGGTATTTTCGCGCAGAAACGATAAAATTCTCCATAACATCGCAAAGGTATAAAAAAAAACTCAGATGCGCTGCGGGCATTTGAGTTTTTCGCTTTCGTATCGGGCCGGCGTGTGGCTGCCGGCACAGTCTCGCGGTTGCGTTTCGAAAGGCAGGGCGGGGCCTTGGAAAGCTCCTCCGGCAGCAGCCGTCCGCTGCGGGATCAGACGTCGAGCACGGTAACCTCTATGCCGCGCTCCTCCAACTGTTTGAGCACGTGCTGGGGTATGCCGCGGTCGGTAACGATCTGGTCGATGCGGTCTATGTCGCATATCTTGCTGAAACCGCGGAAATTGAACTTGGTCGAGTCGGTCAGCACGATAGTCTTCTGTGAGGCGTCGATCATCATTCTGTTGAGCGACGCTTCCAGCAGATTGGTGGTCGACAGACCGTATTCGACATCTATTCCGTCGGTGCCGATGAAGAGCTTGCTGCATGCGAAATTCGATAGCATCTCCTCGGCGTAGTGGCCTACGACCGATTCGGAGGAGTTTCGCGCGATGCCGCCTAACTGTATTACGTCTATGTCCTTGTTGCGAGAGAGATAGGCCGACACGTTCATCGCCGATGTGATGACCGTAAGATGCTCTTGCGGCACTATCTCGCGAGCCAGATACATGACCGTCGTTCCCGAGGCTATGAGGATCGAGTCGTTGGGCGAGATCATGCGGGCGGCGTATTCGCCGATAGCCTTCTTCTGCATGATCTGCTGTTTCTCCTTGACGTTGACGTCGCGGTCGTTGATATAGGGGTTGAATCTTATCGCACGACCGTGGGCGCGGTAGATCGATCCGGTCTTTTCGAGCTGCGTAAGGTCTTTGCGGATCGTCACTTCCGATACGTTGAACTCCTTGGCAAGCTCGCCGACGCCGATCGAACCCGTCTCGTTGACCATATCGAGTATGGCCTTGTGTCTTTGGCTCAGGGGCATAATCTTCCATTTACTGTTTGGTGCCACAAATATATAAAAAATAGCATAGCCGGAAACACTGCCGGCGGTTATTTGTCGGGAAACGGTAAAAAGTTTTGAAATAAAAGTATAAAAGTTTGCATATTAACCTTAAATATTCTACTTTTGTTTCGAATTGAAATATTTTCGGATCGTTGCGAAACCCTGATGCGGCGCGCAGCTCCTTCGGGCGGTTTCGGGTCGGGGCGTAATGGTCTGATTATTGGTTGCTTGAAAAGATTCAATATATTAAAATATCAAAACGAAATGGACAGAGGTTTAATGCTTAAACAACTCGACGACGCCGACAAGGTATGGGATGTGGTCGTTGTCGGTGGCGGTGCGACGGGACTGGGTTGTGCGGTAGATGCCGCAACCCGCGGATTCAGCGTCGCCTTGTTCGAACGCGAGGACTTCGCTAAATGTACGTCGAGCCGCTCGACGAAACTGGTGCACGGCGGAGTGCGTTACTTGCAGAAAATGGAGGTCGATCTGGTGCGCGAGGCGCTGCACGAGCGCGGCATCATGAAGCGCAACGCTCCGCATCTTGTAAAGGATCAGGCGTTTGTCATATCGAACTATCGCTATTGGGATAATTTCCTCTACTTCTGCGGTCTGACATTCTACGACATACTCTCGTTCGGCTTCGGCTACGGCCGTTCGCGCTTCATCCGCTCCAAGACCGTCATGAAGTATCTGCCGACCTCCGTGAAGAAAGGGCTGAAAGGCGGTATCGTATACCACGACGGTCAGTTCGACGATGCCCGCATGGCATGCAACCTCGCGCAGACGTGCGCCGAGAACGGCGGATGCGTCGTAAACCGCATGGCCGTGGTGGGCGTGATGCACGACGATAATGGCAAGGTGTGCGGCGTGAAGACGCGCGACATGCTTACGGGCGAGGAGCGCACCGTCAAGTGCCGTGCGCTGATAAATGCGGCCGGCTGCTTCGTCGACGAGGTTATGCAGATGGACGAGCCCGGCATGCCCAAGATGGTGGTGCCGAGCCAGGGCGTGCATATCGTTCTGGATATGAAATTCCTGCAAAGCGACTATGCTATCATGGTTCCTAAGACCTCGGACGGCCGTGTGCTGTTCGCCGTGCCCTGGCATGACAAGGTGGTCGTAGGTACTACCGACATTCCGCGTCCGAAGGCCGAGAGCGAGCCCCGTCCGTTGGAGGAGGAGATAGACTTCATCCTCAAAACGGCATCGCTCTACATGGATCCCGCGCCCAAGCACTCGGATATAGTATCGGTATTCGCCGGTCAGCGTCCGCTGGCGGCGCCCAAGAAGGAGGGCAAGAGCTCTAAGGAGGTATCGCGCAGCCATAAGATCATCACTTCGGACAACAACCTGATAACGATCACGGGCGGCAAGTGGACCTCATACCGCAAAATGGCCGAGGATACGGTCAACAAGGCCATATCGCTCTGCGGTTTGGAGAAGCGCAAGTGCGTGACCCGCAAATTCAAGATACACGGCTGGAAGCCGCAGCCCGATCTCACGGACCACATGTATGTCTACGGTTCGGATATCGAGAACGTGCTGGCACTGATAAGGCAGAACCCTGCTTTGGGCGAGAAGATATCGGAGAAGTTCGACTACACGATGGCCGAGGTCGTCTGGGCCGTGCGCGAGGAGATGGCGCTGACGGTAGACGACGTTCTGGCGCGCCGCGTCAGACTGCTCTTCGTCGATGCCCGCGAGGCTATGAAGTCGGCACGCCGCGTGGCCGAGGTCATGGCTGCCGAGCTGGGTCGCGACCAGGAGTGGATCGAGGCGCAGGTCAAGGACTTTACCGCTATCGCTTCGAACTATTTTCTTTCGTAACGAAGATTTAACGTCGAAATTAACTCCTTGTACGGATTAATTTATAGTTTTGTGTAATGATTTTATCGAAGCCTGTCAACTGCCGGTGCCGCTGCCGAACCCGTTCGAGGTTCGGCGGCGCACCGCCGTTGTACGGCTCCCGTCCGAAACTACGATTGCCGTACCATAATATAATATAGGGCAAGCGACGTGCAGGAGAGGCGAAAATAAGAAAATTACCTAACGCTTTTACAAACCTTTATGTCTAACTTTTTCGCTCCGCCCGCTGCCAGAGACCGATTGCCGAAGGATCGTATTCCGGAGGTGTATCGGCGTATGCGCCTGAAAGTGTTCTTGGGTGCATTTCTGGGATATGCGGCATACTATCTGGTTCGCAAGAATCTGTCGTTGGCGGCTCCGTCGATGATCGAAGAGGGTCTGCTCGACAAGGCCGGCGTCAGCTTCGCCATGACCGGTATTCCCGTGGCGTATGCTTTCAGCAAGTTCATCATGGGCAGTCTGTCCGACCGCTCCGACGCCCGCAAGTTTCTGGTGGTCGGACTTATATTGGCGTCGCTCGTGATGATGTCGGTCGGTCTGCTGCCGCTGGGGCAGTCGATCGGGCTCAACAGCGCCCTGCTGTTCGGCTTCATGCTCGCGGCCGGCTGGATCTCGGGCATGGGATGGCCTCCGTGCGGCCGTATCATGGCGCACTGGTTCTCGCAGCGGGAGCGCAGCTTCAAGATGTCGATATGGAATACGTCGCATAATGTCGGCGGCGGCTCGCTGGGCGTCTTGGCTTTGGCGGGCGTTGCCGTATTCGGCATGTTCGGCATCGAGCAGACGTGGCGTGCGGCATTCATATTCCCGTCGCTGGTGGCGCTGCTGCTGGCCGTGGTGTGCTGGTGGCTGCTGCGCGACCGCCCCGAGGCGTGCGGCCTGCCTCCGATCGACGAGTACCGGCAGGACTTTTCGGGACGTCGCGGCGCCAAGGGCGAGGAGATGAAGATACCGTTCAGGCGTCTGTTCGTCGACTATGTGCTGAAAAACCGTCTGCTGTGGTTCATCGCCATGGCCAACGTATTCGTATATATGGTGCGCTACGGCATCAGCGACTGGTCGCCTACCTATATCGCCGAACAGTTGCAGCTCGACAAGAGCACGCAGAGTCTGGCATTTTCGATATTCGAGTATGCGGGCATCCCCGGTACGGTGATCTGCGGCTGGATATCGTCGCGATTCTTTCAGGGGCGCTGCGCACCGGTCAATGTGATATATATGCTTCTCGTGCTGGTCGGTATCGTCGGATACTGGCAGGCGGCCGATGTGGCTGCGGCAACGGGCATGTCGATCTCAGGAGTGGTCTATGCGTCGCTGGGTCTGGTAGGCTTCGCCGTCTACGGACCGATTGCCCTTATCGGCATACAGGCGTTGAGCTTCGTTCCGAAGAATGCCGCCGGCACGGCCGCCGGCTTCGTCGGCCTGTTCGGCTATCTTCTGGGCGATGCCATGCTGTCGAAGATATTGATAGGCCACGTGGCCAACAGCGATCTGGGCTGGAACGCGACGTTCTGGCTCTTCGTCGGGGCCTCGGTGCTGGCCATTCTGATCTGCGCCGTCACGTGGCGGCGCGAGTTGGCGCTCATGCGCGAGCGGCTGCGCGAGGCGCGAGCAGCGGAACACTGATAAAACCTAACCTGAACGATCATGAAGAGACTGCTTATAATTAACATATTCATACTGTCGACCCTCTCGGCGGCCTTTGCCGCCCCCCCCCGTAACGGAGCGGTCAGGGGGCGTGTCGCCGCAGGCGGACGTCCTGTGGCGGGCGTAGTGGTAAGCGACGGCGATAACTTCGCCGTCACGGATTCGAAAGGTGTCTTCTCGCTGGAAAGCAGCGAGGAGGCGCCTTTCGTATTCATAGTGACTCCGTCGGGTTATGTGGCCGAGTCGGAGGACGGATTCCCGCGTTTCTATCTGCCGCGCGACGGCCGCAGATCATACGACTTCGAGTTGAAGGCGTTCGGCTCGCCCGACGGAGGGTTCGAGCTGCTGGCCATAGGCGACCCGCAGCCTCAGACCGAGGAGCACATGTCGCGCTTGCAGAGCGAGATCATGCCGGCTCTGACGCAGATCGTGGAGGAGTGCCGGCAGCGTAACGCGCTGCCCGAGGCGGCCATTCTGCTGGGCGATATCGTCTGGGACAGAATGTATCTGATGCCGCGTGTAAGGGAGATATTTTCGACGCTCGGCATACCCGTATATCCCGTCATCGGCAACCACGACCACGATCTTGCATGCGACAACGACTTCGATGCTACGCATGCCTATCGCGAGAACTTCGGCCCCGCCTACTATGCTTTCGATATGGGCGGTACGCACTTCATCGTGCTCGACGACATAGAGTATTACGGCAAAAAGGAGTACGACGAGCGTGTCAGCGACCGCCAGCTGGCATGGGTCGAGAAGTATACGGCCTATCTGCCCGAGGGCGAGAGGGTCTGCGTGGCGATGCACGCGCCGGCGATGAAGTACTGGCGCGACCGCTGGCAGATGTCTTCGAACCGCCGGTTGATGAAGCTGCTGTCGAAGTACGAGCTGCATTTCCTGACGGGACATTCGCATATCAACTCCAATTACGACATAACGCCCGGCGTGGTCGAACACAACGTCGGTCAGGTCAACGGCAATTTGTGGCATGCGCCGCTCAACAGCGACGGATCGACCAAAGGCCTGAGCATCATTACGGAGAGCGACGGACGGTGGTCGTGGCTCTACCGCACCCTCGGGCAGGGGGAGGATTACCAGATGCGCATCTGGCTGCCCGGCGAGTTGAAGGAGCACAAGCCATTCGTCGTGGCCAAGATTTGGGGCTGGGACCCGTGCTGGACTGTGGTCTGGTACGAGGACGGCCGCTACCGCGGAGCTATGGAGCGTCTGACGATGACCGATCCCGACTATATGGCCTTTGTCGATACGGTGCGTGTCGAGCCGCGCATACGGCGCAACCTGCTCAAATCGATCCGCAATGCCGAATTTTATTTCCGCGCCCTGCCCTCGGCCGATGCGCGCGAAGTGAGGATCGTGGCCACCGACCGCGACGGTCGCCAATGGTCGCAGACCGTAACGGTCAGATAGATAGCATAACCGAATAAACAATAATATTACCGCCTATGAAAAATTCAATACTCAAACTCTGTTTCCTGTCTATGGCTGCGGCGCTCGTGTTCGCGTGGTCATGCTCTAAAAGCGACCCCGTTAGCACACCGGGCGACGAGCCGGTGCCGTCGCGCTTCGTGAGCGGGGTAGTGCTCGAAAAGGAGTACAACGTCGCCAAGGGAGATGTCATCAGCCTTACGGGCAAGGGCTTCGCAGCCGGCGACTATCTGTTGCTGCGCACCGGCAGCGACATCCGCGTAACGCCGTCGGAGGTTGCCGACAACAAATTCAGCTTTGCGGTGCCCGACGCCGTAGAGACGGGCACGACATATCGTTTCGTGCTGCGCCGCGCCAATATGATGCAGGCTCTGGGCAGTGCGAAGATCAATGTCATATCGGGCTCGGGCGACGACTTCCCCGATAAGGAGGGCGCTACGATCAAAGGCCGCGTGGTGTGTGCGGGCGAGCCTGTGGAGGGCGTGCTCGTATCGGACGGCGTGAAGATCGAAAAGACCGACGAAATGGGACGTTACTGGATCGAGTCGAAGAAGAAGCACGGCTCGGTGTTCGTGATCCTGCCCTCGGGCTACAACGTGGCGACCAAAGAGGCGCTGCCTCAGTTCTGGCAGAAGCTGGTCAAGGCGGCCGGCGAGTTGGAGCAGCACGACTTCGAGCTGTTCCGTGAGGACAACGACCGTCACGTAATGGTGGTGGCTACCGACATGCACCTGGCCAACCGTTCGACCGGCGACCTGTCGCAGTTTACGGCAGGCTTCGTGAGCGAGATGACCGCCATGTGCAACGCCGAGTCGGCACCTGTATACTGCCTTAATCTGGGCGACCTGTCGTGGGATCTCTACTGGTATCAGAACCGCTTCTCGCTCGCCGATGCCAAGGCCTGCGTCAAGGGCGTAGACTTCCAGTTCTGGTCGACCATGGGCAACCACGACAACGACGCCGCCTATCAGGGCGACTGGGAGCCCGAGCAGACCTATCGCGACGAAATGGGCCCCGTATTCTACTCGATGAATATCGGCAAGGTGCACTATATCATGCTCGACAATACGGTATACAAGAACGACGGCGAGCCGGGTCACTCGACTATCGCCGGCAGCCGCAACTACGACAAGTACTTCTCGCAGGACAACATCGCCTTCCTCAAAGAGGACTTGAAGCATGTCGACAAGTCTACCCCGATATTCGTCGGCTACCACTGCCCGATACGCACTATGGCCTACAACGCCGCTAACGGCTGGTATGTTAACGACGCCATTTCGCTGTCGCGCCAGAAGGAGCTGCTCGAATGCTTCGAGGGTTACTCGGACGTGACGCTGCTCTCGGGCCACAGCCATGTCAACCGCAACATCCCTATCGAGGGCTATGCCGCCAAGATGATCGAGCAGAACGTGGCCGCCGTCTGCGGCACGTGGTGGTGGACATATCGCTATGCGCAGAACAACGCATGCTGCGACGGTTCGCCCGCCGGTTACAAGGTCTTCACGGCCGACGGCGACAAGGTAACCTATAAATACAAAGGTATGGGTGTGGATATCGACCGCCAGTTCCAGACCTACGACATGAACGAGTTCATGAAGTATTGGAACAGCGACGCCACGGCCAAGTTCAAGGAGAAGATGCCCCAGCGCGCAGGCGACTATGCCGATCTGTCGCCGACTTCGAACGTGGTATATATCAACGTCTGGGCATGGGAGCCCGCATGGAAGATCGAGGTCACGGAGAACGGCCGTCAGTTGGAGGTCGAGCAGATCCGCAAGTACGACCCGCTGCGCATGGCCTCGTACGACATACCCCGCGGCGCCACCACGTCGCTGACATTCCCCAGCGAGTATACCTGCCACATGTTCGCCGTCGAGGCCGCGTCGGCCACGTCGACCCTCGAAGTGAAGGTAACCGATACGTTCGGGGTGGTCTATGCCGAGTCGATGACTCGTCCCAAGGCCTTCACGACGCAATATGAATAACGACTAACTTATTTACTAACAAAAACCAAAACTCTATGAAACATTTTAGACAATGTCTATGGGCGGCCGCCCTTATGGCCGGTGCGGTATTTACCGGCTGTAAGGAGGATGACCCGGTGGTGCCTCCGACTCCGGAGACGCCGCAGATAGAAGTCGTAGGGGCAGAGAGCGGTTATGCTTTCGCTTACTATGACGGCGAAGACAAGGCCAAGACGTTTACCGTCTATGCCACCGCTCCGTGGACAGTGAAGAAAGATGCGGGCTGGTTCGTCGTCGAGCCGTCGAGCGGCAAGGCGGGCGAGGAGATCCGCGTGACGCTTACGGCCGTCGAGAACGACGGCGCCGCACGCGAGGGCAAGGTAACCGTGGTTGCCAATGCCGGCACCTACAAACATCCCGTTACAGCCGAGTACTCGTTCTCGGTAAGCCAGACGGCCTACCGCAGCGCCGAGTTCGTCGTAAACGGCATCGAAGACGGCCTGATAGCTTTCCCCGCACGCGACAACGTGCCTTACGAGTTTACGGTCGAGAACGCATACGACTGGACGCTCGCGGCCGAGAACGAAACATGGTATGCCGTGGCACCCAAGTCGGGTAAGGGCGGCGAGAGCGTTAAGGTCGTGGTAACGCCCAAGGACAACGACAAGGGCGAGATCAACGAGGGCAAGCTGACCTTCACGGCGAAGGATCCCGAGAATGCCGACAATGCCGGCGAGGCGGTCGTCGCGCTTACTCAGGAGGGTTACTTTACGGTCGACCAGCACGAGGCGGGCTTCGTATTCTATAACGAGGACTTCTCGTGGATGAAGGATATATGGCCTGCCGAGGGCTACTCGCTCCACGGCTATCCGACCGTCGATACGGGCGAGTTCCCCGACGGCGTGAAGGTAGGCACCAAGGGCAGCAACGACTGCGGCGCGGACAAGCTGGGCGATATCGTCGCCGAGAAGTTCGCGGGCATGGATACGGCTTACGGCCGCTACGACGGCTTCATTAAGATCGGTAAGACGGCCAACATGGGTTATATACTGACTCATCCGCTGTCGGCTATCGACGAGGGCTGCACCGCGACGCTGCTCTGCTCGTTCCGCGTGCAGGGCTATCGCACGGCGAACGTCGACTTCAATCCGGATGTTCAGGACGGCAAGACCACCATTCCGGTCGAGATCGTCGGCGCGGGTACGTTCGACGACGGCGAGACGATCCGCGAGTTCGGTGCCGACGTCTTCTTCACGTGGATGCAGCACGAGTTCGTCATCGTGGGCGCCACGTCGGATACGCAGTTGAAGTTCGGGTCGAGCGAGGAGAAGAAGAACCGTCTGTTCCTCGACGATATAAAGGTCGTCCGCGCCGATGACAAGACGGCCGAGGCCGCCGAGTCGAAGACGGCTCCCGACGCCCTCGCGGTAGAGGTTTCGGGCATGCCCGAGACGGCAATGGGCATCGGCGGAGGTACGGTCACGACGCTGCGCATAATGGCCAACCGCGAGTGGAAACTCACGTCGGATTCGGACTGGGTAACCTTCACGCAGTTCGCAAGCAACTCTACTAAGGACAAGTCTGCCGGCATATCGTACAACGAAACCAGAACCGAGGCTTCGTCGAACGGTTCGGCATTGCCTTTCAACAACAATATCGTTACCGTAGCGGCCAACGACGGTGCGCCCCGCTCGGCTACCCTGACCCTCGAAGTCGAGGGCAAGACGGTCGGCAGCTACACCTTGCAGCAGAACGGCGCTTCGGATCTGCCGTTCATCACTCCGTCGGTCAAGTCCGTCAACTTCAACGCCTTCCAGAACACGGCCTTCGAGGTGTCGGTAGACGCCAACGAGGACTGGACGCTGGCACAGGACGGCGACTGGTTTACGGTCGATAATACCGTTGGCAAGGCCGGCGAGACGGTCGTCGTAAAAGTTACGCCCAAGATTCACAGTGCCGGCGAGTTCGGCGCCCGCTCGGGCAAGCTGACGCTGACCGGCGCCGCTGCCGCGGCCGAGATCGTCGTCGAGCAGGCTGCGGCCGATATGACGCCGACGCTTGCCGCAGGCTCTGACGTATACTGGTCGTATACCGAGGCCGACTTCAAAGCCAACACCTACAACTGGGCATTCGAGGTGGACAACCTGCTCGGTGCAGCTAACGGTACGGCTTACATGCAGTATATCGAGGTCGAGGGCAAGGTCGATCCCGACAGTAAATTCGCACGCGTGATAGGCGGTACGGGGCATCCCTACGTGACGGGTGCATGGCCGGGCGACTACTGGCTCTTCTCGGTGCCCACGACGGCTCTTGCCGCAGGCACGAAGATCAACTTCACGGCTCTCAGCCGCGTATCCGGCACAGGTCATCTCTACTGGATGTTGGAGTATTTCAACGGAACGGAGTGGGTGCCCGCCGCAGCGACGCTTACGGCCGAGGTAAGCGGTCAGACCGTCGAATATACGCACGCATTGAGTAAGGATTCGAAGAACAATACCAAGATCGACGAGACGATAACGCTGCCCGTGTCGCTGCCCGCAGGCTTCATGTTGCAGGTGCGCTTCCGCTGCATGGCCAACTGGACGGCCGGCGGTGCGGTGCTCGCAGCCCCCAACGGCGGTACGATGCGTTTCGCCGGTGCCGGCGCAGCCGATTCGCCCCGAATCAAGATCGTCGAGTAACACCCTGAAATCCGTCCGAGTCGGGGGTCGGCATGAGGCCGATCCTCCGATGCGGCGGGATTCGTTGAAGAAATAAAAATCTAAACATATGAATTTGAAGAATTACTTTTTCCGCGCCGTGATGCTCGTGGCCGTCCTCTTCCTCTCGGTCGAGGCCTATGCCCAGGGTACGATCAAGGGTGTGGTTTACGATTCTGACGGTAAGACGCCGGCTGTCGGCGTGACCGTCGTTGTAAAGGGTACCAACAACGGTACTTCGACCAATGTCGACGGTACCTACTCCATAACGACCAAATCGGCCGACGATGTTCTCGTTTTCAATTTTATCGGTTACGAAGTGCAGGAGTTCGTCCCCGGCTCGCGCACCACGCTCGACGTCACCATGCGCGAGCTGGCGACCAACATCGACTCGGTGGTGGTTACGGCGCTGGGTCTGACCCGCTCCGAGAAGTCGGTCGGATACGCCATTTCGCAGGTCGATAACGAGGCTCTCACGTCGAGCGTCGCTTCGAACTGGATCAACAATATGAACGGTAAGGTGGCCGGTCTGTCGATGTCGTCGGCAGGTACGGGCCCCGGCGGTACGGTGCGCGTGACGCTGCGAGGCGACTCGTCGCTGAACTACGGCTCGAACGAGGCTCTGTTCGTCATCGACGGTATCCCCGTCATCTCGGGTACGGTGGCTTCGGGCTCGGGTGCCAACTACGCCAACAACAACGCCCCGGTCGACTTCGGTAACTCGGTGGCCGACCTCAATCCCGACGATATCGAGTCGGTGTCGGTGCTCAAAGGCCCGGCCGCCTCGGCTCTCTACGGTTCGCTGGCTCAGAACGGCGTGATCCTCATCACGACCAAGAGCGGCCGCGAGACCAAGGGCTTCGGCGTGTCGTTCTCGTCGACATGCACGTTGGAGAATGCAGGTTTCTTCCCCGACTTTCAGGGCGAGTACGGTCCGTCGAACTCTAACGACAATGTCGGCACCACCGATCAGTACGTGTCGGCGTGGGGTCTGCCGGCCAGCATGACCGAGCACGGCGTGGCCGTACAGAAGAACATCTCGCGCTATTCGTTCGGCGAGAAGTACGATGCGTCGAAGATGCGCTACCTCTACCACTCGAAGAACTGGGAGACCGGCGAATTCGATCTGGTGCCGTGGGTATATGCCGACGACTGGTATACGGGCTTTTTCAAGACCGGTGTGACGTGGACGAACTCGGTTTCGGTCGACGGCTCGACGGGCAAGGGTACTTCGGCGCGCTTCTCGTTTACCGACAACCGCAACCAGTGGATCATGCCCAATACGGGCTACGAGCAGCAGAACTACTCGCTGAATGTCAACCAGAAGCTCTCGAAGCATATCCGCTTGCAGGCCAAGGTCAACTATACGCACAAGAAGTCGGACAACATGCCCATGTCGGGTTACTCCAACGCTTCGCCAATGTACGGCCTTATCTGGGGCTATACGGCGTATCCGATGAAGAACTACTACGACGAGTACTATCAGGGACGATATACGGAGGCTATCTACAACCTCGGTAACGGCAAGGACCCCTATGACATACAGTCGTCGCTGGTCTACAACTCGAAGTCGGGACACAACCCCTACCGCGTCGTGGAGGATGCCATGAACACGATCGACCGCGACCGCGTATACGGCAACATCGTCGTGGGCATCGACATCATCGACGGCCTTACGCTCGATCTGCGCGGCGGTATGGATATGAGCGTCGATTTCCGCACGCAAGGACAGCCCTTCATGTCGGCCGACTATGCGACCGGTATGTACCGCGAGAAGACCGTGCGCCAGTACGAGTACTCGATGGACTTCCTGTTGAAGTATAACAAACTCTTCCTCGACGAGCGTCTGGGTCTTACGGCCGCCGTAGGTGCCAACCGCCTCTCGAACAAATACGCTTCGACCACTATCGACGCCCCCGAGCTGGGTATCAACGGTCCGGGCATGTACACTATGGCCAACTCTGCCGTCGCGCTCGAAGTATCGCCCTACCGCAGCCGCAAGGAGATACAGTCGGTATACGGTTTCGTGAACCTGAGCTGGGACGACACCTACTTCCTCGACGTTACGGCGCGTAACGACTGGTCGAGTACGCTCCACCCCACCAAGTGGTCTTACTTCTACCCGTCGGTCAGCGCAAGCATCCTGCTGGACAACCTCTTCAAGATTCGCAGCAACGACATCAACATGATAAAGCTGCGCGGATCGTGGGCCAACGTGGGTAACGACACGGGCGTATATTCGCTCTATCCCGACTATTCGGGCACCTCGTTCCCCGGCAGCGTATCTCTGCCCTCGACCCTGCCCAACGCATACATCGAGCCCGAGAACTGCGAGAGCTGGGAGATCGGTCTGGATACGAAGTTCTTCGGCAACCGTCTGGGCGTCGACATAGCTCTGTACCAGAATACCACCACCAACCAGATCATATCGGCTGCCCAGTCGGCCGAGATCGGCAACACGTCGATGAAGATCAACGCCGGTAAGATCCGCAACCGCGGTATCGAGGTTACGGTCAACGCCACGCCGGTCAAGACCCGCAACTGGACATGGAACATCAACGCCAACTGGGCATACAACCAGAATATGCTGCTGGCGCTCACCGATGAATGGGATCCCGCAACCCCGTTGCAGGCATCTACCTCGACGACCATCGGCGGACGTACCTATATTTACTCTTATGTAGGTCAGGAGATGTACCAGCTCTACGGCAAGGATTACAACCGCGCACCCGAAGGTTCGTACTATATCGACGATAACGGCAACAAGGTGGACTGCTCGGGCGCGATTCTCATCAACCCCAGCACCGGTTATCCGTCGCTCACGTCGAAGCCCGACCAGCATATCGCACGCGTTACGCCGCGCTGGAAGGCCGGTCTGAACACCTCGATCACGTGGAAAGACCTCACGCTGTCGGCTCAGTTTACGGCGCAGATGGGCGGTAACGCATTCTCGGTAACGAACTTCGCACTCTCTTATCAGGGTAAGTTGAAGAACTCGTTGGAGGGACGTACCGACGGTATGGTTCTCGACGGCGTAGTGGCCACGGCCGACGTCGATGCCGAGGGCAACACGGTCTACGCCAAGAATACGACCATTACCGAGAATGCACAGGTATACTACAACACGATCAAGTGGGTGCGCGACAATACGCGCGAGAACACCTTCTCGACCGACTTCTTCAAGCTGCGCGAGCTGCGTCTGGACTACCGCTTCCCGGCCAAGCTGCTGGCTAAGACCAAGGTAATTCAGGGTCTGTCGGTGGGCGTATTCGCCACCAACGTATTCTGCATTACCGACTGGCCGCAGTACGACCCCGAGGCCGCCGGTCTGGTCAACGGAACGAGCATCTATCCCGGTGTTGAGACCGGTACGTTCCCCATGACGCGCACTTACGGCTTCAATGTTAAAATTCAGTTCTAACGAAAGGAGAAGACTATTATGAAAAAATATATAGGAATAATGCTTTTCGCCGTTCTCGCCGCTTCGTGCACGAGCGACTACGAGAAGTTCAATACCAACCCCAACAAACAGTCGTACGGTTCGGTAGGAGCTATGGCCATGTTGGAGGATATTACGGTAGCCGGCTCGCAAAGTCTCATGTCGCGCACCAGAGAGTGGGGTAACCAGATCGCGCAGATGAACTGCGCGACGGGTTCGGGTCCCCGTTTGGAGCACTGCTACAAGTTGGAGAGCCAGTACAATTCGATGTGGAACCACTGCTTCCTGACCGCCGCCAATGCGCGTCACATGTATCAGCTGGCCGAGAAGCAGGGCGACAACAATGCCATGGCCATAGCCCTGACCATGAAGGTGTACTACATGTCTATCCTGACCGACCTCTACGGCGATATTCCCTATCAGGAGGCGCTGCGCGGTGCCGAGGGCATCATACGTCCCGTGGTCGAGTCGCAGAAGTCGGTATACGAGGGTATGATGGCCGACTTGGAGACCGCCAATTCGCTCTACAAGCTCAACAACGTACTGGCCGATGCCACCAAGGACAAGATGTTCGCGGGCGACATAGCCAAGTGGCAGAAGTTTACCAACACGCTCCACATGCGACTTCTCAACCGCGTGTCGCTGCGTAACGAGGAGTTCTCGCCGAGCGTTGCCGAGCGCATGGCCGCCATAGTGGGCGATCCGGCCAAGTATCCGGTCATGACCTCGAACGACGACAACGCTATGATCCGCTTCGACGGCTCGGCTATCTACTACCGCAATGTGCTGAACCAGTATGATATCACTACCGACAACGGCTTCTCGGGCGATCATCTCGTATCGGAGCACATAATCGGCCTTATGGTCTACAACGACAAGAACCAGCAGGATGTAGACCCGCGTCTGAAAATATGGTGCACGCCCCGTTACCGCACCGGATCGTCGAGCATCGTATGGAACTGGCAGGGTTCGAAGCCCGGATGCGTGCAGTCTTACGGCGCCGAGCCTTCGGTATACAACGAGGCTCTGGGACAGAAATGGACCAATGCGCAGGCCGAGACCTACATGCACTACGAAGTGCTGTGCCGTGATACCAATCCCAACATCATCCTCTGCTACGACGAGCTGCTGTTCATCGAGGCCGAGGCGGCGATGAACGGCTGGATTCAGGGCAGCGCCGAGCAGTACTACAACGAGGCTCTGCGCGCATCGTGCAAGAAGTGGGCTCCGTGGGGTGCCAACGGCCGTTTCCCGGTCATGGACGGTTCGGGTGTCGCATTTACCAACGTCACGATTACCGACCAGCAGATCGAGAACCTCATAGCACGCCCCGAGGTCAGGTGGGACGGCACGTTCAAGCGTCTGGCCGAGCAGAAGTGGCTGGCGCTGTGGTGGAACATCGGCTTCGATCCCTACTCGGAGATGCGCCGCACGGGTTACCCCGAGTGCACGATCAACGAGGGTATCGTGAAGCAGGGCTTCTCGATCAACAGCGAGGGCAAGGCCGTGTTCATCGCACGATGCAGCTATCCGCAGATAGCCATTGCCAACAACCGCGCCAACTACATGGTGGCGTTGGAGCGCATGGGCACGACGACCAACGACATCGTAACGCCGGTATGGTGGAGCGGACAGGCGGTTGCCAAGGATGCCGGTCAGCCGTGGCCGCATTCGTTCCGCACGCTCACATATCAGGAGTAACTAACCTCTAATCGACAATGAATATGAAGACAGATAATATGTTTAGAAGAGTTCTCTCGTCTGCGGCCTGCGCGGCGATCGTCTGCGGCTCGCTGCTGAACGCATCGTGCAAGGAGGACGAGACGAGCGGATACGAGGGCGGAGCGTTCCTCTATCTGGAAAATGCCAAGCTCAACACCTCGATGAAGGCCTTCGTGGAGGAGTATTCCGAGGCGGGCTTCACGGCCGAGGCGATAATCTCGAACAGCGTGTCGGAGCTGGTATCTTACGACATCCGTTCGAACCGCGACTGGCGCATCGAGGTCGAGAACCCCGAGACCGATTCGTGGGTCAAGATCTATCCCAACGAGGGTAAGCTCGACGGCCGCGTCAAGTTCCTCTGCGAGGATAACGACAACCTCGAAGAGCGTTCGGCCAACGTCTATTTCTACTATGCCGACGGCACCCTGGCCGAGCCCATGCTGACCATCCGCCAGAAGTCCAACAAGGAGCATATCGACCTCTATGTCGACGGCAAGGCCGCTTCGCGCGCTTCGGCCACGACTGCCCAGGCCGAGTATGCCGTGACGGTCAGAGCCAACGTCCCCTACTATTACAAGTCGGAGACAGAGTGGCCCGAGGAGTGGTTCCGTCTGACGGAGACCGACCGCGATACGTATATCCTCAATATCGACAAATTCGACTCTCAGGACGGCAAGCGCGAGGGTTATATCACCTTCTACGGTGCCGGCGAGCACAGCGATATCGTCGCACAGCTGCGCGTGATGCAGTCGGCGTTCAATGCCGACAACTCGGTGGTGGTAACCGTCGAGGAGCTGCTCGCGTCGCTGGGTGAGGATCGTGTCGTTACGGAGAACTACTCGGTCGAGGCTATCGTCATCAGCGATATCGACGGCGGCAATATCGATCCCAATACTCTCGTGGTCGAGGATGCGAGCCAGAAGGGTCTCTGCCTGAACCTCACGGCCCCGAACACAGCCTTGAAGGCAGGCACGAAGGTCAAGGTATGGCTCCTGGACTGCATCGTCACGCCGTGGCAGGCGGTAGACGGCGTAGTGGCGGCCGACCGCATATTCGATCCGGTCGAGGGCGCCGGTCTGCCCACGCCCATAGAGCTTGCATCGGTCGAGGAGGCCGACAAGTACTACAATACGCTCGTCACGTTGAAGAACGCCGAGTGGGTATTCCCCTACGGTACGTATTATCCCGGCGACGAGAACCCGACGTCGGCCAACAACTCCAATAAGCCCAAGGCCGCTTACGGTTCGACCGACCATGCACGCATGCTGCGTCTTGCCGGCGGCGGTGCCATACGTGCATACGTCGAGGGCGGCGACGCCATAGAGAGCGGCGCCAATTTCAAGCATGCTCAGTTCCTGCCCAAGGGCAACGGCGACATAACGGGTATCATCATGCCGCGCCATACGGAGACCTCGCTCGATGCGGCCTCTAAGACGTGGACCGAGTATATGCCCGTGTTCCGCATGCGCACATCGGAGGACGACAGGATTCCGGCTGCGGGCGAGCGCAAGTGGACGGATATCGTGGAGTTCGTATGGGATGATACGTTCGCTCACGAGGGCGTGCTCGACATCAAGCCCAATGCAGGCGAGGGAGAGTTGAAGACGACCTTCGAGACGAAGTGGAACTTCGCCAACTCGTCGGCTACGATCTATGCCGGTTACTGCTACTGGCGCAAGCTGCTCGATACGCCCGCCGCGACGCCCAACGCCTATATAGGTCTCAACGGCAAGGGCTGGATCAACCACGAGGGTTCGGACGGCAAGAGCTACGGCGAGATCAACGGCGAGGCATGGGTAGCCACAGTATCGACGGCCGGCGTTACGGCTGCCGAGCAGCTCGGCCTCTTCTTCTCGACCTCGTCGTCGGGTACCGGCCCGCGCTTCTTCGTGGTCGAATGGGCTACGTCGGAGGACGGTCCCTTTACCGAGGTCGGCCGCTACGAGGTTACCAACTGGGATGCGCTTTACTATCCGCCCGAGTTCTACTTCGCCCTGCCCGACGAGTGCGCCGGACACGATACGCTCGTCGTTCGCTGCCGCGTATGGAAGGACCAGCGCTGCGACCTGACATCGACCTCTACCATAGGCGGCTCGGGAACCAACCGTATGTGTGCTTTCTCTATCGCCAAGCGAACCAAGTAAACGGGGTTCGCCGATAAATAGGCGGGTTGCGCTTTTTGCGCAACCCGCCTATTTTCGTGTGGCTGCGGATCGTCCGCCGTGCTTCGCCGACTGCCGACTCGTGTCCGATACGCAATTCGATGCCGCACTCGGCGTATAGTCTCCGGCGTTAGGGCTTCAGCTCCGGTTTCGTCTCTCTTGTGCCGCGACGTATCATCTTCGCTCGGCACCGGGTGCTGTCCTACGCTTCGAACGGGAGAGAGGGTATGGCGCGGCGGCCGGCGGCGGATCGGTGCGGTCGGCCGACGGTGGGCGGCTCACGCATATGTCCGCAATCTACGCCCCGGCGTATGTCCCGGTCGGTCGCCGGCGGATATAATATTCTCAAAATGCGACTTTTTTTAACGGAAACATTCATATCTGAAATATTTTTCGTACCTTTGCACACTCGCTTTGTGCGGGTATTGGATTACAATAAACAAAGTATTAACTAAACGTAAGAGAAAAGTGGATTCATTAAGTTACAAAACCATCTCGGTCAATGCGGAAGCTGCTCAGAAAGAGTGGTTCGTTATCGACGCGACGAACGAGGTGTTGGGACGTCTTGCGTCGCAGGTGGCTAAGATCCTCCGAGGCAAGAACAAGCCCAGCTACACTCCTCACGCTAATTGCGGTGATTTCGTCATCGTAATCAATGCGGACAAGGTGAAGCTCACGGGCGACAAGTTGACCGACAAGGTCTACACGCGCTACACCGGTTTCCCGGGAGGTCAGCGCTTCGCTACTCCGGCGGACTTCCTTTCGAAGAAGCCGACATTCGTCGTTGAGAACGCTGTTCGCGGCATGCTGCCCAAGAACCGCCTCGGCGATGCTATCTTCAAGAATTTGAAGGTCTATGCAGGTGCCGAGCATCCCCATGCGGCACAGGCGCCCAAAGAGATTAAGTTAAACGAGATTAAGTAAGAATTATGGAAGTTGTAAACACCGTAGGTCGCCGTAAGGCTGCTGTGGCTCGCGTATTCGTGAAGCCGGGTAAGGGTCAGATTACAATCAACCACAAGGAGCTGGAAGTCTATTTCCCCCTGAATATTCTTCAATACGAGGTAAAGCAGCCTCTGCTGGTTACCGAGACTTTGGAGAGCTATGACGTTGCCATCAATCTCGACGGCGGCGGCATCAAGGGTCAGGCCGAGGCCGCTCGCATGGGTATCGCACGCGCACTGTGCCAGATCGATGCCGAGCTGCGTCCCGTACTGAAAAAGAACGGCTTCCTGACCCGCGATCCCCGCGAGGTTGAGCGTAAGAAGCCCGGTCAGCCCGGAGCACGTCGCAAGTTCCAGTTCAGCAAGCGTTAATCGCTACCGACCTCGAAATTTCGGCTATGCACGAGCAGGGTTACAAACCCTCGGGACTGCACCTATATATATTTATATGGCATTACCCGTCGGTTGCCCGCTCGCGGAAAACGCGCAAGATTAACCGAGTTACTACTTGCGGGTTGAAATAAAGAGAATTAAAATAAATTTAATACGAAACAAGAAATGTCACGTACAGATTTTAATACATTGTTGGAGGCAGGCGTTCACTTCGGTCACTTGAAGCGCAAGTGGAACCCCAAAATGGCACCGTACATCTTCATGGAGAAGAACGGTATCCATATCATCGACCTTCACAAAACGGTCCTCAAACTCGACGAGGCCGCAGCAGCATTGAAGCAGATCGCCAAGAGCGGCCGCCGCGTGCTGTTCGTAGCCACGAAGAAGCAGGCCAAGGAGATTGTAGCCGAAAAGGTTGCAGCCGTCGGTATGCCTTACGTCACTGAGCGTTGGGCAGGCGGTATGCTTACAAACTTCCCCACCATACGTAAAGCCGTCAAGAAAATGGCCACCATCGACAAGATGACCAACGACGGCACATTCGACAACTTCTCGAAGCGCGAGAAGCTCCAAATCGCACGTCAGCGTGCCAAGCTCGAAAAGAACCTCGGTTCTATCGCCGACCTTACGCGTCTGCCCGCGGCTCTGTTCGTCGTCGACGTACAGAAAGAGCAGAACGCAGTCAAGGAGGCTAAGCGTTTGAGCATCCCCGTATTTGCCATGGTAGATACTTGTTGTGATCCAACCGACATTGATTACGTTATTCCGGCAAATGACGACGCTGCTAAGTCGATCGCTGTTATCCTCGAAACGGTTTGCGCCGCTATCGCCGAGGGCAGCGAGGAGCGTAAGCTCGAAAAGGAGAAGGAGGCTCAGGAGGCCGAGGCCGCAGCCGAGGCTGCTCCCCGCAAGGAGGGCAGGCCCCGCATCAAGAAGGCCGTCAAGGCTGCTGTCGACGCCGAGGAGGCTGTCGTAGCCGAGGTTGTCGCTGCCACCGAGAGTGCAGAGACGGCCGAGTAATTCGATCTGCCCGACGGGGCTGCCCTCGGGGCGGCCTCTGTCAGGTGCGATTTATTAACCGATAAATAGAAAGGAACAATACTATGGAAATCAAAGCAGCTGATGTAATGAAGCTCCGCAAGATGACCGGTGCCGGCATGATGGATTGCAAGAAGGCATTGGTCGAGGCTGAGGGCGATTACGATCGTGCTCAGGATATTATTCGCGAGAAGGGCAAGCTGGTCGTGAGCAAGCGTGCCGATCGCAGCGCCTCTGAGGGCGTTGTCGTGACGAAGATCGTCGGCGACAAGGCGTATATTCTCTGCCTGGCATGCGAGACCGACTTCGTTGCGCAGAACGTCGAGTTCGGTGCTTCGGCAAACGCCATTCTCGATATCGCCGTTTCGGCCGACGCAGCCGACCGCGATGCGCTTCTGGCCGTGAAGAACGCCGAGGGACGCACCGTCGAGGAGTTGGTGACCGAGAAGTCGGGTCAGACCGGCGAGAAGGTCGAGCTGGCATACTATGCACGCATCGAGGCTCCTTTCTGCCACGCATACGTCCACTTCAACAAGAAGCTCGGTACGGTTATCGGCTTCAACAAGCCCGTCTCTGAGGAGGTTGCACACACTGTCGCCATGCAGGCTACCGCTATGGCTCCTATCTCGATCGATGTCGACGACTGCCCCGCAGAGACCGTCGCACACGAGAAGGCTATCGCCTTGGAGCAGATGAAGCAGGATCCGAAGAACGCCAACAAGCCCGAGGCTATCTTGGAGAAGATCGCAGAAGGCAAGCTGCGCAAGTTCTTCGAGGAGAACACCCTGCTCAACCAGATCGTCGTAGGCGAGAAGGAGACTATCCGCGAGTTCATACAGAAGGCCGATAAGGAGGCAACTGTTGTGGCTTATAAGAGATTCGCTCTCGAAGCGTAATTTCTTTCACTTATAGGCGGCGTTCGATCGCCGCACATTAATGGAGCCGAACGGGACGTACTGCGAGTACCGCCCGTTCGGCTCCATATCGTTTGCACGCTAAGATACTGCTTCTTATGAGTGATTGATTGCCGCTCGCCGTATCCCGCCCGCGCCGTGTCTCTCCTGCGCCGTATCCCGCCCGCGCCGTATCCCGCCCGCGCCGTGTCTCTCCCGCGCCGTGTCTCTCCCGCGCTGTGTCCCGTCCGTCGCCGTGTCCCTCCTGCGCCGTGTCTCTCCTGCGCCGTGTCTCTCCTGCGCCGTGTCCCGTCTGTCGCCGTATTCCTCCCGCGCCGTGTCGTCGGCCTACGGGCTGTATGTCGTGTATGGTATATACTCTTGCCCCGTCGTCTCGTTGCCCTGTTGCTGCGTTGCCGTGTTGCTTCGTCGTCTTGTTGCCCCGCCGCCATGTTTCCCCGTCGTTGCGTTGCCCTGTTGTCCTGTTGTCCCGCCGTCCCGTTGTCCCGCCGTCGTGTTGTTCCGCTGTCGTGTTTTTCCCTTCGCCGTGTCGCCGCGCTGCTCCGTCGTCTTGTTGCCCCGTCGCCGCATTGTCCCGTTGTCCCGCCGTCGCGTTGCTCCGCTGTCGTGTTTTTTCCGCTGCCGCGTTGCCGTGTTGCCCCATTGTCCCGCCGTCGTGTTTTTCCCGTCGCCGTGTTGTTCTGTTGCCCCGTTGCTGCGTTGCCGTGTTTCCCGCCGCCGCATTGCCCCATTGCTGCGCTGTCGTGTTTTTCCCGTCGCCGCGTTCCGCCCGTCGCCGTATTCCGTCCGCGCCGTGTCCCGTCCGCGCCGTGTCGTCGGCCTGCGGGCTGTATGTCGGGTATGGTATATACTCTTGCCCCGTCGTCTCGTTGTCCCGTTGTCCCGTCGCCGCGCTGCTCCGTCGCGTTGTTGCATTGTCCTGTTGCTGCGTTGCCCTATTGTCCCGTTGTCCCGTTGCCAGGCGTCGCTGAGCCGCTCGGGCGTAAAATCGGCTTATGGTGTCCAGACTATTCAGTTATAAGCGGTATTCTTTGCCGGGCTCTCATTCTCCCGCATGGAGCGTAGATCGAGTACTGTCCGTTCGGGAGATTTTTGTGCGCTAATCTCAATATTGCTCTTTGTGCGGTATACTTAGGCAGGGTACGATGCGCGATAGAGGAGTGTTGTCGATCGACGATAATAGCGTAGCGGGGGTATTCGGCGAAAGCGGCAGATCGTTGCGCTTGTCCGATCGGCCGATGCGGTAATAATAATTTCTCCGCAGCAATTACGCTTTGTCACTTTGTCGTTATGCTGAACGGCATGCCGATGCCCCGGCGAATATGGTGTGCCGAAAGCCGGATGCGGCTATCGTTGCCGCCTTGCGATAACTGCACGATAGACATTGTGTTTACATAATGTTAAAAAAAGATTAAGAAATTGTTACAACATAACGGGTTTTATGCTTAACTTTAAGATCGAAACAAGCGTATTACGGAGCATATGTTGGGCTTCTGTGTGCGATGTGTTTGATTCTGAGTATTTTGACTTTAACTAACTAAATAATACTACTATGAACGAAATTTTACGGGGGGGGGAAATTTACGTTGCTCCCGAGCTGGAATTTATTGAAGTCCGTTTCGAGAGAGGACTCGAAGCGTCATACGGCGCATCCGGTAGCGCAGACTGGGCAGACGGCAACATCAACGACATGGGAGAATTTTAATTTACACGGCTATGAAATTCAGATTCTTCCAGACTCTTGCAGCGGTAGTGGCTGCTGCTGCAACGATAGGCTGCTCGGCTGACAGCGACATCGAAGTACAGCGTCCCGACGAGGGCACGACCCTTACATTGCGTACCGACGGCATAGTCGGCGATACGCGCACCGAGTTCGATCCGGCGATCAACAAGATCAAGTGGTCGGCTTCCGACAATGCCGTATTCTATTCGAACGGCATCGGCCGTATCTCGGCGATCGAGATCGGTGCGGATAACATCGCAAATTTCAAACTCTCGGGCATGCGCCCCGACGGCACCACCCGCACCATTCAGGGATTCTATCCAGTCGAGGCTCGCTGGGGCGACGGCCATGTGCGTACCGAGGACAATCAGATCAAGGCATTCGCACTGACGCTTAAATCTCGTCAGGAGGGACGCACGGACGCGTTCGACCCCGAAGCCGATATCCTCGTGGCCGACAATCTCTACGACGTCGAGGTCTCGGCTACCGAGAAGAATATCGTCGACGTGCGTTTCGGCCGTCCGGTTGCCATAACCGAGATCAAGTATGTGATAAGCAACGACGTGCTCAAAAGCAGCGACGAGAAGGTGCGCTCGGTCACGGTGCATGTCGATACCGAAAACTCTACCAAGTATCTCGCAGGTAACTTCTATTTCGATCCCGCGACATTCAGCTATGTGGATGTCGACGGCAACCCGCTCAATATCGACAATTCGGATTTCTTCGACAGTGCACGCGCCAGCTCGGTACAGGTCATGCTGGGCGATACGCCGGCCGTCAATGCCGACTTCACTGCATGGGTGGTAACGGCTCCTATCGTTCTGACGCCGGGCGACGTAATCGAGTTTACGATACGTACTACCGCCGGCACGGTCATTACCAAGCAGGTTACCATGACGCGCGAGGTGGCATTCAGAAATACGCAGCGCAACCAGCTTACGGTCAATGTAGACAACAGCGTAACTGTCAAGACCGGCGAGGTAGCCGCTATTCTGGACGGTTACTATGTCATCGCAACCGACGATTCGATGATGTCGAGCGATGCTGTAAGCAGTGCTTTGAGCAGCGTGGCTCTGCCTTCGACATGGGTCGGCGAGGGCGAAAACCGCAAGCTCTCTATCAGCGAGGATAAATACATTTGGTATATCAACCAGAACGAGACCGACGGAACCTATACCGTCAGCTCTAAACTCAACGGTCTGTTCATCAATTGCGCGGCTGCCAAAAGCTGCACTCTGAAAGAGACGGCCACGCCGTTGAAGATACAGCCGGCAGATGCTTCTGGAAAGTATAATATATCTGTTCAGCGTAATGCCGGTCGTGTGTTGGGATACAACCAGTCATCGCCGCGTTTCGCATTCTACGACAAGAACAATACGATGATCAACGATTTGCAGATCATTCCCGTACATGTCGACAATCTCCCTGAGTTCAAGCTGCTCAAAGACGAGATCAAGGTAGGCGCCGTTGCCGGCGAATATACCGAGAAAGACGTATATCAGCTTCGCAACGCTGCGGAGAATAATGTTCTCGTAGATGTCGACGGCACTGTCGTAACCGCGGCCTCGATAGCGAATGCCGCCGTTACGTTTACCGTCGCCGGTGAGGGCAGCGGTTGGATCGAGCTCGATTTCAACGGTACCGCACATCGTATCGCTGTCGTCGCTTCTGCCGATGCCGGCAAGACGGCAACGCTCACGTATGAGGATATTGCGAGTAAGTTAAGCAACTCTTATTCGGCAGGCACTTATGGCGATTGGAGCTGGAAAGCTGCCAAAAACAACAGCGGTATACAGATCAATGGAACCAAAGGTTATATAAAGATTCCCGATATGGGTTCTGCTATTGCGAGTGTCAAGATCAATACTTCTACGACATATAAATCTGGCAATAAGGTATATCTTACCACTTCATCGTCAACGACGAGTGGTGCGGTAATGACTTTAACTTCTGATGGCGGCAACGAATTTGTATTCGATTTGACAACGCTCTCTGAGACGTATACGTCATTGTATGTCATGTCCGGCAATGCGATGTATATTTCGCAAGTCGAGGTAACATACGCCAATTGAACTGAGGGTGGCGACGGAGGAGGGGGGACCGACCCCTCTCCGACGCCGGGCCCTACCACGGGAACAGCGGCTTTCGGCAAGCCGTGGGCGGAGTTGCCCGCAGCGACTGCCGACGGCACCATGATAGAGTCTTATGCCCAGTGCGTCAAACTGATAACCGATGACGCCACGCAGGCTGACGGAACGTACCGGCGCAACTATTCGATGTGCTACGATCCTGTGCACCATGCGGCTTTGTGGGTAGCATATCCTATGCACTCCTACTATACGAGCGGTTCGGCAAGCAGCGAGACGTTCGTTTTGGATCCGTCGCTCGACAAGCAGCAGCAGGCAGTGGTCAACAGCCGCAGCTATCAGGCCGACGGCGCGTCATATAGCCGCGGACACCAGATCGCCAAGGCGCAACGCACTGTCACGGCACTGGCGCGCAAGCAGACCAACTACTGCTCCAACATGACGCCGCAGAACCAGACTCTCAACGGCGGCAAGTGGATGGCCTTGGAGTCCAAGGAGCGCGGAGCATGGATGTGCAGCGATACGCTCTACTGTGTTTCGGGTTGTCACTTCGATAACTACGACACACTCTCTACCGACAACGACGGCAAGGTATGCCCCGTGCCGACGCACTACTATAAGGTCATGTTGCGCACGCGCAGCGGCAATACCGGCAAGTCGGTAGCCGCATGCTCGGCCTCAGAGCTTATATGCGCCGGCTATTGGGTCGAGCACACCGCTTCGGCCGTGCCGCAGCTTATGACTGTCGCAGAGATAGAGACGCTTACAGGTATGACCTTCTTCGCCAACGTCCCCGACGCACCGAAGGGGACAGTGGAGGCGTCGTACTGGGAATAATTTTTTTGTGAAAAGCAGCATTCTGCTGCCGTGCACTCGATCTCCCGAACGGGGACGTACGCCAGTACTACCCGTCCGGGAGATTTTCGTTTGCGTGGTATAATACCGCTTTTGACGAAAATCTTTTCCGTGAAACGTCATCATTTGCGTCCGCGCCTCGTCGCTCGGCAATGAGCAGTACGACAGGTACAGCTCATCGCCTCGCTCTGTCGTTGCGTTGCAACTAACACCTTTTGACAAAAAAACTTTTCCGTGAAATTGCCGCATCTGCTTCCTCTGCTCGTCGCTCGACAATGAGCAGTACGAAAGGTACAGCTCATCGTCTCGCTCTGTCGTTGCGTTGCAGCTGATAACTTTTGACGAAAATCTTTTCCGTGAAATCGCCGCATTTGCTTCCTCTGCTTGTCGCTCGACAATGTGGAATACGCCAGTATGCCACATCGTCTCGCTCTGTCGCAGAGTTGCATATACAACAATTTGACGAAAAATCGGGTGGCGGTTCTTATGCTGCATCTCGCAACATGCGGCATTCTACTGCCGTGCATATGTTTGCACGTATATTACGTAGGTTCGTGCTGCTCGTTCGGCCGTAATTCGTTCGGTTATTATTCGCGGATAATTATGGGGCGAATGCCTTTGGGCGGATTGTCTATGCGGGATCGCCGAATTACGGATATACTCCTGCAACGGCCGGCAGGCTTATAAAACACTTTTGCGGCGTATACTTCGGTAGGGTATTCAGATGCGCTCTAAACTCATGGTGCAATGTTCAACCGCAGCCATGTAGGCTGCGCCGCGTCTATACGAGGGTGTGGTTAAAGGTATAGGGCATTGGACAGCGTAAGCGGCAGTTGAGGCCGGCAGATATAGGTCGGTAGTTAGAGATAGGACATATGGTCGGTGCGTATTCTCTTGAAGGCGTCCGGAGGCGATCGGGCGGCGAATATCGGCGGCGCAGGGCTCCAACTCGGAGGCCGGATGTACGGGATTCGTCCGATCAGGTATATGGATATAAAACGAGATATCCCCTGCCGAAGCAGGGGATATCTCTCTGTTCCGCAATAAGCCGCAGTCTGCCCGGGAGCGGGTGTCGGATAGCTATACTATGGCATGTGCTCTCCTCGAACCGCGGGGCGTTCTGCCGTGGGCTTACTTTATGCGCTCGTAGTATTCGCGGGTGCGGGTGTCGACGCGGATCTTGTCGCCGGTGTTGATGAACAGGGGAACCTTGATCGTTGCACCGGTGTTGACCGTGGCGGGTTTGAGCGAGTTGGTAGAGGCCGTATCGCCCTTGATGCCCGGCTCGGTATAGGTTACCTCCATATCGACGATCGGAGGAAGCTCGGCCGAGAGGACGGTCTCCTTCTCGGTGTGGAACATTACCTCGACGATCTGACCGTCGGCCATAAGGTCGTAGTTGTTTATGAGGCTCTTCTCGATGTTGATCTCCTCGAAGGTCTCGGTGTGCATGAAGTGTGCGCCCAGATCGTCCTCGTAAGTGAACTGGTAGGGGCGACGCTCGACGCGTACCTGCTCGATCTTCTGTCCTACCGACGAGAAGGTGTTCTCCAAAACGCGGCCGTTCTCCAAATTCTTCAACTTAGAACGGACGAAAGCCGGACCCTTGCCGGGTTTGCAGTGCTGGAAGTCGACGACGATAAAGGTCTTGCCGTCCATCTCGATGCACATGCCGATCTTGATATCGGCTGCTGTAATTGTCATAGCTGTATAATTTATTTAAGTATTTCCGAAAATGACGTGCAAAAATAGGAAAAAAATATGGTATCGTCAATTAATTCGTTATTTATCTCTGCCTGCCGGTCAATACCACCGATCTACCTTCCACTTGCCGTCGTCCTGCGTGAGGCATGCGTTGCCCGAAACGGCGCTGCCGTCGATGACCAGATCGACGTCGATGCGGCGGTGGCGGCCGTCCCACGACAACTCGCCCAGCTCGAAGGCTTCGAGCTTAGTGTGTTCGGCCAGATGCTCTATGATATCCTCGCGACCATCCTCGTCGCCGCGCGCGGCATACCGGCACATAGCGTCGTCGTCGCCGCGCTGCCATGCCTCGAAGAATGCCGTCAGCACGCCCTCGGGCGTGGTGGGGTAGGAGAACCACGTCTTCCACACGCCGAACACGGCCAGCGCCACGGCAACCGCTGCCGCTGCGGCTATAATAATGTTGCGCTTGCGATGACTTACCTGCGCCATGGGCGACGCGGCCGCCTCGGCGGCGATGCCGTTGTCGGTAATATGCCCGCACTCGGGGCAGTATTTCGCCTGCTCGGAGATTTGCTTTCCGCAATATTGACAAAACATGACTTATGATTTTATGATTAGTTTTCGTTTATTCCGTTTCGCCCCACGCACGCACGCTGATGTCGACGCCGGCGGCCGAGAGTATGCGTTCGGTTACGGTCATGCACAACTCGTCGAGCGTCCGAGGCTTGAAATAGAACGACGGCGAGGCGGGTAATATTATGGCGCCGGCCTCGGTAAGTGCAGTCATATTGCGCAGGTGGATAAGCGACAGCGGCGTTTCGCGGACGGCCATGACCAGACGCCGCCGCTCTTTGAGCATGACGTCGGCAGCGCGCTCGATCAGTGTTCGCGACACGCCCGAAGCGATGCGTGCCACGGTGCCCATGGATGCGGGCACGACGATCATGGCGTCCCAGCGCGACGATCCGCTGGCCGGAGGCGCCGACATATCCTCCTCGTCGAATATGTCGATCAGCGCGTTCTCAGGCAGCGTAATCCCCTCGCCGGCCATGACCTGCTGCGCCCGGCGGCTCGTTATCAGCGCAATGCGCTCGATGCCGGCCGCCTGCGTCAGGCGCTCCAACGTCTGTCGGGCATATATGGCGCCGCTGGCGCCCGTAACGGCAACTATTATCTTCATCGCTTACAACTCTATGATCTTACACTTCAACCCCAGCGAGGATATCTTCTTCAACGCCGCCGGCAGCGCATGGCTCATGTTGCGGAACGACTTGGCGCTGTCGTGGAACGCGATGATGTCGCCGGGACGGATATCGCGTATTACGCCTCTGAGACAGCTGCGCGGCGAGACAGCACGGTTGTAGTCGCGCGACAGTACGCTCCACATGATGATCTTGAAACGCTGGCCGACGACCCGCATCTGCGACGGCGTGACGCGCGCATAGGGCGGGCGGAAGAGCTCCGAGCGCACGATCGACGAGGCGTAGTCGATATCCTCGATATATCGTTCGAGCGACATTCCCCAACCCTTCTGGTGCGAATAGGTGTGGTTGCCGACCTTGTGTCCTGCGGCGAGGATACGGTCGTAGAGGTCGGGGTACATCTCGGCGTTCTTGCCCAGCACGAAGAATGTGGCCTTGGCGTCGTACTTCTCCAAGGTCGACAATATCCACTCCGTAACGCCGGGCGTCGGACCGTCGTCGAAAGTCAGGAAGACGGCTTCGGGGTCGTCGATGCGCCATACCATGTCGGGGTAGAGGCGTCGTATGAAACCGGGCGGATTGATTCTCATTCGGTAAAATTACGTCGATATGCGACAAAAATAACTTTTTTTTCGCAAACCGAAAAATTTGTTACCTTTGTAGTTGTCGCGGTGTGCAATAGCGAGACTTTTGCATTGACTCGCGACGAGAAGTTTACTAAAAGATCTGTGACATGAAAACTATCCTTATGCGACTCTGGCTGCTGTGTGCGCTGGCGGCCGGCATGTGCGCCTGCCAGAGCATTCTGCGCGACGGACGCACATCGTTGGGACGTCCCTACGAGATGCTCGTGATATGCCCTCAGGCCGAGTGGGACGGTGCCGTGGGCGAAAGCATCCGTTCGCTGCTCGGAGCCTCGATACCGCGCATGAATACCCCCGAGCACTATTTCGACATCAACCACTCGACCAAGCAGGGGATGAACGATCTGCTCAACAAGCAGAGCAATATACTTACCGTGTCGTTCGATGCCGAGCGCAGCGACACGCGCATGCTCGTGCAGTACGACTATACGGCCAAGCCGCAGATCATCGTCTCGTTGAAGGCTCCCTCGCCCGAGGCGGCCGTAGAGTATCTATCCGAGAACGGCGAGTCGCTGATGCGCGTATTCGAAATGGCCGAGCGCGAGCGCGACCTCGCGTTGTTCGAGCGGTTGAGGGACGATGCGGCGAGCGATATATTCAGAGAGTATACCGGATTGGGCATGACTGTGTTGCAGGGTTATAAGAGAGCCAATACGGTCGATGACTCGATATTGTGGCTGCGCAAGGACTACAACCGCATGAGTCAGGATATATTCGCTTTTACATACCCCTATACCGACCGCACCGACCTTACGGCCGAGTGGCTCGTGCGCGCCATAGACAACCGGCTGGCGAAGATACCCGGCCCCTCGGCAGGCTCTTACATGCAGACGGTAAAGGATATCGAGCCGATATACTCGACGTTCAGGATCGGCGACCGTTACTGGTTCGAGCTGCGCGGACTGTGGGAGCTGGGCGGTAATGTCGACGGCAACTTCATGGGCGGCCCGTTCGTCAGCTATTCGACCATAGATATGCAGACGGCCGAGATAACGACTATCGTCTTTTCGGTCTACGCTCCCGGACTGGACAAGCGCGACTATATCCGCGAAATGGAGCATCAGATATATACGATAGAATAGCGGTGTTAAGAGCCTTGCGTGACTTAGCGGCGAGGATATGCTGTCCGAGTGTTTTGCGAGGTCGGCGGATGTAGCTACGGCTAACGCCGTTGTACAGATTATACCCTCCCCCCCCCTCTCAATCCCCTCCTCGGAGGGGACTTTTTGTCACGTGCGGTGCGCGCTCCGGGTGGAGCCCGCAGGCGGCAGTGTGCAAAAAAATTCGATTGCAGCCCGCATACAAGTGCGGTTTATCCTGGCGGTGCCCGGGAATATGAATACGATATCGGGATAATATGCAAATATGCCGCTCGCGGCAGCGGCCGAAGTCGAAACCAAAACCAAAACCGGAACCGGAACCGAAACCGAGCCCAATTACATCGCCGGCTCCGATTTCCGCACAACAAAAACAGCGGCAGCCTCGCCCCTGCCGCTCTGAGTACCCTCGTCGGGAATCGAACCCGAATTTACGGTTTAGGAAACCGTCGTTCTATCCGTTGAACTACAAAGGCAAGTATGTTACGACGCGTGGCGCCGCTTGATTCCGAAAGACACGCGAACGAAGCCCCCCCCCGCCGTCTCTCCGGTAGTGCTGTTGCGGCTGCCCGACGCGCTGCGATGCAAAGATAGCGATTTGTCCGCAAATAGTAGTATTCGCCGCCGAAAAGTTTTCTCGCTACCCTCTCCGCACTCTCTGTCCCGCCGGTCGGGCGTGTGCGGATCAGATGTCGTCGGTGCTGAAATCGTAGCTTATGCGCTTGCCCGTGACGAACTTCGAGTTGTCGAGTTTCGTGTTGAACTGATCGACGGTCACGCGTTTGTTCTCCTCGTATGGCGGTGTCAGCAGATCGAAGTTGATTGCGTAGTTGACGGCCGCCTCGACGATCTCGATCAACGCCTCGCGGTCTATGCGGCGCTGCCCGAATGCCATGGGGCGCGCTATGGTCTGGCGTTTGCCCTCGACCCAGAAGCACTTTTCGCGGTTGATGAATATGCGTCCGATGAGATATCCCTCGTCGGCGTTGCGGTTGTACTTGAACGAATCCGACAGGAAGTTGTATACGTTTATCACGCCGCAGTAGGAGTTGGCCGTGTCGCTCTGCACGTAGGCGTTCTGCCATATTATGTGGTTGGCGTCGAACTCGAATACGTCGGTGTGCATCTGGAATATCAGCAGATCGCTGGCCACCTGCAATTGCGCCTCGAACTTGCCGCGGTCGCGATATTCGATCCTCACGCGGCGGTCGAGCCGACCGTCGAGCTGGTCGTCCATCTCCGAAGCCATTTCGAAGAGCGTGTCTTTCAGCTCGTTGAATGTCGAAAATGTATTGTCGAAAACGCTCTGTTTAAGCGTCGATTTGCGGACGATAGTCTCCAAAATCTTCTCTCTGAGTGTGCTCATGTCGTTTGTCGTTATTTCAGTCTTACGGTCTGCCCCTCGACGAGACGGTCGGTGGCGCGGGCGCGGTTCATCTTGGCGAGAGGTTTGAGCCGTATGCCATACCACTGAGCCAGCGCGAGCAGCGTCTCGCCCTCGCGCGCCACGTGCAGCGTGGCCTCGCCCTTCCAGTGCGACGGCTTGCGGTCGATGTATACTATGTCGCCTTCGGCTGGCTCGGCGCCCCTGCCCGCATCGTTGAAGCGTCGCAGCGTGGCGGGTGCTATGTCGAACACCCTGCCTATCGAGCGATAGCTGTCGCCTCTCCTGGCAATCACATAGTGTGCCGTGTTGGCCATATATACGTTGTAGCCTCCGTAGGAGTTGATCGTTACGCGGAACGTGTCGGGGTTTATGCGGCGTGGGTCGTGCGCCGTCATGGGATCGGTCGCTGAGCCCGCACCCGTGTCCGCAGGCGTTACGGGGTCGACGGATGCCGAGGGCTGCGGACGGAGGCTCTCGTCGACGGGTATTCTGTCCAGCACTCCGGCCATGTAGTCGTCGTAGAGCTTGGCGCCGTTGCTGCGGTCGAGCAGATCGAGGCGGTTATCCTCTATAAGGCGTATCAGGCGGTCGGCATAGTCGGGCGCCGTGGCATAGCCCGCGGCCTTCAAGCCCCGCGCCCAGCTGCGGTAGTCGGTGGCCTCGTAGACGAACAGAGAGTCGTAACGCGGCTGTTTGTCGAGAAACTCCGAGTGGTCGATATAGGAGTCCTCGACCGACTCGTACTTGCGGAAACATTCGCCCTTTTCGTCGTCGTCGTGGTATACCCTGTCGCCCGTCCAGTCGCGCTTGCACTTTATGCCGAAGTGGTTGTTCGATCTGAGTGCCAGCGAGCTGTTGCCGCAGTCCGACTCCAATATACCCTGCGCCATGGTAATGCTGGCCGGTATGCCGTAACGCTCCATGTGGTCTATGGCCAGCGACTTGTAGCGGGCTATGTACTCCTGCTTGGTCTGTCTGGTCTGTGCGGCTGCTGCTGCGGGCAGCAGGAGCGCCGCAACCCCTATAAATGCCGCACGGATTGTTGTATTTCTAATTATAATCATTATATTTGTATTCGGGAAGGGTATACTTCCCTTGCAAAGATACATTTTTATAGTGAAACAACAATATAAAAACTACTGCGATGTTTACAGAAAACGCTAACGCGATCTTCAACCGCTCGATCGAGGATTACCACCGCTTCGACAACGTTGACCAGCCCATGGCCAACCCCTATGCAGCCGGATCGCTCGATGCCTTGCTTTACGAGAAGAACTGGGTGGATGCCGTACAGTGGCATCTCGAAGATATAATCCGCGACCCCAACATAGACCCCGTCGAGGCTCTGAAAATCAAGCGTCGTATCGACCGCTCGAACCAGGTGCGCACCGACATGGTGGAGTATATCGACTCGTATATGCTCGACAAGTACAAGGATATAGTCCCCGCGGCGGATGCGCGTCTCAACACCGAGACCCCCGCATGGGCTATCGACCGTCTGTCGATTCTCGCCTTGAAGATCTACCATATGCACGAGGAGGTCGTGCGTCCCGATGCCGAAGCGCAGCATGTCGAGGCATGCCGAAAGAAGCTCGATACGCTCCTTTCGCAGCAGGTCGACCTCTCGACCGCTATCGAGGAGCTGATCGAGGATATCGAGGCCGGCCGCAAGTACATGAAGACATACAAGCAGATGAAGATGTACAACGACCCCTCGCTCAACCCCGTGCTTTATGGCGGAAAGCAATAGCAGCAGAGGCTCGAAGCTGCCGCGCCACATCGTCATGATCCGTCTCTCGGCTCTGGGCGATGTGGCGATGCTGCCGCATGCCGTGCGTGCACTGCACGAGGCCTATCCCGATGTCAGGGTCACGGTGCTTACGCGCCCTATGCTGCGCCCGCTCTTCGACGGTCTCGATGTCGACTTCCTTATGGCCGACACCAAGAACGAGCACCGCGGCATAAAGGGCATCTGGCGGCTCGCGCGGCAGGTCAAGGAGCTCGGCGCCGATGCCGTTGCCGATACCCACGGCGTGCTGCGCTCGCGGCTGCTGTGTCTGTTCGCGCGTCTGCGCGGCATCCGCACGCGCCGTATACGCAAAGGGCATATCGAGAAGTGGTTCCGCATGGGTTACAGCCGCAAGGGTGCGGTGCCGTTGAAGCATACCGTCGTCCGATACTGCGACACGATCCGGCGTCTTGGCTTCCGCTTCGACGATCCGCAGCCGCCCGCAAAGCCCTCTTTCCCCAACCCTATGGGCGAGAAGAGAGGCATGTGGATCGGCTTCGCACCATTCTCGGCGCATGACGGCAAGACCTATCCGGCCGATCTGCGCGACGAGTTGACTGCACTTCTCAGCGAACGCTACGACCGTGTGTTCATTCACAGCGGCGGAGGGCAGGAGGCCGCTTTCGCCAACCGCATGGAGGAGATATATCCCAATGTCACGGCACTCTGGGGCAAGGTCAAGCTGGACGGCGAGCGCAACCTCATATCGCACCTCGACTGCGTTGTCTCTATGGACTCGCTGGTCATGCACATGGCCTCTCTGACGGCCACTCCCGTGGTCTCGATCTGGGGCGCCACGCACCACGAGTTCGGATTTCTGGGCTATGGCTGCGACCCCTCCGACATTTTGGAGGAGGATATGCCCTGCCGCCCCTGCTCGGTCTACGGTAATCGCCGCTGCAAATACGGCGACTATCGCTGCCTGCGTGCCATAACGCCGGAGATCGTCGTCGATAAGGTCGACGAAGTTCTCGCGCGCACGGGCGACCGGCAAGGTTAAAGAGACCTGTTGCGGCATCCGCACGATTGCCGCATCTGTGCAACATGCGCCGGATGCGTCGTGAGGATTAAGGCGTGAGGATTAAGGCGTGAGGATCATTTCGTTGCGTCGGCTGGCAAGATCGTCTTTTGCCGTCTTTCGATAAAATAAGAATCGGCCGGAGCGCGCTGCCGGCTTGGAAGTCCCTCCCTCGGGAGGGATTTGTCGTATGGTGCGGGGCGGTTTTATTTCCGACCTTGTGGTGCTTCGAACCATATCGGACGGTATTATCTGTCGGACTACGAGACCTTGTACCCTATCTGGCGGCATTGCGTTCGGCCTCGGTCAGTCTGGCCGAGAGTGCTCCGATAGCCTCGTAGATCTTATCGAGCTGTTTGCGCATGTCCTGCGACAGATCGCTTACGTCATCGGCATTGTCGCGGCTGCCGCGTTCGAGCCGCGCCAGCTTCGTCCGTATCTCGGACGGCTCGGCCGTTGGGGTCGTCGTAGAGATATGATTGCCCATGGCGACGAAGGATTTCATTATCGAAACGTTCATCTCAATAGCCGTTTGGCTTCGCAATACGGCGGCGAGCATCGCAACGCCATGTTCGGTAAAGGCGTATGGAAAGAATGTTTTAGGGCGTCTTACTACGGTTGTCGCCATAGATTGCGACGCTATCCGGCTCCACTCCGTGTCAGAGAGCCGGAACATGAATTGGTCGGGAAAACGCCCCATGTTACGTTTTACGGCTTGGTTCAAGGCGCTGGTCGTAACTTGGTATAAAGCGGCAAGATCGAAATCGAGCATTACGCGTTGGCCGCGTATTTCGTAAATCTTATTTTCAATAACGGTCATATCCTTCATAATTCAGTTTTTTTCGATTGTGCAAAGTTAATAATCGAAAACCGGAAATACAAGAATATATTTAATATAATTCGGCCATGCGCCGCTTATCGAGGCCCGCCTCGGCATCGTGCATCGCCGGCGGATCCGATCATCGTATGCCTTACGGCCTATGCGTCGTTATGTAAATACACAACTGACTGAATATTTTCGAGAAACGTATGCTTTGCCGAGAATCTTTTGCTGTTGCTCGTACGAAATTCCGAAAATATCGGCAGAAAAACAATATTGAATCCCGATTTATTCTTTTAATTTCGAGCGACTACGGCCTGGCGGCGATAGGTCGGGGGCGAAAAACATTCCGGACGGCTGCTCAATCTCGCGAAAAAAGCGTATCTTTGCCCCACGAAACCGAATGTGGAAAGATTTGGACTGCTTGCAACCACAATAAAAAATCGCTAAAACAGCTTTTCGTTTTTTATTCCAACAGTCAATTTTCCCCCTTTCGATACGTTTGACAAGTAAACAGTATTTGAAAAATGGGCTTTTTATTTACATCCGAATCGGTGTCCGAGGGACATCCCGATAAGGTGTCGGATCAGATTTCCGATGCTATTCTCGACGAATTTCTTCGTCATGACGCGCGCTCTAAGGTGGCGTGCGAGACGCTCTGCACAACGGGTCTCGTAGTTGTTTCGGGCGAGGTGCGCTCGCAGGCATACGTCGACATTCAGGGCGTGGCGCGCCGGGTAATAGACCGCATAGGCTACAACCGCAGCGAGTATCAGTTCGATGCCGCGTCGTGCGGTGTCATGTCGGCCATTCACGAGCAGTCGTCCGACATCAACCGCGGTGTCGAGCGCGACGATGCCGATGCGCAGGGCGCCGGCGACCAGGGCATAATGTTCGGTTATGCCGTGGCCGAGACCCGCGAGCTGATGCCTGCGACGTTGATCCTCTCGCACGTGATACTCAAAGAGCTGGCCGCAATACGCCGCGAGGGCGAGGTAATGACCTATCTGCGCCCCGATGCCAAGAGTCAGGTAACGATCGAGTACGACGACGATCGTCGTCCCGTCAGGGTACACACTATCGTGGTCTCGACGCAGCACGACGAGTTCATCGCGGCCGACGAGGGCGGCAGCGCAGCGCAGGCCGAAGCTATGATGCAGCAGCGCATCGAGGAGGACGTGCGCACGATCCTCATCCCGCGCGTCAAGGCGCGTTTGGAGCGTGCGGCCGACAAACTGGCCGATCTTATCGACGAGAGCTATATACTGCATGTCAACCCCACGGGCAAGTTCGTCATCGGCGGTCCGCACGGCGATACGGGTCTTACGGGACGCAAGATCATCGTCGATACCTACGGCGGTCGCGGTGCCCACGGCGGCGGCGCCTTCTCGGGCAAGGACTCCTCGAAGGTCGACCGCTCGGCGGCGTATGCTGCGCGTCATATCGCCAAGAACATGGTCGCCGCAGGCGTTGCCGACGAGATGCTCGTGCAGCTGAGTTATGCCATAGGCATCGCCCGTCCGCTGTCGATATATGTCGATACCTACGGCACCAACCGCACCGGTCTGTCCGACGGCCTGATCGCCGAGCGCATAGGCGAGCTGTTCGACCTGCGTCCGGCCTCGATCGTGCGCCGCTTCGGTCTCGATAATCCGATCTTCGAGGCTACGGCCTCTTACGGGCACTTCGGCCGCCGTCCCTATACTGAGCGCGTCAAGCTCGTGCGCGACGGCGCGGAGCAGGAGCGCGAGATCGAGTTCTTCGGCTGGGAGAAGCTCGACGCCGTGGAGCTGATTCGCAAAGAGTTCGGATTGTAACGGTCCGGGCCGCTCGAAATCGGGACGTCTGCTGCGGACGTCCCGGATATCCGCTCCGACCGCATTTCGTTTCGGATGCGCGGTATATTTATTTGCTTTTGCCTGCTGCTTATGACTATCTTTGCAGAATAAAACCGTTAAAGATGAAAACGAATCGGGAAGAGATATTGCAGAGTGCGATGCGGCTGTTCATGTCGATGAACTACGAGCGTGTGAGTCTGCAAATGGTAACCGAGGCCGTCGGGCTGACCAAGACGGGAATCTTCAATTATTACGCCTCGAAGCAGGAGCTGTTCGTCGCCGTGGCCGACAGGTATCTGTTCAATGCTCAGGATCCCGAAAAGAAATACGCAGCCTGCGACGGCACGCTGTCCGACTTCATCGATAAGTATATCCGCGGCGTGGCGCAAACCATGGAGTATATCGTGCGCATCGGCAGGGTAGAGGGCGATGCCGTGACGGGCAAACATATCAATTCTGCCTATATCAATTTATTCCAGCAGGTGTTGTTCTATTATCCCGGCGGCAAGCAGAGATTGCATGAGTTGATGAAAAAGGAGTACTGCTGCTGGCGCGAAGCCGTCCGCGGTGCTATCCTCAGCGGCGAGGTGCGCGAGGATGTCGACCCGGAAGAGGCCGCGGCCCTTTTCCGACAGGTATTCGTAGGTATGTCTTACGAGATGTCTTTTTATAACGGTCTGGAAATTAATGTTCTCGAACGCCGGTTCAGGTATATATACGATCTTTTGAAGCGGTAGCGCCATAGGGCGGTTCGATATAAAAAAGTAAAAATATGACCGATCGGTCATATTTTTACTTTTTTATTATATCTTTGCGACAACAAAAATGACCCGACGGTTACTTTTATGGAGACACAAAATACCCGAAGTGCGGGCCGAAGATTCGGTTACACGCCCGCAAGCATCTTTACCAACCAGTTGTCGAATCTCGCATTCGGTCTGGGCATGGTCGTCGTCCCTCTCGTATTCCCGTTCGGAGTACGGATAAGGCGGCTGCAAATACTCTCGCCGGCCGTATTCTCAACGATCCTCATTCTGGGCGGAGCGTTATTGCTTCTGTTTACGTTTCTCGGCATGCGCAAGGCCCGGGCTCTGAAAGCCGAAGGAGGCAGCATCTCGGTCGACGGCGATCGGGTCACCTATCCCGAGGTATGCAAGGGCAGGGTGCGTTACGATTCTTTCCTCATATCCGATATCGAACGCATAAAGGACGACGATGACCAGAGCCAGTGCCGCATCACGCTGCCGGACAGACATATCGTCTTCGAAACCGATTATTTCGATTCGGCCGAGGAGTATGCGGCATTCCGCTCGCTGTTGGGCTGATACTTCGACTCACATTAAAACACTTATATCATGATTGCAAAATTCATCAAAGGTTTGACCGCCGTATGCGCATCGGCCGTTATGCTGACGGGATGCGGATCGGACGGCGGCAGTCTCGGCATGGCTTCGGAGCAGAGTCTCGCCAAAATCAAGGAACTCGTTCTTGCCAATGTCGACACGACGACCAACAAGATCTATCGGCTGATGTGGCACGAAGACTCGGGCGAGCGCAAGCTCGAAAATGTCTTGACCAGTATCGATGTATATTACACCGACAGCCAGAACGACGACTACACGCTGACGATCGACTTCGACGGCAAGGATTTCGTCGCAGGAGAGCCGCGCAAGAGCAACCGCAAGATCAACTCCTACGAGCTGTCGACGCCGCTCGATCTGGATGCGATATCTTACGACTTCATCCACCGCATAGCCGATTCGGCCGATTCGCTCGTGGTCGCGCAGCCTGACGGAGAGCTTTACGAGCTCAAATCGGTCGAGATGTTCAGCTTCGGCGTAGACCCTGTCGACCTCGACTACGTCGATGGGTGGCACCGTCGCGACGAGGCATCGCGCAAGGAGTACGAGCGGCTCAACGTATCGTTTCAGCTCAATTATATCCGCAAGGACGAAACGACGCAGTACAACGGCCGTTATACGACCACCAACTACTACACCGTGCCTTTCCGCCTCGATGAGGCTGGCGAGGTATATATCGCCGATTAGGCGTCGGTGCGAACGGCCTATGCTGCCGTATATTGGTGGCGGCGATATGACCTGCACGCAGTATGTCCCGGTCCGACCCGAATGGTCGGCCGGGACATTTTCGTATCTCGGTGCGCCGCACGAAGGTTGCCGTCGGGCGTATGCCGCTGCTGTTTTTTACCTTTTGATACGAGCTTTATACGTATTGATCTCCGATACATGCTGCATTTTTGCGATATTTGTCATACGCTTGCCGCGTCTCTAAGCCGGGGCGGCATGCGGACATTTATCGCGGTCGGATTCGGCGGCTGCGAGTGACAGAACAACTTTTTAACATTGCCGCGGCGCCGAATCCGTCCGGCTCAAAAAGTATCGAATTATGAAAAAAGTACTGCTAATCGCAATCGCATCGGTCGTTATGATGTCGGCTACCTCTTGCCAGAGCGTCGAGAAGAAGGCCGAGAAGTTCAAGGCACGCATGGAGAAGGCCGTGACCGACGGCGACCTGGCTGAGGCCGCAAAGGTCGTCGAGGAGTTGGAGAAGTGGGTCGAGTCGCTGAGCGAGGAGGACCGCGAGATCGTCGGTAAGATCATAACCGAGTAACATCCTCACTTGCGGCGCACGGCCTTGCAGGAGCTGCGAGTGTCTCAGCTCGTCGCCCGGATGCGCGACGCTGCATATTCCGGTAGTCGAGATCCTAGTCGTAATATAGGCTGTCCTGTGCGACAGCCTATATCTTTTCGGGTGGGAGATGACTGCGGTATGCCAGGACGATAAATCGTACTGGTCGTGACCGTAGCTGTGCCCCGGAATGATTTTACCCCCGCCGAAGATAATTCCGGCGGGGGTAATTTCGCAGATCGGTCTTATATCCTACGCTGTTTCGCAAGCTCGCTGCGTGACGCGTGCCGCTTCCGCGCAGGTGCGGCTTAGAATCTGAATCCGAGCGTAGCCACGGCTATATGGCGGTCGAGCGTCGTATCGAATGTGCGGCTCTCGATATCCTGCGAGGGGTCTATGGCACTGGTAGCGTAGAAGAGCTTGTATGACGTGTGGTGCGTGCGGCCGTACTGGTATGCTACGTCGAGATATACCGTGCGGTTGAACTTGATTCCGAGGCCGGCGGTCATATATGTGCTCTTGGTGGCTATGGGCGCGGCGGCTATTATGTTCTCGTCTTTGAGAGTCGCGCCGTTGTATATGTAGCCCAGACGCACGGCGAAGGCCGGATGCAGATATGCTTCGATACCTGCGCGCACGGTGTTCGAACCCTTGCATACATCCTTGAACTGTCCGTATCGGTCGATTCCGACAGGATTGCTGCCTATGTCGGCGCCCTGATACCAGTCGCGCTCATAGTCGGCCGAGACGATGACGCGTCCTGCTATGGTGTATGCCGCACCGAACATCAGCCGTGTGGGCGAGTTGAAGTTCCACGAGTCGGGGCCGCTGTCCTCCCACGTGCCCACGTATACGTCGTCGTAGAAGTATCCGTCGGGATCGAGGCGGTAGTCGTCGGGGTTGTCGCCCGCGCTGTAAGTGCGCGTATTCATCTGGGCGGCGTAACGGAGCGTCAGCGAGTACCACGTCGGCGTATGGAACGCCATGCCTATTCGCAGGTTGTCCAGCGGGCGCCACGTCGCGCCCAGCTTGAAGTTGATACCCGTGCCCGACATCTCGATCCGCTGCGTGTAGTTCATGTAGTCGAGCTGATAGGGCATCTCCGCTCCCGGGGGATATATGTCGCCGGGATAGACGTAATTCTCGCCGTAGTATACCTCGCGCTCGTACTGCACGCTCTGGATGCCTATCGTTGCGCCGAGGTAGAGCTTGTCGTTGATGTTGAGGCCGAACGTCAGCCCGTACTCGCCGATAGAGCCGCTGGTGGATATCGTCGAGAATTGGTCGATCTCGCTCGTCTGTCCTATGCGGTCGATGAACCAGCCGTCCTTGTCGCGGTTCGTCAGACCGTTCTTGTAGGCCAGCACCGCGCCCCAGTAGTAGGGATTGTCGGGGAAATCCATCGTGCCGTCGGCGTTGGTCGTAAGATTGTCTATGTTCGACAGCGTGCAGAAGATGTTGGCCATGGTCGAGGTAAAAGGATTGCCTATCGACATGAGCGACGAACGGTGGTTGAAGTCGGCTATGCGGTTGTAGACCAGACCTACATTGAGGTTGACCAGCGCTCCCGTGCCCTCGTATGCCGTAAATACGCCGCCTATGCTCGACATGCCGAAGCGCGTCTTGCTCCGCTTCTCGAATTCGGCCGCATCGGTCTTCGTGTTCGAGAATTGCAGCATCGGGCTCAGGCTTATGTCGCTCTCGACATACATGCCTATACCGGCCGGATTGAGCGATGCCGATATCATGTCGGCACCCAGCGCCGTGAAGGCGTTGCCCATGCCCATCGAGCGTGCCGTGCCGTAGTTGTGCGAAGTGAAACTCATCTGGTAGATGTCCGTCCACTGTACTATGTCGCGGTTGAGAACCGTTCCGCCGAAATCGAACTGAGCGGATAGGGTGCCCGCCCAGAGCAGAGCGGCCGCCGCCGTAATGATCTTTTTCATAACCTGTGTGCTTTTTCTTTAACGGATATGTCAGCCCCGCACCGGGCGGAATAACTGCTTATTCCGCCCGACTGCCGGTGTAAATGCCTGCCTATCGTCGTGATCCGCCGCCACCGCCGCTGCGATAGCTTCCGCCGCCCGACGAACCCGAGCTGCGCGAGGCACCGCCTCCGCCCCAGCTCAACGACGAACGCGATGACGATCCGCCGCTGCGGTATGAGCTGTTCGACGACGAGTTGTTCTGCCGGTACGACGACGAGGAGCCGTTGCGGTTGTTCGACGAGCTGTTCTGGCGATACGACGAGTTGTTGTTCTGGCGGTTGCCCGACGACGAACCGCGGTAGGTCGATGTCGAGCCGCTGCCCGTCGACGATCCGCGCGTCGACGACGAGCCGCGGTTGTAGTTCGAACTGCCGCCGCGGTTGCCGCCCTGACGGTAGTTGCCGCTGCCGGCCGTGCCGTTCGACTGTCCGCGATCGGTGCGCGTGCCGTAGCTGTCGTTGCGGTTGCCCGTCGAGGTGCCGTAGCTGCCGCCGCGGTTCGACGATCCGCCCTGATATATGCCGCTTGCGGTGCTGCCGCTGCGACGCGACGAGGTCGAGCCGCCGTAATTCACGCGCGTGGTGGGCGATGTGTATCGCGAGCCTGAGTTATAGCGGCTGCCGTTACGGTTGTTGTTGGGACGGCTGCTGCTCCAACTCCAATTTCCGCCGGGACGGTGCATCGGCGGGCGCGGCACCCAATGTCCGGGACCCCAGTGCGGATGTCCCCAGCCCCAGTGGGGATAGTGTCCGCCCCACCACCAGTCGTTCCAAATGGGATTGTAGCAGATGTTCCAGTTCCAGTCGTACCACGAGTAGTGCGGATAGCCCCACCACGAGTTGAAGAACGGATCGACGCGGAAGCTCCACCCCCAGTTCCACGGCGAGGAGTATAGTCCGAATGTAATGTTGGTAGCTCCCCACGAGCCGAACATCGACGTTATGTAACGCGGCTCGACCCACACCTGGTCGCCCGATACCATGACATTGTAGAATGCCGGATCGTATGCCGAGGCGTAGTGCAGGGCGCGGTTCGACGAGAGCGAGTAGTAGCTCGACGGCATGCGGTATGTCGGCGAGTTGAAGCCGTAGAGACGGCGTGCGTATGCGCTCTCGTAGGTGTCGGCCAGCACGTTGTTGTAGTTGGGCTCGACATCCGCCGAGGAGTAGTAGCGCTGCTCGGCCGCATCGGCATTGGCTTGGGCGAGCATGGCCTCCCACTGCGCCTGACGCGCCTCGGCTTCGGCTTTCTGCTGCTCGGCCTTCTGCTTCTGGCGTTGCGCCACGAGCGTTTTATGATTAGACGTATAAAGATCGCCCGCACCGTACGACGAGGCGGTGTATGTCGTGGCGCAGCTCGATGCCGTTAGCACCAGCAGCGCGACAGCCGTAATGTAATTTACTCTTTTCATGACGTCCGATGTTTAAGTAGTGTTTTTCAAAGTCCGTTTCCCTTGTCGGGGCGGGCGGATACACCGTTGCCAGCCTCATTCGGGGAGGGGGCTTTTCGACGCCGAACGAAAATCGTACCGTTTTTCGTCTATTCCCCCGTTACAAAGATATACAATTTTTCGATCGGCAAGCCATAATATCAACCGAACGCCCGTTTTTGCCGGTCAATCGCCGTTATCGTCAGGTAAAAAGACCGCCGGGCTTGTCGGCGCGGCGGTCGTATGAGTATCGGCTTTCTCCGGGCTGCGGCTATTTGCCCAGCGGCGAGTCGGGCTCTTTGGCCATTACGGCGTAGAAGAGTCTGTCGACCAGACCGGGGCAGAACTTTTTCAACAGGTGCGTGCCGCGCCCCTCCCACTCCATCAGGCAGAGACGTTTGCGGCGGCGTATGCCGCGGGCGACGATGCGTGCGACCTGCTCGGGCGACATCATCTTGCCTTCGTTGCGCGGCGTTGCGCCCTGCATCGAGCCGTCGGCCGTGAGCGCCGAGAAGCGGACGTTCGAGGCCGTGAAGCCCGGACATGCCACCATTACGTGCAGCCCCTTTTTGAGATTCTCGATGCGGATCGTCTCCAAGAATCCGGTCATGGCATACTTCGAGGCCGAGTAGCCCGTGCGGCCTGGCAGCCCGTGCAGACCAGCCACCGACGATATTCCCACCAGCGACCCCTTCGAGCGTTGAAGATACGGCAGCGCGAACTTCGTGCAGTTGACCGTGCCCCAGAAGTTGACATCCATAAGGCGGTGCAGCACTTCCAGATCGCACTCGTCGAACAGAGCTCGCATCGACAGTCCGGCGTTGCATATCATCGCATCGATGCCGCCGAACCGCTCGACGGCCGTCTCGACGAGCCTGCGGCAGTCGTCGGCCGACGTCACGTCCGTTACGGCGTATGCCGCCTTGCCGCCCTTCTGCTCTATCTCTTCGACTATTTGTCGCAGCTTGTCCTGCTGCCGTGCGCCCAGTACGACGCATGCGCCGTCGGCGGCATATTCGCGTGCCATGGCTGCGCCGATGCCCGACGAAGCTCCCGTTATGACGACGACTTTTCCTTTAAGACCGAGTTTCATTCTATATGTTTTTATTGCATATCATCCTTTGCGCCTCCGTGCCGTGCTGTCGGCAATACGGCTTCTGTCTTCGCTCCGCTCAGTGCGGCATCACTCTTCGACATCTATCTGCAACGTGTCGAAGGCGAACTTCACACCGGCGCACAGACGCTTCGCCGCTTCGGCATGCAGACCTATCTCGTGCGACATGTGAGTCAGATAAGCCCTGCGCGGCGCGACACGGGCGATAAGTTGCAGCGCCTCGTCGACGATGAAGTGCGACGGCGAGGGCTTGCCGCTGTGACGCCACCTCAGGGCGTTTACCACGAGCGTGTCGACTCCGGTCAGCAGCCCGACCTGCTCGGGGGCTATGTAGCTGAAATCGGTAAGGTAGGCGAACCTGCCGATTCTGTACCCCGTGACGTCGAACCTTTCGGAGTGGAGCCCCGGTATCGGTATGACCGTTATTCCGGCCGCCTCGAACGGCCTGCCGGCGTCGAACTCGTGCAGGTCGATCTCGGGCACTCCCCTGTATTTGTCCGCGACGAAGGCGTAGTCGAAATCCTTGCGCACGCACGCTGCCGTGCGGCGGGTGGCGTATATGTCCACGCGGTGTATTACGGGGTAGTCGACGAAGTTGAACGGCCGCACGTCGTCGATGCCTCCCGTGTGGTCCTTGTGCTCGTGCGTGAGCAGTATCGCATCTATATGCGTGACTCCCGTGCGGAGCATCTGATAGCGGAAGTCGGGCCCGGCGTCGATAATTATCCGCCGGCCGCGGTACTCGACCATGGCCGAGGTGCGCAGCCTCTTGTCACGGCTGTCCGTCGAGCGGCACACGTCGCAGCCGCACCCTATTACGGGCACGCCCTGCGAGGTACCCGTACCGAGGAACGTAACTTTCATGGAGACAAAATTACTACAAATTCGCCAATAACGCGTCGCCCGGACTAAAAATTCCGGGCGGAGTCATTGCCGACCCCGCCCGGAACACTGTTATGAAGATGAGTTGTGTCTACATCGCCTGTTCGATATTCCAGACGAATGCCCGCGAGCCCTGCTGCTCGGTCGTCGAGTCGATCTCGCGCAGCGCGTCGAGCAGTACGGGGATCTTCTCGTCCTCCACGATCGCCAGCAGCGAGGTGTTCATCGACGGCCATGCGTGCGTGCCGTAGTGGGGTTCGCCCGTGTACGAGCCGCGACCCTCGGTAAGCGCCCAGCGGGTGAAGCCGCGCACGCCGTTTTTGTCGAGCATGTCGTTTATGCGGTCGGTAAGGGCCTGGTTGTACGATATGAATATTGCCTTCATTGCATTACTGTTTTTTAGCGTTCAACTGCTTCTTGATAAACTCCTCGGTCTCGGCCTGACGGCGCGCCTTTCGCTTGGCCTTGCGCTCCTTGCGGCCTTCGAGCATCGCATAGAGCGCCGGCACGATGAACAGCGTGAGGAACGTCGAGAAGGTCAGACCGCCGGCCACGGCGATACCCATAGGCTGCCATGTCTCCGAGCCGTTGCCGATACCCATTGCCATGGGCACCATACCAAGCACCGTCGTCAGCGAGGTCATCAGCACCGGACGCAGACGGCTCTTGCCGCCGGCAATCACGGCGTCTTTAAGCTCCGTGCCGCGCTCGACGAGCAGGTTCATGTAGTCGACCATCACGATACCGTTCTTCGTAACGATACCCACCAGCATTATGGCGCCGATAAGCGCGATGATCGACAGCGGCGTCTGGGTAGCCCACAGTGCCACGAACACGCCCGTGAATGCGAACGGTATTGTAAACATGATGATGAAGGGATACATCAGCGACTCGAACTGCGTCGCCATGACGATGTACACCAGTATGACTATAAGTATGAGCAGCATACCTATGTCGCTGAATGCGTCGCCCTGATCCTCGACCGTACCGCCGATGTCGAGCGATATGCCCATCGGCGTCTCGTAGCTGTCGATCAGCTGCTGCACCTCGACCAGCACGTCGCCCAGAGCCACGCCTGCACCCAGTGCCGCCTCGACCGATATGATACGCTGACGGTTCTCGCGCTCGATCTCGGGCGTTGCGAACTCCTCGCTGACCGAAGCCACCTCGCCCAGACGCACCGGACGTCCCGTCGGGCTGTAAAGCATGATGTCCTCTATGTCCTTGATCGACGTGCGGAACGGCTCGGCGTAGCGTACCACGATGTCGTACTCGTCGCCGTCCTCGCGATACTTCGAGCACTCGTAACCGTTGATTCGGTTGCGCACGAACTGCGAGGCCGTCGCGCTCGACAGACCGTAGTACGAGAGCCTGTCGCGGTCGAAGACCACGTTGTACTCGGGACGCAGGTCGTCGCGCGAGAGCTGCACGTCACGTGTGCCGCTGAGCGCCGCCATCTTCACTTTGAGGTCGTTGGCCACCGCCATGGCATCGTCCATGTTGTGTCCGAAGACCTTGATCGTGACGTTGCTGCCGCCGCTCATGCCGCCCTGCTGGCCGCCGGGGATTACGGTGTAGCTCATTATCTCCGGTATGTTGTCAAGCTCGCGGCGCAGCTCGTCCGATATTTCGTATATAGACTTGCGCTCCATGTCGGTCTTGCGCGGCATCTTCAAGTTGTAGTTGATGATGTGCGAACCGGTGGTCTGCATCGCCGCGAAGGCGTTGTCCGACGAGTTGGCGCCGGCCGAGGCCGAAACCAGATACACCTCGGGATACTTCTGGTAGATGATCGAGTCGATATGACGCGCCACTTTCGAAGTATACTCCACGGCAAGGTTCTGGTCGAGCTTGATCTCCATAGAGATACGGGCGTTATCGGTGGGCGGGAAGAACTCCGTGGGTACGGTCGCTATGAGTCCGAGCGAGGCGACGAAGACAGCCATGAGCACGGCTATGGTAGACTTGCGCCACTTGACCACGAATCTCAGCGCACGCTCGTAGGCATCGTCGAGCCAGTTCAGAGCCTTGTCGATAGGCTTGTATACTATGCCGATACCCTTGTAGTCGTGTACGCCGCCCGATATTTTGAGCAGATATGCCGACAGCATCGGGGTAAGGGTAATGGCGGCCGTGGTCGACACGCAGACGACTATGGTAACGATCCAGCCCAGCTCGCGGAACAGAATACCCGACAGACCCGAGATCATCGTAAGGGGCAGGAACACCGCAACGACCACGAGCGTGGTTGCGATGACCGACAGCCACACTTCGTTGGTGGCGTAGATCGCCGCCTCTTTGGGCTTCGAGCCGCGCTCGATATGGGTCGTGATGTTCTCCAATACCACGATCGCATCGTCGACGACCATACCGATTGCGATCGAGAGTGCCGACAGCGATATGATGTTCAGCGTCGAGCCGGTCGCATACAGATATATGAATGCGCAGACGAGCGATATGGGTATCGTAAGACAGATGATGAACGTCGCACGCCAGCGGCCGAGGAATATCATCACCACCAGTATGACGAATATGAACGCATACATGATCGTCTCGCCCAGCGAGGCGATGGCGTCGGTGATCTCCTGCGAGCTCTCGTATATGGTACGTACCTCGACGTCCTTGGGCAGCGTGGGGATGATCTTCTCCATCTTGGCCTGCACGGCGTGTACGATGTCTACGGTGTTAGATCCCGACTGCTTCTGTACGATCACACGCACGCCCAGACGGCCGTTGATACGCTCGTCCATGGTGGCCTTTTCGAGCGTATCGCGTATCTCGGCCACGTCTTCGAGCATGACCGTGCGTCCGCCGGTGTTCGAGACGACGATCTGGCGCAGCTGGTCGCTGGCCGTGAACTCGCCGTCGGCCTTGACGTTGAAGGTGTTGTTACCGATGTCGATCGTACCGCCGGGGACGTTGACATTCTCGGCGGCTATGAGCTGACCTAACGACTCGACCGTAAGGCCGTAGGCCTCGATGCGCTTGGGATCGACATTGACCTGTATCTCACGCTCGGGGGCACCGATGACCGATACCGAGCCCACACCGTCGATACGGTTCAACTCGTTGACCATTTTGTCGTCGAGTATCTTGGCCAGTGCAGCGTAGCTCTCGTCGGCCGTGACGGCGAGCATCATGACCGGAATCATCGACGACGAGAACTTGAATACGGTGGGGTAGTCCACATCGTCGGGCAGCAACGACTGCGTACGGCTCACTACGTCGCGCACTTCGTTGGCCGCCTCCGTGAGGTCGGATCCGTACTCGAACTCCAACGACACCATCGAGACGTTGTCCGACGAGCGCGAAGTGATCTTTTTCAGGTTGTTGACGGTGTTGAGGTTATCCTCCAACACGCGTGTCACGTTGGTCTCGATGTCCGATGCGTTGGCGCCCGGATAGGTCGAGATAACGCTTATATAGGGCACCTCGATATCGGGGTACTGGTCTACGCCGAGGTTCATCAGCGAGAACAGACCGAAGACGACGACGCCTATGAATATAAGTGCGATAGAAATGGGTTTTCGTACCGCGGTTTCGTATATTTTCATTGTTCGATTGTCAAGATGTTTTTCTTTTTATACGGCTTATCCGGCTGTCTGCGACCTTGGCCGGACGATATCCGCCCGGGCTGACGTTGTCGTTGCCGGGGGACGGGTTAACGGTTGTCGGCGCTGCCGGCCAGTTCGATCTTAGCGCCGTCGCTGAGCTTGGTCAGTGCGGTGGTGGCAACCTTCTCGCCGACCGAAACGCCCGACAGGATGTCGATGCGGTCCTCGACCTGACGTCCCGTGCGCACCGAGCGCCGCGTCGCCTTGTCGCCCTCGATCACGTATACGTAGCGCTCGTTGGAGCCGCTCTGCTTCAATATCGAGATGTCGGGTACCATGATTCCCTCCTTGGTGCCCATGTCGAAGGTCGCGCGGGCATACATTCCCGGACGCAGCTTGTTCTGGGTGTTGGGCAGCGTGACCTCCACCTTGAATGTTCTGGTGGCCGTGTCCAGAGCAGGGTATATGAGCGATACGCGACCCTCGAATGTCTCGCCGGGGTAGATGTCGACCGATACCTGAACGGGCATGCCCACCTTGACATCGGCGAAGTACTGCTCCGAGATGTTGGCCATGACCTTCAACTTGTCGATCTGCATGATGTGCAGTATGGGCTGGCCGCCGAACAGGTCGCCCGGCTCGAAGTTGCGCGCTGTCACGACACCCGATATGGGAGAGCGCACCTCCGAGTTGCGGCGCAGGTTCTCCACCACCTCCTTCTGCATGTTGTACTGGTTCTCGTACTGCACGAGCTCCTGTGCCGAGATGCCGCCCGCCTCATATACGGGCTTCATGCGCTTGTATACGTCCTCGACTATGTTGAGCTGCGATTCCTGCTGGCGCAGCGTGGTCTTTTCGAGCGTCGCCACCACCTGGCCGGCAGCCACGCGGTCGCCTACGTCGACCAGTATGCGGTCTATGTGAAGTCCGCTGGCGGCGGGCGTTATATCGTTCTCCTTGAAGGGCTCTATCTCCGAGGTGTAGGTCTCGGTTATGTGTACCGTCTCGGCCGTGACATCGGTGCACTTTGTCAGCACGGCCTTCTCCTCGGTCTTGGTCTGGTCGCTCTTCGATTTCGAGTTGCAGGCTACCATCGCGGCTGCCGCAATCAACAACACTAAACTCTTTTTCATAACGTTTCTCTTTCTATCTTTCTGTTTTATTGTTTTCTATCGTGGCTACTCGCGGTTGGCGTATTCGTCGTTGCCCGCTACACGGTCGTACTCGGCACGTGCCGACAGGTAGTCGTATATCGACTGCGAGTAGTTGAGCTGCGCCTGCGTCAGCTGCAACTGTGCCGTGTTGAGTTCGAGGATCGTGCCGGCACCCGCGTCGTAGCGCGTCAGCGAGATGTCGTATGCCTTCTGAGCCTGATCTACCGTCATCTCGTTCGAGAGCATGGTCTCGCGCGAGGTCAGCAGGTTGTTTATCGACTGGCGTATCTGCAAGACCACGCCCTCTTCGGCATATCCGCGTTGCAGGTCGAGCTGCGCGATCTGGTTGCGCACCGAGCGCACTTGGTTGGTCTTCGAGAATCCCGAGAATATCGGAATCGATATCTGCAAGCCGACGTTGATCGGGTGCTGCCACCAGAAGCTGTTCGATGATGCCTGCGCTATGGCCTCGCCGGTGCCGCCCTCGGGCTTCGAGCCGCCGCCCATCATGCTGCTGAAATCCATGCGCTCCATGTCGTTACCCGTATATATCGCCGAGCCGAATGCGGCTATGGTCGGCATTCTCTGGGTCTGGATCAGCTTGACCTGATGCTCCAACAGCTCGCGTTGCAGGTCGAGCGTGCGCAGCGACGAGTTGTGCGATATGTCGGTCGAGAGGTTGTCCGAGCCGAGCAGCACCACATTGCGCAGATCGTCCAGCGAACCGGCGACGGCAATGTCGACATCCTCGGGTATCGACAGATACATTTTCAGCTGCAACTTGCTCAGCTCTATGGCATTCTCTGCCTGCAACACCGACGGGCGCAGGTTGCTCAGCTGCACCTTGGCCGATATGAAGTCGTACTCCGAGGCCAGACCGTTGTTGAACAGTCTCTCGGTGTTGTCCACCACGCGCTGCGTCGTTGCGACCGACTCCTGCAATACTCTGTACGACTGCTCGGCCAGCAGCACGTTGTAGAATGCCTGACGCACGTCGGCCACCAGATCGATGCGCGAGCTGCGTGCGCTCTCGACCGCCGCAGCCATCTCCGTGCGGTTCATCTTCAACTGACGGTATACCGATGGTACGAACAGCGCCAGCGATATGTTGCCGGTTGCCGTCAGCGTATTGTCGGCACCGAACGAGAGTCCCTTGGCCATCTCCTGCTTGACGATCGAACGCGTGTACTGCCCCGACGCGTCGATCTGCGGGTAGAGGTTTGCAAGGGTCTGTTTGCGCACATAGTCGTAACGCTCGATCTCCAAGTCGGCCACCTTTACGGTGGGGTTGTCGCTGAGCGCCATCTCCAACGCCCGATCGAGCGTCAGCGTAAGCTGGGCGCCGGCCGTCGGGACGGTCATGGCCGCAGCACACAACATCACAAAAAACTTCTTCATTCCTAACATATTATCTGTTTATTTCCTTATTTGTTGTATCTATTCTAACGTCTGCTTGAACGGTTTATTGTCGAAGTGACGGTTGCAAAAATCGTTGATTATCTCTACGCCCCTTACCGTCGACATGCCGCGGATGTAGATTATCATCGCACTTATGAGCACCTGCGTCGGTGCGACACCCTCGGGCAGCCATACGTTGCGGTTCGAAAATACGCCGTTGGCGGTATTGTAGAGTATGGCCAGCGATATGTCTATGTCGGTTTTGGGCATGAAAAGACCCTGATCGATACATAGCTCGATCCACTGGCGCAGTTGTTCTATGCTCCTGCTTTCGAACTCGTTCGAGAGTTTTTCGGCCACCTTGGGGTAGAACTTTCTCAGGTTCTCGCGTATGCGGTTGGCCACGGTAGCTTTGTCGGCCATTTCGCGCAGGCATATCAACATTACTTCAAGGTAGTTGTCGGCCTGCTTGAAGCGTTTGGCGCGCTCCTGCTCGGTCGACTTGGCATGTCGGACTATGCACTGGTAGAGCAGCTCCTCCTTGTCGCCGAACATCTCGTAGAGCGTGCGCTTCGATATGCTCAGCTGACGCGCTATGTCGTCCATGCGCACCGACTTGATCCCTTGGGCGATGAACATCGCCATGACCTGATCCATTATCTGTTCCTTCTGTGTCATCCTCGTCTGCTTTGTGCCTACATGCGTTGCCCGCTGTTGTGTATCACGCCGGTTGCGAATGCCGCCCGTATCGCTATGCCTGCGGCTAACTTCGTTCGCGGCAGAGCGTTGCCGTTGTAGGCAAGGCTGCCGCCGCACGGGATAGTCCTTCGCGGTGCACCGTTTATATAGGCGTATGTCGCCTTTTGACGATGCAAACTTAATACATAAAACTTGAAAAACAAAAAAAGTTTTCAAGTTTTTCAAAATATTTTCGCTGCCGCCGGCATCTTCGCACACGGCAGTGCAATGCGGGGTGCGGTATATGTATTAATGATAGTGTTTCGATATGGTATAGTCTTGTCTTATCCGGATGCTTCGGCAGAGGAATTATGATAGGCAGTTTCGATAGGATTCGTGCCGGTTATAAATATAATATATAGGTGCGGCATCTGCGCGATTTTGCGGATGCTGCGCGAATGACGATAAAAATCCCCGCCGGGGCGGGGTGCGATATAATCCGTCAGATGTGGCTTGACGACAAGATAATGGTCGGACGTATGGGCAGTCTGCATTCGACGCGGAGTGCAGGCGGCTGCCCGTTACTCCAATAATTCGAACAGACGTTGCGGCGTGATATCTTTGCCTACCACACGTTTCTCCGAGTCGAGAAGATATATCGACGGCATGGCCGGCATTACGTACAGATCGCCGGCGGCTATCTCGCCCGTTTCGAAGGCGTCGATCCAGTCGGTCGGGATATGGCCGGCCGAGCGCTCCCACAGCTCGCGGTCGCCGTCGCTGTATACGGCCAGCACGGTCAGCTCGCCCGAGTCGACGAGATAGCGCAGCCGTGCATCGGCTTGCAGCAGCGCGACGGTCTGCCGGCAGTGCACGCAGTCGGGATCGTAGAAGAGGAGCAGCAGCCTCTGTCCCGGCGTGTCGTGCAGCCGCGTCTGCCTGCCGTCGCGCCCCTCGTAGCCGAAGTCGGCGGCCGTCATGCCGGGACGGTTCTTGCGGGCGTTTTCGAGCAGATATGCCGGTCGTATCTTCTCGTACTCGTCGGGCCGGGGAGAGTCGATATACGCTTCGAGGAACTCGATGAAGTACTCCTCGCACAGCATGGGCGACCCCTGCTCGTAGAGATACTTCTCGGCGAAGTGCATTACCAGCGAGAGGGCCTCGGCATCGGCTGCGGCCGCCTCTATCAGATGCCTCACGGCGGGCTTGTGCGACGCCGTGTCGGCATGCGGGAAGAGCGAGAGGTAGTTGACGAAATTCTGCTCGATCAGCGCACTGTCGCGCGAAAGATGCGTTCGGGAGAAGTCCATCCCGTCCCAGAAGTGCTCGATAAGATACGACGCCCTCTGGTGCGGCGTGCGCAGCGAGGAGGGTATCGCGGGCAGCGGCAGCTCGTAGGATGATGCAGCCGCTGAGGCGGGCGGGGGCGACTGCCGGCCGCAAAGCGTGTTCGGCCGCATGTAGCTGCATGCGGCCGAGCCGAGCGGAGCCAGTGACAACGACACCGCCGTAATCAAGGTATATGTCCGGATCATTCCTGTCGTGTATCGATTATGTCGCGCACGCAGCGTACATAGAACGTCTGGCCGGCATTGACGGGGAACTCCATTCCCATGTACCACTTCCCGTTATTGAGTGCACTCATTGAGAATCGGGACTGGCTGCCGTAGCTCTCCATAGTACATGAGTAGGTCCAGGAGCCGGTATGCAGTTGTTCGTTGATTATCATCATCAGCTCGCGCTGGTTGGGTGCGCGCCAGTAGCCCTTGTCCGAGGCGTCGGCCTCTTCGTAATATTCGCCGCAGGGCAGATTCATATTGAGCTGCTCTACTTGCGTGCTGCCGTAAGGTACGCGGTGCGATATCGACTCCTTGGACAGCCGGAACTTCTGGGCGCAGAGGTTACGGCTGAGCTCTGTCAGAGAATGTACGGGCAGGAAGGTCGATATCGGACCTCGCAGGCACCTGTTGTCGTAGAGGCTCAGATCGAATACTCCGCCGTTCTGGGGGTTTGTCGGATCGTCGGGGATATACTCGTATGCCTTTGTTACGGGGTCTTGCGCGGTTACGCGGCTGAGGTCCGAACCCAGATTGCGCATGCAGCGGATGTTCCATGGCCAGCGGCCGTTGCCGCGCGCGCCCGGCGTCGGCCAGTGCGTACCTAACTCCTCGATGAAGTATGAGCCGCCCTCTTCCGGGAAGAATTTCATCTTGTCGCTCGACGCATAGTGCACCTGGTTGCTGTTTCCGCTTATTATTATGCCGTCCCAAACGGCCGCGGCGGCTGCGTAGGGATCTTTCGGCGTGGTGTAATAGGGCGCGTTGTTGACATCGAACAGCGGCGAGGAGAGAGCATTGCGGCCTAACATCGTGCGCTCGTACTTGCCCTCGGCGGGAAGATACCACTTCATCTCGTTGGCATCGATAATGCCGTTGCCGTTGATATCCCTGTTGCGCGACATGCAGGCGCTGATGATTTCGTAGAAGTCGTCGGACGACTGCGGATTGTGCGAATTGGTGCTTTCTGTGGCCACATAGCTGTAACCGTTGTTGTCGCGGTTGAAATTATATCGGTTATTGCCGTAGCCGTCGGTGCGGCCGGTCAGCTTGCGCAGCAGCGGCACGGGATAGTATGGATCGGGCGCAGTCTGGTCGACGATATCGTCCCATTTGTTGTGTCCGTTGCTTATGTACTGCCACATGTTCCAGCGGCCGTTCCGGTTGTTGAGGCTGGTGTTGCCGTAGCTCCATTGCCAGTCGAGATTCTTGCCCCACGACTCGTTGAAGTGCTCGACGGCCAGTGCCGTGCCCGACGATCGGTCGTTATCGTAGTACGACTGCATCGAGTACTGCGCGATCATGTATTTAGAGTAGGAGTAGGAGCTCTCCTCGTCGTCGGATACCTGCACCTTTCGCAGGTCGATCCACACTATGCGCTCCTGCTGGTTGACATACTTCATCCAGTCGGACTCCTGCCATTGATCCTCGCTCAGGCGGTTGCCCTTGCTGTCGAGCAGATAGGAGTACTCGTCGATGAAGACCGTATACCACCCCGTCGGGCTGCTCTTGCGGTTATCCACGTCGCGCATGTCTTCGAGCGTCCACAGGTCGCTGTCGCTCTGTCCCGGCTCCATGTAAACGGCAAGGGTATTCTCGTCGGAGGTTGGTTTGAATCTGACCCAGTTGTAGAAGGGGTTCTCCCGCAGCTCGGGCGTCTCGCCCGTGAGCTCGTAATCTTCGTGGGACAACCACTGCGGCTGATCGTCGTAGGGGGCGTTGATGCGCCAGTTGAGCACCCTGCGTTCATCGTCGGTAAGGTGTATGTTGAAGACGCCGTAGTGGCTGTCGAGGTATAGCACCTTAGCTATGGCATCGGTAACGTCGCCTTCGGCGCCCGACTGGTTCTCGCCGCTCTTCTCGGCCTCGACCACGATGTTGGTCAGGCTGTTGATCGTTATCTTGTAGTTGTAGGAGGTGTTGCGGCGGCAGTTGAAGTCGCGTGCGCGCTCGGCCGCGTCGTCCTTATCTTCGCAGTATCCAAGATGCACGGTGTAGGTGGCGTAGCCGATGCGGGGATTGCCGCCCTCGGTAACGACGTTGCCTTTGTCATCGGCGTTGTACGATACCTTGGCCTTGATCTCGACCAGCGAGGCGTAGTTGTCGAGGTTGACGCCCGCGCCGGTGTCGGGCGCATCGGCCGTGGCGCACAGGCTCTTGTAGACGCCCGAGTTGCCGCCCGTGGCGTTTTTGTATTCGCGCTCGCGGTCGGCGTAGCTCTCCACGCCATACCAGTCGCCGTCGGCAAGGGCGGTCTTTTCGAGTCCGCGGCGCTTGTTCTCGTACTGGTAGAACGTAAATTCGTATCCGCCGCCGTCGCTGTTTTCGAAGATCTGCGACAGACGCGACTCGCTGTAATTGGAGTCGGTGTCGTCGCGGTTGTCGATGAAGTAGGTGGTGCGGTCGCCGGCATTGAACCGCTGCTCGTGCAGATTGCAGAATATGGGGTTGTTTATTACCTGCCAGCTCGTCATCTCGATCTCGACGCCGGCACCTGCGACGATCTCGAACCGCACCTTGGCGTCGATGCGGCGCAGATGCAGCGCGCCGTCGAGCTCGGTATCGCCCGCGGGGATGTAGACGCCGCCGTCTGCCGCCGTCCAGTCCATGTCGGCGGGATGATCCATCGTCCCGTAGTAGATGCCGCTCATGACCATGTCGCGCGATATGAGGTCGACGGAGGTGGCGTCGGTTCTCGCGACGCATATCGAGAGATATTTCTGCCACGTGTCGGCTTTGGCGAGGAGCTCGTCGAGTCGCACGATCTTGCCCTTTACAGGGCAGAGCGACGTGTCGTCGCTGAAACCGTAGTTGGTGTCGGCGTTGGCCACGGCGACTATGCGGCTCTGTCCCGACACGGTCTTCACGTCGAGTATGTCGGTCGGTTGCAGCACGTGGTGGCCGGGCGTGTCGTCTTTGGGCTCTATGAACTGCTGGCTCTTCAACTTGCCGCTCGTGTAGTCGTAGATGCCTATCCAGAGGTTGTTGACCGTGCGCTCGTCCTCCTCGGTCAGGGTTCTGGTAGCTGGGTTCATTTCGGGCAGCGACCAGCTCAGCCGGATGTGCGCCGGCTGTCCCGGTTCATAGGGCGTTGAGGGCTCCGACATGTCGGAAGTACATGCCGTCGACAGCGTGATGCCGGCGACGATCGTCGAGATCATCGCCCTAAGCCGTATGCCGGAGATATGCGGAAAGTGTTTCATCGCTTGTTGTCGTTTAGTCGAATGTAATGTCGTCGGCCGACTTGCTGTCCCACGGGCAGATCGTGTAGTTGAACGTGAAGCCGCCCTTGGCGCTGGTTACTTCGATACGGTATATGTGGTTGCGCAGCATGTGCGACCACTCCTCGCCCGTAGGTATGGCGACGGTGTATCTCTGCGTGCGTTTCTCGCCGGTGTAGTGCGGCTTGCCGCCCTCGGCGTAGTTCTCGATCGTGATCGAGAGAGAGCGTGTGGGCGAGAGCAGCGACATCTCGGGCAGATAGGTCGTCCAGCCCTTGTGCGCGGCATAGTCGAGCTGCCGCATGCGGCGTCCGTAGCGTTCGTCGGTCTCGCTGCGCGGCGAGGGGTTGGCGGGGTAGGTGGGTGCTGTGACCTGCTTGCCGTTCTCGAAGTTGTTGGGAATGAGCATGCCGCGGCTGTTCCAGCCCAGCACCACCGCACTGCCGACTTTGGGGTAGCCGTCGTCGTTCTTGCCCTCGATCTTGTCGGCAACCTCGAACTTGGCCATGGCGCGCAGGAGCGTGATCGACTCGCTGCCCTCGAAGACGAGCGGGTAGTTGGCGCTGCTCTGCCGCAGCTGCTGCCGTGTGACGCGGAAGCTGCGTAGGGCGTACATCGGGATGCCGACGCTTTGCTTGTCGTCGAACGTCGGCCAGAAGTCGTCGGCCATGTCGTATGTAGCGGCCGAGGCGAGTATGTCGTCGATATTGGTCAGCAGGCCTATCTGCGCAACGGCATTTTTCGGCCAGTTGGCCAGCACCATTATCTGGAACGAAACGGTGTCGTCGGCGCCGCCCTCGGTAAAGTAGGGCTCCTCGAAGGTGGCCTGCATGGTGTAGGCCGAGTATGTCGTATCGTCGTTCTGTGTGCGTGCTATGCTGGATATATCCTGCAACAGGTGTCCCTCGGCCGAGAAGAGCAGGAATTTCATGTCGTCGGCCGCGATACGGTTCTCGACGTCCAGTGCAGCCTCCCCGCCTACGGCGCGCAGGCTCGGGCGCGAGTCGTGCGTGACGATGTTGAACCGCATCGTCACGGTCTCGGCGCTGCGGGTCGGATCGTAGGGCAGGTCGTTGTCGTATATGCACCCGGCAGAGGCCGCTGAGAGCAGCAACAGTGTCGCCAGACGCATCGTGCGCGACAGAGCCGTGGCAGATATGTTGATGAATCTCTTCATGAAACGGCGTTGTGTGGGGTTATATTTCGGTCTCCTGACGCGGTACTACATACCACGAGTTGATATATATGCCGGCGTGCGTGTACCACCGGTTCTCGCTGTCGATGAAGAATGTCATGGTGTAGTCGTCCTGACGGTCGAGATAATCCTGATCGCTCATCGACTTGTTGTATTCGCCCTTGACCATGAGCATATAGCGGATCAGGGGTATGCGTATGATGCGTTTGCCGTCGGTCAGTCGCGTGACGACGAGCTGCGGGTTGCGGTCGGCCATGAGTCGTCCGACGGTGCGCTCGGCCATCAGGCCGTTGACCTCGACGAGCGTCCCGTCGCCGGGCTCGCCCCCCCCCGTAGGGTCGGGGTCGTCGTACATGCGGTTATCCTCCTCGTCGAACCATGCCGATGTCTCGGTCTTGATCCAGCTGCGGTAGAGGACGGGGTCGTTGCCCAGAATCGCATTGTCGTAGTTCATTACCGCGTTCGACTCCTCGATCGTGAAGTCGAAGTCCTCGCTGCGAACGGGCGAGCCGTCGAGGTGTTGCAGCATGATGCGCACGGCGTTGGTATTCTTCGTGAGCGACATCTCGGCCGTGACCGTGCCGCCGCCCTCGGGCTCGGCGAGCACGATACGCTCGAAGCCATGATATAGACGGTGCAGGTCGTTGTCGACCGTGGCGGCGCCGTCGGTCTGCCGGCGGCGTATGCCGAGTATAAGGTCCTCCTTGCGCGATACCTTGTCCGAGGCGAGATAGTAGGCGTCGCCGCCAGCAAGACCGCACCACGCTATGGCGTCGTAGGTGCCCGGAGCCACGTCGAGCGTCATGGCGTAGTCTTCGGCTCGCAGCGCCTCGCCCGACTCGGAGCCGCTCCATACCATGTTGCCGGCCGTATCGAACAGCCAGAGGCTGACCGATTCGACCTCGCCCGCGAAGGCGTCGGCGAACTTCATGTTGCGGTTGTAGAGGAACTTCATGCGATACTCCGTCCGGCAGGGCGCCAGATCGTCGTATATCGTTTCGCACGAAGAGAGCGCAACCGACGCGGCAAGAACCGACACGCCGAGTATGTTTCTCAATAACGATATCGTTACATGTTTCATGGCTTTCTTCATTTCATCTTTCGTTAGCTCCCGGAGAGGCGGTCAGGCCTCTCCGGAATATCCGCTCGTGCGGTATGTGCGGTTGCGGCCGCTCCGGTTTAGAGATCTACCTCCTGCTTGCGCACGACGCCCCATTGCAGGATGTTGAGCTTGTAGCGCAGATGATAGGTCTCCTCGTTCATGGGAGGCACGATCGGGTTGTCCGAACCGTGCAGGCCGGTAGCCAGACCCGAGATCGAGTTGACGGCGATGTCGTAGATGTGGTTGCGGACAAGACCGTAGTCGCCCGTGCGTGTCGAGGCCCAGTCGAAGCTCTCGTCGCCGGCGTTCTTGTCGGCATTGGGGTTGTCGCCCTGATAGAAGCCGACGTGCTTGATCGGAATCGAGAAGTAGCACATGCCGTTGACATACGATCTGGCGAAGCCGACGCTCTGCATAAGGGCGGTGTTGACCTCGTCGATGTTGGTCGAGCTGACGGCAACCCACTGTCCGTCCTTGAAGAAGTGGAGCGCCGTATTGGCCCTGGCGAGTTGGAGCGTCACGAAACGTGCGGGCACGGTCTGGTTAGCTCTGTTTCTCACGGCGAGCGAGGGGTGCTCTATGGCGAAGTCGGCCTTGTACGCATCCTTGTCATCCTTGCCCAGGAGCGTTCCGGCGGCATCCTTGGCCAGCACGGTCTGGTTGGCGAGCATGGCGTCGAGAATATCGTCGCGGCCGTCGATATAGATCTTGTGCTTGTCGTTCTGACGGCCGTAGAGATAGAACGTCGTATTCTGGTCGATAGGAGTGGTTTCGCCATCGAGGCGGATGCGGTAGTTGCCCACGAGAATTACCGAAGGCGCTGCGGCGCGCGGGTTGATCGAGTGCAGGCCGTTCTCGTGAACGGTATTTTCGAGCGTGTACATCTCCGTGGCTCCGGCATTGGGGTTCTGTCCGTTTGCGACGATCTGATCGTAGCTGTAATATTTCAGCGAGTAGGGGTAGTCGGCGTCGTTTGCGGGCACCCAGCCTGCGCCGTTGCCTACGCCTTCGATGTTGTTCTCAATGACGTAGTCGCGGATGTTGTCCGATACCTGCGGGTAGTCCGAGGCGAAGTACGACGGCGAGCAAGCCCAGTACGAGCGATGGTTGGCGGCATCGTTCCACCAGTTGACGCCTGCACCGAGGACATCGTCGAATGCCGGTATGGGGGCGTCGTCGCCGGCGGTAGAGGCAAAGCGCTTGACCACGTACATCGACGGAGCGTCGGCGTTGATAGCCCATGCCTTGGGCATGAATGTCAGCGTGCAGCCGTCGACGTCGGTGTTCTCCTGAACGGCATTTGCCTTCATCTCGAAGCGCACCTTGGCGGCGTAACGCTCGACGAAGATCTCGACCTCCTCGGCATCCTTGGCATCGTCGGCGCTCTGATAGAGGTCGCCCAGCTGAATGGGCGTACCCGATATCTTGGTAAACTGGCCGCCGGCCATGGGATCGTAGTCGTAGTAGGCCGAGTTGCTCATGGCGAAGCAGTTGTTGGCACCCATGTAGTCGTTATAGGTCATGTTGCGCCAGTTGATGAGCGATATGTTGTCGTTCATGGTCTGGTTGTCGCGCACGGGGTTGACGAAGCACATGACATAGGCCGGAAGCTCCTCGCCCTTGATGATCTGGATAGGAAGCGTGGCCGTGATGAACTTCTCGACGGTGCCGCCGCTGCCGCTGCCCGTCTGCATGTCTTGCAGGTCGGACTTGTTGAAGTCGACTACGTTCGAGACGCGGTTGCCCTTCGTGTCGTAGAATACGAAGCGCAGACCCTCGATTCTGTTCTCGTCGTCGCTGCCGTTCTCATAACCGTCGGGCGAAGAGAGCGATGCACGCGTCGATGTCGGGTTGCAGAGCGCGACCTTCAAGTAGCGCATGCCGTCCTCCTGTGCGGTGTAGCTGTTGGAGGCAGTGTCGTCGGTCGAGCAAGACGCTGCGAGCACGCCTGCCGTCAAGCCGAGCAGTAGTTTGGTAATTTTCATAATACGTTGGATTTATTGATAATTGATATATGTCCGTCGTTTGCAGTTCTTAGTCCGTCGCACGGCTGTCGTCGGCCGGGGCGATCGTGTCGATCTGGCGCAGCGCCTCGCGCGCACTCTCTATACCCATGCCCAGAGCGCTTTCCAGCAGCATGCGCGCCGCATGCCAGTCGCCCTCGATCGCGGCGTACATGCCGCGGGCGTAGGTCGCCTCGGGCGTCGAGCCGGCCTTGGCCAGATAGCGCGAGGCATTCTTCATGTCGCCGCGACTCATGGCCGTATTGGCGGCGTTGAGGTTGGCCGTCGGATCGTCGGGGAACATCCTGACGGCGATTTCGAACGTCTCGTTATACTCGTCGCTGCCCGGCTCCATATGCTGTGCGGCCATATACATCTCTTCGAGGCTCAACTTCTGAGGCGAGGTCGAGAGCAGACGCCTGATCTGGCCGACGTCGGTGTAGGCTCTGACTTCGTACTTGACGGCATAGTCGGAGTGTCGGAGTGCCGGGTATACGTTTTCGAGCAGGAAGCGGTAGTCGTCGGGATAGGTCGACTTTATCTTCCACTCCTTGGCGTCGGGCGCCAGCGTGCCGCGTATGATTTCGAGTATGGCGTCGCGGTTTTGCAGCTCGGAGTGTGCCACGTAGCGTTCCAGGCCCTGCCAGTCCTCGGGCTCGTAGTCCGTAGCCAGCAGGCCGTCGGGGAAGCTGTACTGGCGGCGTACATACTCTTTGAGGGTCTCGGTACGGCCTTTCGACAGCTCGACGTTGCGCTCGTAGGGACCCTCGGGCGAGGCGTAGCCCTTGATCGTGACTGCGAGTATGCGGGTGTCGGCGTCGTTGCGTATGGCGTCGATCGTCGCGAGTATCTTGTTAAGCTCCGCCGTGTTGTTGCGGTACGACTCGTGTATTTCTGTGCGGTTGACCGGGAAGTCGATGAAGGCCGAGCCTTCGGCCACGACGATCTTCTCGCGTGCCTCGGGGCGTATGTAGACCAGCGACGGAACGAATACGGGCGGTGCGGGACGGGCGATCTCGATGCTCGTCAGGCGCATCTTGTCCGATGCCAGCTGCACGTTGCAGCAGCCGCACTCGCGGCTCTCGGCATTCAGGTCCGAGAGCGACATCCACTCGCTGTAAGGCACTACGGCGCGGTAGCGGATGATGTCGGTCTGTCCCGTGCGGTAGAGCTGCATCGTCTCGTCGGCAGCTTCGTTGCGCAGGTGGTGGTAGTAGCGGTTGCGGCCGGCGATAGTCACGGCAGGCAGCGCCAGCTGCTCGTCGGCGGACTCTATGGCGGGCGAGAATACTATCTCGCGGTTGCTGCGCAGGTCGAGCTGCGAGATGTCGATATCCATCGACACGAAGAGCTTGTCGTCGTTGTGCGAGACGGCGATCTCGCGTACCCGGGCACTGCCGTCGAGTATCTCGATACAGCCCGCGCTCTGGGCTTGTACGCTCGCCGCCGTGGCGGGCAGCAGCGCGAGCAGGCATAATATCTTGTGCATGTAGTTCATGATCTCTCTGCGTTTGGGTTAAAACATGTATACGAGATTTATCGCGGCCTTGGTCGGTCCGACATAGTGGTGCGAGCCGTCCTCGGCTATCTTGCGGCCGCAATCGGCGCAGGGATAGGTGTCGAAGCGGGTGTAGATGTATCCCAGGCCGATCTCGGCTTCGAGATTCCAGTGCTTGCCCAGAATCCACGAGTATCCGTAGGCGATGCCGGCGCCGGCGAGCCAGCCCTGATAGCGGCGGTTTTCGAGTTTCGAGAAGTCGCTGCCGAGGAACGAGATGCCGTTTTTCAGCCCGCCGATGTTGAACTGTCCGCCGTGGGCGTGCAGACCGAAGAAGTGCCCCGCGAAGCGGTCGCATAGCCAATAGCGCGCCTCGGGCTGAACGACCCAGTGCTTCCAGCGGCGGTTGTCCGACAGCGTCCAGCCGTTGTAGTTGGCCGAGACATCGAGCGTCCAGCGCGGAGCGAGCCCGATCTCGACGCCGAGGTTTGCCGTGTAGGCGGCTATGTCGTAGAGCAGATTGGTCTTTACGGCCGCCTTTTGTCCGCTCGCGTCGAGCGAAACGAAGGCTGCGAACAGAACCGACAGCAGCTTCAATGATTTGAGTGTTCTCATTTTCGGGTCAGGTTTTTGTCGACGAATGCCGTTATCCGTCGCGATAATATCTCTTGTCTAACGTAATAAAATCTTAGTATCCGAGACAAAAGTAGTATATTTTTTTGAGATAAATCCTACTAATTTCCCGATTTTTTGAACCCCCGATTTCCCCCCCCCTCGCGGATTGCCAATGTGTTGATTGATAGTATATTGCCTATTTGAAATTTTTTCAAAAAATTTTTCTATGTCAGCCCGATTATACCTCGGGTTACAGTTTGTCCGGCCTCTTGCCGGCCACCCGCTGCGATCGCCTCGCGCAGCGGCGGCTCGAATCCGGCCGCAGGCCCTGCGGCTTTATGGCAGGAGGTTTGCTGTTACGAAATGTAACGGCTGCGGTGCGGAGTGCCGCTCCGCAGAGGCCGGTATCTCGAAAAAACGACTTAAAATTATATTACAATGGATCATGTGATTCTCGGTAACAGCATCGCATCGTGGCTTCTGGCCGCGGCGGTCGTCGTGGCGGCGGTCGTGGCTGTGAAACTGGTCGCGTGGCTCAGCCGCAGGTTCGTCGAACCTATGGTCGCACGCACGCGCAACGGTGTCGACAACATCATATATTATTCGCTCATCGCGCCCTTGAAGCTCGGCATCATCCTGCTCGGCATCTGGATAGCTCTCGACAAGCTGGTCTATCCCTCGTCGTGGGGCATATATGTCGACCGGGCGTTCACGATAATGATCGTGCTGGACGTGACGTGGGTCTTTGCGCGGCTGTCGAGCATGCTGCTCGAACGCATGTGGCGCCGGCACGACACCTCGCCCACACGCAAGATGATGCCCGTGGCGCGGCGCGCGCTGCTGATCGTGATATGGATCCTGGGCGTGGTGACGGCATTGAGCAACGTGGGGGTCAATATAGGCGCGCTGTGGGGTACGCTCGGTATCGGCGGTATAGTCATAGCGCTGGCGGCGCAGGATACGATCAAGAATGTCTTCGGCGCCTTTACGATCTTCACGGACAAGCCTTTCGGCATAGGCGATTCGATAAACGTCAACGGCGTCGAGGGCACGGTGGTCGACGTGAGCATGCGCAGCACGCGCATCCTCGGAGCCGACAAGCGCATAACGAGTTACCCCAACTACAAGATTACCGAGTCGCCCATAGTCAACATATCGTCCGAACCGAAGCGGCGCGTGGTGGTAAAGCTGGCGCTGTCGTATGATACGGGTGTCGATAGGCTCTCCCGGGCGCTCGAAGTGCTGCGGTCGCTGCCGCAGAGCGTCGAGGGGGTGTCGCGGCGTGCCGAGGATGTCAAGGCATGCTTCACGGAGTATGCCGAGTCGGCGTTGATAGTGACGCTGTATTATAACATCGAGCGCCCGGCCGACATAGCGCAGACCATGTCGGAGATGAACATGGCCATTATGACGGCCTTTGCCGCCGAGGGGTTGCAGTTCGCATACCCCACGCAGAAGCTGGTCATGCAGAAAGATG